>Ga0247742_10000059_pt1 | contig 97326 bp, 110 predicted proteins | sample UWRJL208509C2_FD_180944 | JGI IMG/M metagenome (GOLD analysis project Ga0247742, IMG submission 180944) | Plant litter microbial communities from Arlington Agricultural Research Station in Wisconsin, United States - UWRJ-L208-509C-2 | ecosystem: Environmental > Terrestrial > Plant litter >...
GTGCCAACCGCAATATGAAGGCAGAGAAATCCTGGGAGCGCAAAGAACCACTATAGGACGGAAAGACGCGCCGGGTCAAGCAAATGCTTGACCAAATTCTCGCCGAGGGCTATAAGACCCGGCCCGGCATCCATTCTCCCCCGTTTTCTCACTCGTGCGGGGCGGATGACGGCGGCTCACGCACACCGGGCGTGTGGCAGCATCGACGCATGACCGAATCGCCCTCGACGACCCTGAAACTGAGCGGATTCCACGCGGTCATCGAGCCGGACCGCTGGGTTCCCGGCGCCTTCACCCTCGTCGTCGACGGCACGCCCCAGTCGCACGTGAACCTCGACGACCCGAGTCAGCTGTTCTTCGAGTACATCCAGCGCATCGGGCACGTCATCGACCAGCTGCGGATGCCCGGGGAGCCGATCACCGCCGTGCACCTCGGTGCCGGCGCGTTCACCCTGCCGCGCTACGTCGAGGCCACTCGCCCGGGGTCGCGGCAGCAGGTCGTCGAACTCGAGTCGGATCTCGTGGATCTGGTGCGCGCCCACCTCCCACTCCCCCGTAACGCCTCGCTGCGGGTGAGGCACGGCGACGCCCGCGAGGTCTTGCAGAAGCTGCCACCGGGCCTGCGCGGCGAGGTCGACCTGCTCGTCGTCGACGTCTTCAGCGGCGCCCGCACCCCCGCCCATGTCACGAGTGTCGAGTTCTACCGCGAGGCGGTCTCGCTGCTGAAGCCCGACGGCGTTATCGCCATCAACGTGGCCGACGGCCCCGGGCTCGCCTTCGCGCGCGGGCAGGCGGCGACGCTCTCCGCGGTGACGGATGACGTGGCCGCCCTGGCCGAGACCCAGATCTTGAAGGGCCGCCGCTTCGGCAATATCGTGCTCATCGGGTCACCGAGCCCGCTGCCCCTGGAATGGATGCCGCGCCTGCTGGCCGGGGGCCCGCATCCGTCGAAGGTGGTCGCCGGCGCCGAGCTGCGCAACTGGATCGCGGGGGCGCCGATCGTCACCGACGTGACCGCCGTGCGCTCGCCACCGCCCGCGAAGAACATCTTCCAGGTCGGCAACCGCGACTGACCGCGGGGCTGCGCCGCGATGACGGCAGTGCCGGTTAACCTCGTAGTGATGATCACCGGTTACGACCCGCAGACCCTGCGCGAGCTAGTTGACGTGCCCGCTGTCGAGGCGCGACTGACCGCGCTCGGCGACAGCCGCAGCACCGACGTGCTCGGCGAGAAGGCGGTTCTCCTGCGCCTGCTCGGTCGCCTCGACGAGGCCCTGGTGACGGCCGAACAGGCGTTCCGCCTCGAACACTTCTCCGGCGATCGCGAGCGCCTCACCCGGGCGCGGATGCGGCGCGCTCAGGTGTTCCAGTTCTCCGGGCAACTCGAGCGTGCGCTGGCCGAGATGACCGCGGCCCGGCGCACCGCCGCGGGCGAGGAGTGGTCGTCGACCGAGGCCTTCGCCGCGCAGCACGAGGGAAAGATCCTCTTCGATCTCGGCCGATACGCCGAGGCCCGCGAATCGGTGGCCCACGCGCTTGCCGTCCGCGAACGCATCCAGGCTCCGGCGGAGCAGATCGAGTCGTCGCTGTTCGCCCTAGCGGTGATCGACAGCCGCATCACCGAGGGCGGCTGAGGCCGTGGCCGAGCTCGCCCGCGTGCGCCGGTGGGCCGACGCGCTGATCGCCCTGCACCTCGACTCCACCTGGACCTTCGGGTTCGATGCCGCGAAGACCCGCGCCGGGCTGTGTAACTACACCGACCGTCGCATCTCCGTCTCGCGCCACCTCGCCTCCCGGTACGAAGACGACGAGATCCACCAGGTGCTGCTGCACGAGGTCGCGCATGCCATCGCCGGGTCGCGGGCCGGTCACGGTCCGAAGTGGAAGAAGGTCGCGGCCGAGCTCGGCTACGAGGGCAAGCGCCTGCACGACGGGGCGATCGCGAACGACCTGGCGCCGTGGGTGGGCAGCTGCCCCGCCGGCCACCAGCATTACCGCTATCGCGCCCCCACCCGCGTGCTCGCCTGTGGTCGCTGCGCGAAGCGGTTCGACGCCGCGAACACCATCACCTGGACGAAACGCGTGGTCGCGAAGGCGAGCTAGTCGTGCTGACAGGGCCAGAGCGACCTGACAGGCTGGGGCGATGACCGAAATCCTCGTGGTGATCGTGACCGGCCTGGTGGTGATCGCCGCCTCCACCGTGATCGGCCCACGGCTGGGCATCGCGTCACCCCTGGTGCTGGTCGCGATCGGTGTGGGGGTCAGCTTCCTACCGATCTTCGGCTCGACCCACATCGACCCGGAATGGATTCTCGAGGGCATTCTCCCGCCGCTGCTCTACTCCTCGGCGGTGTCGATGCCGACGATGAACTTCCGCCGCGAGTTCGGCGCGATCGGCGGCCTGTCGGTGGTGCTCGTCGTGGCGAGCGCCCTCATCCTCGGCGTGTTCTTCATGCTGGTCATCCCCGACCTGGGTTTCGCCTGGGGCGTCGCCCTCGGCGCAATCGTGAGCCCGACGGATGCCGTGGCCACCTCGATCATCAAACAGATGCCGGTCTCCACACGGGTCGTCGCCATGCTCGACGGGGAGAGCCTGCTCAACGACGCGACCGCCCTCGTGCTGTTGCGTACCGCGATCGTCGCGGCTGCGGCATCCTTCTCCTTCTGGGGCGCCGTCGGCAGCTTCGCGTACTCGGTTGCGGTCGCCGCCCTGATCGGCTGGCTGGTGGGATGGCTCAATCTGGTGGTGCGGAAGCGCATCACCGATCCGACCGCCAACACCGTCATCTCGTTTGCCGTGCCGTTTCTCGCCTCCGTTCCGGCGACATTGCTCGGTGCGTCCGGGCTGGTGGCTGCCGTGGTCGCGGGGCTGATCACCGGCATCCTGGCGCCGCGGCAGCTGTCGGCGCAGAACCGGCTGTCGGACTCGCAGAACTGGCGCACCGTCGAGCTCGTGCTCGAGGGAGCCGTCTTCCTCACCATGGGCGTGCAGATCCGGTCGATCGTGCTGAACGTGGAGAAGGACCACGGCGGGGTCTGGCTTGCGGTGCTCATCGCGGTCGGCGCCCTGCTGCTCACGATCGTGGTGCGTGCGGCGTACGTTGCGCCCCTGCTCGGCATCCTCTCGCGGCGGGGCGCACGCACGGCGCAGATGCGCGAACGAATGCAGGGGGTACAGCAGAAACTCGACACCCCCGAGGGCACGAAGGAGGCGTACGGCGAGTTCACGTCCCGCAAGCGAGTCTCGGATCGAGATCTCAGCCGCTTCGCCTTCCGGGTCACCCAGGCGATCGCCGATATCGACTACTTCCTTCGGCAGCCGCTCGGCTGGCGCGACGGCACCGTCGTGGTGTGGGCCGGAATGCGCGGGGCCGTCACCGTCGCCGCCGCCCAGACGCTGCCCGACGACACCCCGCAGCGCTCGGTGATCGTGCTGATCGCCTTTGCGGTGGCAGCGCTGTCACTGCTCATCCAGGGCGGAACGATAGGACCGCTCCTGCGCTGGATCATGCCGAAGAGTGACGATGTGGAGGCCGCCGCGGTGCGATCGGAAGAGCACGTCAGGCTCATGCAGTTGCTGCGGTCGAGTGCGGAGTCCATTCCGCAGCCGCCCCAGCACGACGGACCACCGACCCCCGCCGACTTCACCGTCGCCAAGAAGCACCGGCTCGACGTGATCGCAGCGCAGCGCGCAGAGCTGCTCGACGCCCGCGATCACGGCACCTTCGACGCGGATCTGCTCGCCGGTGAGCTGGCCAACCTCGACGCGACCGAGATTGCGATCGACATGCGGGGCAAGACCGCCGGCTGAGCGGGCACCGGTCAGTGCAGGCAGAACTCGTTGCCCTCGGGATCCTGCATCGTGTAGGTGGTGGGACCCCGGTCGGAGGTCACCCAGAGCAGGCGCGCGCCGAGCGCGGTGAGCCGCTCGACCTCGGCCTGCTTCTTCTCCTCGGGGGTGGACACGTCGACGTGCACCCTGTTCTTCGCCGTCTTGCCCTCCGGCACGAGCTGGAAGAAGAAGCGCGGGCCCTCCCCCGTCGGGTCGACGATCGCCGCGACCTCACGAAAGCGCGAGAAACCGTCGATGACGACGCGGTCGGATGCCGGCATCCGCCCGTCTGCGACCAGCTGGTCGACGAACGCGGTGTTGTCTTCGACCACGTAGCCGAGCACCTCGACCCAGAAGTCGGCGAGGGTGTTGGGATCGGCCGAATCGAAGGCGACCTGGACTTTCACGGTGGACCTCCTCGTCCCATTACCACGTCTGGCCGACGGTGGTAACCGAACATAATGGTTACCGTGAATACCGGTCAATGGTTCGTCTCCAGCGAGGGCGCGCAGTGGTGGTTCGACTCCGGAGCGGTGTCCCTCGACTTCGCCTACACCGGCGCGATGGGCGACAACCCCGCCTGGGAGGATCTGCACGAACCGGCACAGCTCGGTGCGTGGCTGGCCGCACGGTACCCTCGCGTCGACCCGAGCGCGACGGCCGGCGACCTCATCGATGCGAAGGCCCTGCGGCGCTCCATCGCCAACATCGCGCTGGCACTCAGCCACGAGCGCGAACCGCAACCGGATGACGTCGACACCCTGAATCTCTTCGCGGCGACCCCGAACATCCCGCCCGCGCTCGTCGGGGGCAACCGCCAGGCCGGACGCTCGGCCGTGCGCCCCGGCCAGGCTCTCTCGACCATCGCCCGCGACGCCGTCGCCCTGTTCACCGACAACGCCGGCGGCCGGCTGCGCGAGTGTGCGGCGGATGACTGCGCGCTCGTGTTCTACGACGAGTCGCGCTCGAACAACCGACGCTGGTGCTCGATGCAGCGCTGCGGCAACCGCTCGAAGGTGCGGGCGCACCGGGCGCGGAACGGCGGCTAGCTGGCCCGCGTGTAGGCACGGAGGAAGGCCGCGACGCCGTCCTCGATGTGCTGTCTGGAGTGCAGGGGCCGCGCACCGAGACTGCCGCCAGTGGAGAACTGAAAGGTCAGCGCCACGAAGTGGTCGGCGGCCAAGCGGGGCTTCGGGGCTATCAGCACTCCCTCCGCATCCAGCTCGGCGAAGCGCCGAGCAAGCGCGTCTTCCGGTTCATCGCCGAACGACGCGATGAGGTCGGTCAGCTGCGCTGCCTCTGCGGTGACCAGACGGATGAGTGCGGCGTAGTCGGGTGAATCCATCGTGGTCCCGACGACCGACTCTGCGAAGGCCACCAGCGCGGCATCGAGTTCGGCGAACTGTCCCAGATGCTCGTCGATCGCGGCTTGCACGCTCCCCATCAGGGCGGCGCCGGCGCTCATCACGACCTCCCGAAGCAGAGTCTGCTTGTCGCCGAAGTAGTCGTAGACGGTGCGCTTGGAGACGCCGGCGTGAGCCGCGATCGCGTCGACGCTGGTGCGGTCGAACCCGTCGGCGAGGAAGAGCTCGCGGGCCGCGTCGAGGATCGCCGCCCGCTTCAGCGTGGAGCCCTGGCGCAGCGTCTTCTCGGCCGAGTCCGGCATGCGTCACCCTTCGTTTCCTTGGAATCTTACCCGTCGGTGTACTTAACTACACTGCACGGTGTAGTGTGCCAACCATGTCTACGCTCACCACCCCTGAGACGGTCACCGATCGTCGCCTCAACGTCCTCAGCATCGTGCTGCTGCTCGGCGCCGTCACGTCGATCCTCGATACCACCATCGTCAACGTCGCACTCCACCAGCTCAGCGTGATCTTCCACGCGACCGTGGCCGCCACCCAGTGGGTGTCGAGCGGATACCTGCTCGCTCTCGCCGGCGTCATCCCGCTCACCGGCTGGGCCGTCGAGCGCTTCGGGGCGCGCACCGTGTGGATGACCGCGATCGCCGTGTTCCTGCTCGGCTCGGTGCTCTGCGGGGTGGCCTGGAACCTGCCGTCGCTGATCGGATTCCGCGTGCTCCAGGGCATCGGGGGCGGCATGATCCTGCCGGTGACGCTCACGATCCTCACCCAGGCGGCCGGGCCGTCCCGGCTGAGCAAGGCGATGGCGGCGATCATGCTCCCGGCCCAGCTGGCGCCCATTCTCGGCCCGGTCATCGGCGGCCTGATCATCACGTCGATCAATTGGAACTGGCTGTTCTTCGTCAACGTGCCGCTCTGCATCCTGGCGCTGGCCCTCGCCCCGGCGTTCCTGCCCAAGGACGACCGCCACCCCGGACATCCTCTCGACTGGCGAGGATTCCTGCTCATCACACCCGGGCTGGTCGCGCTGGCGTACGGCATCAGCAATGCCGCCCAGGGTTTCGATGCGCTCGACGCCTGGCTGCCGATCACCATCGGCGCGCTGCTCATCGCCGCCTTCGCCGGGTACGCCCTGCGGGCCAAGCGGGCACCGCTGGTGGATGTCCGGGTCTTCGGTCAGCGCAGCTTCGGCCTGGCCAGCGTGATCACCTTCGTCTCCGGCTTCTCCAGCTTCGCGTCGATGTTCCTGTTGCCCGTCTTCTACCAGGAGCTGCGGGGCGACTCCGCCCTCACCACCGGCCTGCTCCTGATTCCGCAGGGGCTCGGCACGATCGCGTTCCTGGCCGTGCAGGGGCGCCTCAAGCACCTCGACCCACGCATCCTCGTTGCGGGCGGCGTCGCCCTCACGATGATCGGCCTGCTGCCGTTCGTGTTCAGCGGCGCCTCGGGCAACGACGTGCTGCTGCTCGCCGGGCAGTTCGTGCGTGGCTTCGGCATCGGCGCGAGCATGCTGCCGATCATGACGCTGGCATTCGCCGGCCTTGCCCGCGCGGAGGTACCGCGCGCCAGCGCCGCGTTCAACATCGTGCAGCGGGTGGGAGCGCCATTCGGGGTGACGGTGGTGGCGGTCATCCTGCAGGCTCTCGCCGCGAACGGCACCGGTGCCGCGCACCTGACGACCGCGTTCCAGGGCACGTTCTGGTGGGTCATCGCCTTCAGCCTGGTGCCGCTGGCGCTGGCGTTCCTGCTGCGGAAGCCAGAGCCAGCCGCACCGCCCGTCGTCGACGAGCTGGTGCTCGAGTGAGCGCTACTCGGTGACCTGGACCTCTTTCCAGAAGGCCACGTAGTCGCTGAAGTCCTTGCCCTCGGTGCGGGCGAAGGCGGTCTCGTAGGGGTGCGGGTAGCTCCAGGCGCGGTCCTGCAGAATTGCGTCGCCGTTCTTCACGGAGAAGTACTGGCACTCGCCCTTCCACGGGCAGGTGTACGGGGTGGCGCTCTCGACCAGGAACTCTTTGTTCACGCTGGCCGGCGGGAAGTACCAGTTGCCCTCGATCTTGATCAGGTCTTCCTTGGGGGCTTCTGCGATGACGTTTCCGTCGATGACTGCCTTCATGGTGTGCTCCTCACATCTCCTGCAAGCTCATCGCTCGCCATGATCGCAACGCTACGCTCGGCCCGCGGATTCCCGTACGGCCGGGTCGACATCCGATTCGATCGCATGATCGATCTCGGCGCGGCGACCGTCCGCCGCGAGGGAGCGGCCGCTCGAGGAGGCGCCGATCAGGTGGCCGGTCGCGTTGCGCAGCCCGGTGAAGGCGGCGGATGCGGCGGCCGCCTCGGGCGAGCAGTAGTCGATCCCCAGGTCGGCGAGCGCGTCGATCACGGCGCCGGCTGCGAGCAGGTCCTCCACCGCGAAGCGCGAGGATCCGTCCGCCCACGTCTCGCCGGCGGCGAGGATCGCGACCATGAAGCGTTCGCCCTTGTCGCCCTGCTGCGCGAGCACCCACTCGGCCACGGCCCGACGGTTGCGCAGGCCGGCGGATACGACCGGGATGGCGACGTCGGGTGGCGAGGACACCCCCAGCACGTCCACCCACACGAGCGCGTCGGCGTCGTGACCGATCGCTTCGGCGCCACTCACGCCCCACTCGAACCGGACCTGGTACTGACTCTGACCGAATGTCACGGATTCGAGGGTACCGGCAGGTTTGGTGACCGAGCGGACAATGGGGTCATGCGCGTACTGCTCAAGACGGTCCTCGACTGCACACCCGATGCCGCGTGGCGCGCGCTCCGCGACCCTGCGGTGTTCCGCGCAGTCTCCGCTCCGTTCACCACGTTCACCGCGGAACCGGGAGGCTTCCCCGAGCTCTGGCAGGAGGGCGAGTACCGGGTGCGGGTGAAGGCCTTCGGACTGATCCCGCTCGGCGAGCAGGACATCCGGCTGTCGTTCCGCGAACTCCCCGATTTTCTCGACGCGGGCGATGTGCGCATCGTGCGCGATGACGGCGGGGGCGTGAGCGGTGCGCTGGCGGTCGTCACCCACTGGCGGCACAGCATGGCGGTCGCTCCGCTCGGTACGCGCACCCTCTATCGCGATCAGCTCGAGGTCTCCGCCGGCGCACTCACCCTGCCGCTCTGGTTGTTCTACTGGGCGTTCTGGCAGTGGCGTGGCATCCGCATCCGCCAGCTGGCGCCGACCTGGCGAGCCGAGTGACCGCGTTCGAGGTCGCGGACTGGCGTCGCCGGGTCTTCGCGCTGTACGCGGACGTGCGCGACTCCGCCGACCCGGCGGTGGGCCACGCGCTGTGGGTTGCGACCCGCGATCGACTGTTCGCCGAGCATCCGTCGACCCCGCTGCTGCCCGAGGACCGCGCCGGCTTCACCGGCCTGCCGATCGAGCCATACGACCCCGCGTGGCGCTTCACCGTCGACGTGGTCGAGGCCGAGCCGAAGCGGATGGATGTCGAGACCGGCACCGACGGGATCGTCCCGTTCGAGCGCATCGGCATCGCCGCTGTACCCGGCGTCGGCACGCTCGACGTCTGGAAGCTCGGCAGCTACGGCGGCGGCATCTTCGTGCCGATCAAGGATTCGCTCGCCGGCAGACCCGGCGGCACTTACGGCGGCGGCCGCTACCTGATCGACACCATCAAGGGCGCCGACCTCGGCCAAGGAGCGGGCTCGACATCGCTCGTGCTCGACTTCAACTTCGCCTACAACCCCTCGTGCGCCTACGACCCGGAATGGGCCTGCCCGCTCGCCCAGGCCGGGAATACGGTGTCGGTGGAGATCCCGGTCGGCGAGAGATATCACTGACCCTGCTAGACTGGGGTCACTTGCGAGATCATGACGATCTCCCTGCGTCGTTGAACGCTTACTCTTCTCCCGCCAGCACTGAAGTGCAGAAGCGGTTGTAGACACTTTCTCCGGCGATCGATTGCGGCCACCGCCGCTCTCGCCAACTCCCGTTCAGGCGCATACGTCGTCGTGCGGACCGATGCGAAAGCACCACACCCATGTCAGAAAACACCACCACCTTCGGCGCGCTCGGCGTGCCCCAGCAGATCGTCTCCGTGCTCGCCACGCAGGGCAAAGAGACGGCATTCCCGATCCAGGTCGACACCCTTCCCGACACCCTCTCCGGCCGCGACGTCCTCGGCCGTGGGAAGACGGGCTCGGGCAAGACCCTCGCATTCGCCATTCCCATGGTCGCCCGCCTCGGCGGCTCCCTCGCCGGTGGCAAGCGCCGCCCGGGCCGCCCGCTCGGACTCGTGCTCGCCCCGACCCGCGAGCTCGCCACCCAGATCACCGCCGTGATCGAGCCGCTGGCCGAGGCCTACGGCATGAAGGTCACGACCATCTTCGGCGGCGTCTCGCAGCAGCGCCAGGTCGCCGCGCTCAAGGCCGGTGTCGACATCGTCGTCGCCTGCCCCGGACGCCTCGAAGACCTCATGAAGCAGGGCTTCGTCTCGCTCGACGCGGTCGAGATCTCGATCCTCGACGAGGCCGACCACATGGCCGACCTCGGCTTCCTGCCGGTCGTCACCCGCATCATGGACAAGACCCCGCAGAGCGGACAGCGCATGCTGTTCAGCGCCACCCTCGACAACGGCGTGGACAAGCTCGTTCGCAAGTACCTCCACAACGAGGTGCTGCACTCCGTCGACGAGGCCAACTCCCCCGTCGCCGCAATGACCCATCACGTGTTCGAGACCGAGTCGGTCGAGAGCAAGAAGCTGCTCGTCGAGAAGCTGGCGTCCGGCACCGGCCGCCGCGTTCTGTTCATGCGCACCAAGCACCACGCCAAGAAGCTGGCCAAGCAGCTGACCGACTCGGGCATCCCCGCCGTCGATCTGCACGGCAACCTCTCGCAAGTGCAGCGCGACCGCAACCTGGCCGCGTTCTCTGCCGGTGACGTGCGCGTGCTGGTGGCGACGGATGTCGCGGCCCGCGGCGTTCACGTCGATGACATCGAGCTCGTGATCCATGTCGACCCGCCGGCGGAGCACAAGGCGTACCTGCACCGCTCCGGCCGCACGGCCCGTGCGGGCAAGGAGGGCGAGGTCGTCACCCTCGTGCTGCCGACGCAGCGCAAGGACACCGCGGCTCTGCTGCGCAAGGCCGACATCACCGTCACCCCGCAGCAGGTCACCGCGGACTCCCCCGCCGTCACCGCACTGGTGGGCGAGGTCGCCGCGTACGTGAAGCCGGCCCCCCGCGCCGCTGTTCAGCCGCAGGGCGCGCCGCGTCAGCGCCAGAGCCAGGGCGGTCGTTCGGCCGGCCAGGGACGCTCGCAGGGCGCGAACGCTCAGCGCAAGCGTGCTCTGCGTGACGGTGGGGCGACATCCGCTGCTCCCAAGCAGGGCGCAGGTTCGTCGCGCACCGGCGGCCAGCGCACCGCCAGCACCGGCGGATCCCGCTCCTACTACAGCACCGCATCCGGCCAGACCCAGAGCGCGCGTCCGGCCGGCGGCCGCACCCGCGCCCGCGGCTAGGAAGCACTCAGCAGTCATCAGCGCGGTCGTTTGTTGTCCGCGCGGTCGTGAGAGCGACCGCGCGGTTGACGAACGGCCGCGCTGTTCTGCGTTCGACGGTTGTGCCGTCGCATCCGCGGATTATTGTGGAGCGATGACCGACACCATCGCGTCAGCCCTGTCTCAGAACAGCGACTACGACCCGTCCGCCCTTCGCGATGTCTTTGAACATCACTTCACCTACGCCTCGGGCATCGAGCGCAACATCCATCGCTATGCCGCACGCCTCGCGATCACCGACTCGGTGACCGGGCAGACCTGGTCATACGAACAGGTCGGCAGCGTCGCCGGGCAGCTCGTCGGCGGCCTTGCCGCGCATGGGGTCGGGGTGGGCGATGTCGTCGCCTATCAGCTGATGAACCGGCCCGAATTCGCGTTCCTGTACATCGCTACCCAGGGCCTGCGCGCCGTCTCGTCGCCGATGAACTTCCGGTTGGCGCCGGCCGAGACCGCGTACATCCTGAACGACTCCACGCCGGTCGTCTTCTTCTACGAGGCGGCGGATGCAGCGAACGCGGCCCGTGCGCTGGAGCTCTCCGATCACATTCCGGCAGTGCTCGTCGCGGTGGGCGACGGCGATCCCGTGCCGGGCTCACTGCGCTTCGAGGACCTTCTCGACCCGGACGCCCCGAGCTTCACCGCACCCGATGACGCAACGGTCTGGGACGAGACGACGCGTCTGTATACGTCCGGCACGACCGGTATGCCGAAAGCGGTTCCGCTCTCGAGTCTCAACGAGACCCTGACCGCCCACGACGTGATCATGCACATGTCGCTGGTTCCCGGCGACCGCACGATGAACATGTCGCCGTGGTTCCACCGGGGTGGCACGTACTGCGCCGGCCCGAACAGCATGTTCTATGTCGGCGGATCGGTCGTCGCTCTGCCGCAATTCGACCCCGAACGCGTGCTCGACCTGGTCGAGGAGTACCGGTTGAACTACGTGATCGGTGCCCCGACCAACCTCGAGCGCCTCGCCGAGAGTCAGGAGGCCGCTCCCCGCGACCTCTCGAGCCTCAAGGGGATCGTCACCATGGGTGCGCCGTTCGAGAAGGCCGCCGCCCTGCGCTACCAGCGCGTGCTCAGCCCCAGGATCGCCAATGGGTACGGCACCACCGAAGCCTTCTGGAACACGTTCCTCCGCCCCGAGGAACTGACCTCGGCCGCTGGCGCGGCGGGGCGCGGCAATATCGATGACGACGTCGCCGTGGTGAAGGTCTACGCCGATCGTGTGGCCGATCCCGGCGACATCGTCGCGAAGAACGGCAGCGAGATCGGCGAGGTGATCGTGCGCTCGGTCAAGGGCGGCGGGGCCTATCGCAACAACCCGGAGGAGCAGGCGAAGAAGTTCCACGACGGCTGGCTCTACGCCGGCGACCTCGCCACCTGGACGGACGACGAGATGATCACTATCGTCGGCCGCAAGGACGACATGATCATCTCCGGCGGCGAGAACGTGCACCCGGTGCAGGTCGAGGCGGTGCTCGCGCAGGTGCCCGGGGTCGCCGACAGCATCGTCGTCGGGATGCCCGACCAGGAATGGGGCGAGCTGGTCGTCGCCTACGTGAAGGCCAAGCCGGGCGCGCTCACCGATCGGGAGGCGGCGGCCCACGACCTCGACGCATTCGCGCTGGCGAGCCCCGAGCTCGCCGACTTCAAGCGCCCGCGGCGATACGCCTTCGTCGACGAGCTGCCGTACACCGCCACCGGCAAGAAGCAGCACTTCAAGCTGAAGGAGCAGTCCAGCGCGGATGCCGCGGCCGGGCTGTTCGTGACGCCGAAGCGCTAGGCGTTGGTTGCCCTTCGACAAGCTCAGGAACCGCACGGTTCCTGAGCTTGTCGAAGGGCGCGATTGCAGCTAGTAGAGGGCGCCGACAGAGGCGAGGCCGGCACGCACGAGCGCGCCACGACCGCCCTCCATGTCGGCCGCGATGCCGGGCGATGCGGCCTCCATCGGGGTCATCCAGGTGAGCTCGAGGGCATCCTGCCGGGGGTCACACGTACCCGTGACGGGAACGACGTAGGCCAGCGAGACCGCGTGCTGGCGGTCATCCGTGTATTGCGCTCCCGGGAAGGGGAAGTACTCCGCGACGGAGAACGGCACCGGGCTGGCCGGCAGCAGTGGGAAGGCCATCGGGCCGAGGTCCTTCTCGAGGTGGCGGAACAGCGCGCTGCGCAGGGTCTCGCCGTAGAGCACGCGACCGGAGACCAGCGTGCGCGTGATGGCCCCTTCGGCGTTGGCCCGGAGCAGGATGCCGACCTCGGTGACCTGGCCGACGCCATCCACCCGCACCGGGAGGGCCTCCACATAGAGGAGAGGGAGGCGGCGGCGCGCTTCGGCGAGCTCCTCGTCTGACAGCCAGCCGGAATTCGGATCGGGTGTGCCCACGGAGCTCATGCTCCATTCTTACGCGAAGCGGATGTCTGCCACGTCACATCCGTCGCACGATTGTTCCGGTTCGACGCGAATGATGCCCGTCGAACCGGAACAATCGCGTGGAAGAGGAACAATCGCGCGCGACCGGCGCGGGCTACGCCAGCGCGGTCGTGCGGCTGTCGCGGTACTCGGCGCTGCCGAAGGCGATGATGTACAGCCCGATCAGGTGCAGCAGCCAGAGCAGGAACACGGAGAAGACGCTGCTCTTGCCGAAGTTACGGCCGAGACCGAGCGAGAAGATGAGCCAGAGGATCCAGCCGACGATCGGGATCCAGGTGAGCAGGATGAACCAGCCCGAGTAGCCCGAAACCTTGATCAGGTAAATCGCATTCACGATCGGGATGAGGGCGAGCCAGCCCGGCTGCCCGGCCTTGGTGAAGATGCGCCAGAGCGGGATGACGTAGAGCACGTAGCCGATGATGCTGCCGATGGCGGTTCCGACGCTCTGCCCGGCGGACATGGTGCTGGAGTCATAGGTGGTGACGTCTGCGAGCGCTGATAGAAGCATGTGATTCCCCCGTCGTTCGGCCGCCTTTCGGCCTCGTGCCTGCAGCCTATTGGCCTCCCCAGCCCGATGTCAGCAGTCGAGGGGATGATTGAGTGATGGGCTCTGTGCTCGAGAAGTTCTCCCCCGCGACCAGAGAGTGGTTCGGCGGGGCCTTCAGCGCGCCCACGCCCGCCCAGCTCGGCGCTTGGGACGCGGTCACCTCGGGCTCGCACGCCCTCGTCGTTGCCCCCACAGGGTCAGGCAAGACCCTCGCCGCCTTCCTCTGGGCGATCGACCGGCTCGCCACCACGCCGCCGCCCGACGACCCGAGCCACCGCACCCGCGTGCTCTACATCTCCCCGCTCAAGGCCCTCGGCGTCGACGTCGAGCGCAACCTCCGCTCGCCGCTGGTCGGCATCACCCAGACCGCGAAGAGACTCGGGATGTCCGCCCCCGACGTCACCGTCGGTGTCAGGTCGGGCGACACCCCGTCGGCCGACCGGCGCCTCTTGCAGCGTCGCCCCCCGGACATCCTGATCACCACCCCGGAGTCGCTGTACCTCATGCTCACCTCCAGCGCCCGGGAGACCCTCAAGGGCGTGGAGACGGTCATCATCGACGAGGTGCACGCTGTCGCCTCCACCAAGCGCGGCGCGCACCTGGCGCTCTCGCTCGAGCGTCTCGACATGCTGCTCGAGAAGCCAGCACAACGCATCGGGCTATCGGCGACCGTGCGCCCGCGCGAGGAGGTCGCGCGCTTCCTCGCCGGAGGCGCCCCGGTGACGATCGTCGCCCCGCCGTCGGCGAAGAAGTTCGACCTGTCCGTGGTCGTGCCCGTCGACGACATGACCGAGCTCGGCACGGCGGCTCCGCTGGAGGGATCGGCGGCGGGCAACGCCCCGCAGGGCTCGATCTGGCCGCACGTGGAGGAGGAGATCGTCGATCGCATCCTCGAGCACCGGTCCACCATCGTGTTCGCCAACTCACGGCGGCTCGCCGAGCGGCTCACCGCGCGGCTGAACGAGATCTATGACGAGCGGCTCAATCCGCCCTGGGAGGCGGAGGGGCCGGATCCTCTGCACCCCGAACCCGCGGTCGCCGAGCTCGTCGAGGCGCCGATCGGCGGCACGGGTCTCGATGCACGTCCTCCTTCGTCGGGCGCTACTCGGCCGGCGACGTCGGTGCCGGCGCAGCTGATGGGCTCATCGGGCCAGACCGCCGGATCGACCGCCCTGCTCGCCCGCGCCCATCACGGCTCGGTCAGCAAAGACCAGCGCGCGCTGATCGAAGACGACCTCAAGTCGGGCCGGCTGCGCTGTGTGGTCGCCACCTCATCCCTCGAGCTCGGCATCGACATGGGTGCGGTCGACCTGGTGATCCAGGTGGAGTCTCCGCCGTCGGTCGCGAGCGGCCTCCAGCGCATCGGCCGGGCCGGCCACCAGGTCGGCGAGGTGTCGCGCGGCATCATCTTTCCGAAGCATCGGGCCGACCTCATCCACTCCGCCGTCGCCAGCGAGCGGATGACCGCGGGGCTGATCGAATCGCTGTCGATCCCGCAGAACCCGCTCGACGTGCTCGCCCAGCAGACGGTCGCGGCGGTGGCCCTCGACTCGCTCGATGTCGAGGAGTGGTACGACACCGTGCGCAGGAGCGCGCCGTTCGCGACCCTGCCGCGCTCGGCCTACGACGCCACACTCGACCTGCTCAGCGGTCTCTACCCGTCGGACGAGTTCGCCGAGCTGCGGCCCCGGATCATCTGGGATCGCGTGGGCGGTCGGATCACCGGGAGGCCGGGAGCGCAGCGCCTGGCGGTGACCTCCGGCGGCACCATCCCGGATCGCGGCATGTTCGGCGTCTTCATGGTCGGCTCCGGCGAGGGCGAACGTGCGCCGATGCGCGTCGGCGAGCTCGACGAGGAGATGGTCTACGAGTCGCGGGTGGGCGACGTCTTCGCGCTCGGCACCACCAGCTGGAAGATCGAGGACATCACCCACGACCGTGTCATCGTGTCTCCCGCGTTCGGGCAACCGGGACGCGTGCCGTTCTGGAAGGGCGACGGACTCGGGCGGCCGGTCGAACTGGGCCGCGCGGTCGGGGCCTTCACCCGTGAGGTCGCCTCGGCCGACAACTCGGCCGCGCGCGAACGCGTGCTCGCCGGCGGCCTCGATGAGCGCGCGGTGAACAACCTGGTGGCCTTCGTCGACGACCAGAAGAAGGCGACCGGGCACGTTCCCACCGACCGCACGCTCGTGGTCGAACGCTTCCGCGACGAGCTCGGAGACTGGCGCGTCGTGATGCATTCCCCGTACGGCATGCAAGTTCACGCCCCGTGGGCACTGGCGGTCGGCGCGCGCATCCGCGACCGGTTCGGCATCGACGGCGGCGCCATGGCGAGCGACGACGGCGTCATCCTGCGGATTCCCGACACCGAGGCGCAGCCGCCCGGCCTCGACCTGTTCGTCTTCGATCCAGCCGAGCTGCGCGACATCGTGACGGAGGAGGTCGGCGGTTCCGCGCTGTTCGCCGCGCGCTTCCGCGAGTGCGCCGCACGCGCACTGCTGTTGCCGCGCTACAACCCGGCCAAGCGGTCACCGCTCTGGCAGCAGCGCCAGAGGGCGTCCCAGCTGCTGGATGTCGCGCGCAAGTATCCGAGCTTCCCGATCATCCTCGAAGCGGTGCGCGAGGTGCTGCAGGACGTCTACGACCTGCCCGCGCTGACCGGCATCGCCGAGGAGATCGAGAGCCGCCGCATCCGTCTGGTCGAGGTGGAGACCGAGCAGGCCTCGCCGTTCGCCCGGTCGCTGCTGTTCGGGTACGTCGCCGCGTTCATGTACGAGGGCGATTCGCCGCTGGCGGAACGTCGGGCGGCAGCCCTGTCACTCGACTCGACGCTCCTGGCCGAGCTGCTCGGACGCACCGAACTGCGCGAACTGCTCGATCCGATGGTGATCGAGCAGACCGAGCTCGAACTGCAGCGCCTCGCGCCCGACCGCAAGGCACGCGATGTCGAGGGCATCGTCGACCTGCTGCGGATGCTCGGGCCGCTGTCGGAATCGGAACTGTCGGAGCGCATCGACTTCGATCGCGTCGACCTGTCGCGCTACGACGATGCCGCGCCCGACGGCGAGCTCGGGCCCTTCGACGAGCTCAGGCCCTTCGACGAGCTCAGGCCCTTCGACGAGCTCAGGGACCGTGCGGTCCCTGAGCTCGTCGAAGGGCCGCATCTAGCGTGGCTGCGGGCGTCGCTCGCCGACCTCGCGCGCGCCAACCGCATCTGGGCTGCGGGCTCGGAGCGTTGGGCGGTGATCGAAGACGCCAGTCGCCTGCGCGACGCCCTCGGCACCCCGCTGCCGATCGGCATCCCGGCCGCGTTCGTCGAGCCGGTCGAAGATCCGCTCGGTGATCTGATCAGCCGTTACGCCCGCACTCATGCGCCGTTCACCGCCCTCGCCGCGGCCGAGCGCTTCGGTCTCGGGCAGGCCGTGGTGATCGACACCCTGCGCCGACTCGCCACCGCCAGGCGCGTGGTCGAGGGGGAGTTCCGCCCCGGCGGCTCCGGCAGCGAGTGGTGTGACAGCGAGGTGCTTCGCCGCCTGCGCAGCCGCTCCCTCGCCGCGCTGCGCCAGGAGGTCGAGCCGGTCGATGCCGCAACCCTCGGACGCTTCCTGCCGAGCTGGCAGCACGTGACCGAGCCGCTGCGGGGAACGGATGGCGTGGCCCAGGTCATCGACCAGCTCGCCGGAGTCGCGCTGCCGGCATCCACCTGGGAGTCCCTGGTTCTCCCCGCCCGGGTTCGCGATTACTCGCCGGTCATGCTCGACGAGCTCACGGCATCCGGCGAGGTGATCTGGTCGGGGGGCGGCACACTGCCGGGTAACGACGGCTGGCTGAGCTTCCACCTCGCCGACACGGCGGCACTGACCCTGCCCGAGCCGACCGGGGCCGAGACCACGGAGCTGCAGCGGTCGATCCTGGCGAACCTCGCCGGCGGAGGGGCGTACTTCTTCCGGCAGCTCTCCACCGCGGTCGGGAGCTCGGATTTTGGAATAGTCGACGACAAGGAGCTCACCGCCGCGCTCTGGGGTCTGGTCTGGGAGGGCCTGGTCACCAACGACACCCTCACGCCGCTCCGTGCCCTGCTCGGAGCTACCCCTTATCGCCCGCGCACCGTGCCCCGCACCCGCGCCTACCGCGGGCGAGCACGGTCGGCGCTGCCGAGCCAGGGCGGCCCGCCGAGCGCAGCCGGGCGCTGGTCGCTGCTTCCGCTCGCCGAACCGGACTCGACCGTGCGGGGCGTCGCCACCGCCGAACTGCTGCTCGAGCGCTACGGGGTCGTCACCCGCGGGGCAGTGGTGAGCGAGGGGATCCGCGGCGGATTCTCGCTGGCCTACCGCGTGCTCGCGCGCTTCGAGGAGACCGGACGCGCCCGTCGCGGCTATTTCGTCGAGGGACTCGGCGCAGCGCAGTTCGCTACCGGTGCCACCATCGACCGACTGCGCTCCTTCGCCCGCGAGCCCGACAGCGAGCGCCCGCCCACCGTGGTGACCCTCGCCGCGACCGACCCGGCGAACCCCTACGGCGCGGCGCTGCCCTGGCCGGCGTCATCGACGGCGGACGAGGACGGAAAGAAGGGCCACCGGCCGGGCCGGAAGGCGGGCGCCCTGGTGGTGCTCGTCGACGGGGCGCTCGCGCTCTACGTGGAGCGCGGAGGCAAAACCATGCTGACCTTCGACCTGCCGCAGCGCGCGCTCGAGGCGACCGCGACATCCCTCGCCAGCACGGTGCGGCGCTCCCTCGGCAAGTTGAAGGTGGAGCGCGTCGACGGCGAGTTCGTGATCGGCACGCCGCTCGGTGAGGCACTGGTCGCCGCCGGATTCAGCACAACGCCCCAAGGCCTGCGACTCCGTGGGTAGGAGGCTTCGTGCCTGAGGGCGACACCGTCTACCGCACGGCCAAGAATCTGGATGCCGCGCTCACCGGTCATCCCCTCGTGCGCAGCGACTTCCGCGTTCCCGCCTTCGCGACTCTCGATCTGGCCGGTGAGACGGTCGACTCCGTCGCCAGCCGCGGCAAGCACCTGCTGATGCGGGTCGGCGACTGGACGATCCACAGTCACCTCAAGATGGAAGGCTCCTGGCACCTGTACCGGCCGGGCACGCGCTGGCGTAGACCGGACTGGCAGGCACGCGCGGTATTGGCCACCGGCGACTGGACCGCCGTGGGCTTTCAGCTCGGTCTGCTGGAGGTGGTGCCACGCACCGAGGAGCACTCGATCGTGGGCTACCTCGGCCCCGACCTGCTCGGACCGGACTGGGACGCGGACGAGGCCCTGCGCCGGCTGACCGCCGACCCGTCCCGTCCCGTGGGGTTGGCGCTGCTCGACCAGCGCGTGCTCGCCGGACTCGGCAATGTCTATCGCAACGAACTGTGCTTTCTGCGCGGTCTGCTGCCCACGCGCCCGGTCGGCGAGGTGTCCGATCCGGCCAAGCTGATCGCCCTCGCCCACCGACTCATCGACGCGAACAAGGATCGGGTAGAGCGCACCACCACCGGCACGCTTCGCGGCGCGACGGACTGGGTCTACCGGCGCGAGGGCAAGCCCTGCCTGCGCTGCGGCACGACTATCGAACGTGGCGCGCTCGGCGAGGACGACCTGCAGCTGCGCGACACCTACTGGTGCCCGCGCTGCCAGAGCTGACCTACTCCGCCGGGGGAACGCGACGGCCACGCGCCGCCAGAAGGAACACCGTGCCGACCGCCGTGGCGAGCCCGAGCACGATCAGCATCGGCGCACCGATCGTGAAGGCCTGCAGCAGGTAGTAGCCGGGGCCACCGAAGTCCCCGGATGAGGTGAGCGCGGTGATGCGGTCACCGATCAGCCGGAGCGAATAGATGCCGGCGCCGATGAGCACGGCGCTGATCACCCAGAGGGCGATGAGATAGGGGTCGATGCGGCGCGCGGCCGCGTACACCTCGGCCGTCGTGATGGGCTCTGCGGAGCTGGCCGGCTGCGCGGGGGCGAGGGGGTCGACGGCGACCACGCGCGGCGTGGGGGTGTGTGCGGCGAGGGCGGAGGCATCCGTCAGCGGGGACTGCACGGGCTGTGCTCTCTGCGTGGCCGGCGCGTTCTGCGGCGAGCGGCCCGGCGCGGTCGGTTGGGCCACGTGCCGGGCCGGATCGAAACCCGGCTGGAACGCGGGATCGAACCTCGGGTCGAACTCGGAATCGGTGCTGTTCGTCATGTCTCCTGCTCCGTCGAGGGAATGGTACTCGCCGCCGGAGAACAGCTGTCGCGCAACGAGGGGCGCATCACCCCGCGGTGTTAGGGTGGCCTAAGTTGAGCCAGCAAAAACGTACTGGTTCTCGTACTCGAAGGGGCTCGAATGAGCTACGTGAAATCCGCCCTGCTCGACGACAAGGGATACGTCATCCTCGATCGGTACGACCAGGCTGCCGACCCCCAGGAATGGCTCGCCCTCGAGTACGTCGACTGGAAATCGTCGGGCGACACCCGCTTCGCCCCGCTCGCCAGCGCCAACGGGGAGATCGAGGTCAACGGATTCTGGAACAGCGTTCCGCCGCGCACCGACAAAGACGGCGTCTGGATCATGTCGCAGGTCGAGAAGGCCCCGCACCTGGTCGAGCGGGCCAAGGAGCCCGGTGCCAACATCGGCCGCTGCCGCGTGATCGAGCTGCAGCCGAACGACTACACCGAGACCCTCTACAACCTGCACCAGGACGACAACAACCGCCTCAACCCCGACGAGTCGGGCTGGATCGTGCGCGGATTCTTCAACCTCACCGACGACCCGGACTCCTACATCGTGCTGCGGGAGGACCGCTTCGACCCGTCGAGCGAGATCCGCCTGCCGCTTCCCGCCGGGGCGCAGATCATCGTCGACACGCAGCGCTTCTGGCATGCGGTCTGGCACCAGGGCTCCGCGCCGCGCTACTGCCTCATCACCTCCTGGGAGTCCGGCCCGGCGCTCGACGACTACATCGCCGAGTACCACGGCACCAATGAGCACCAGAACGCCCCCCTCGCGCCCGAGGTGATCGCGGAGGCACAGGCGGCTGTGCAGCGCCGCCTGGCCGAGCGGGCGGCATCCATCGCCTTCCCGGGGTCGAACGACTAGCCCACGAGCACGACGAAGGACGACGGATGCTGCGCCTCGCCGCCCTCGACGGGCAGGTAACGAGCTGGTTCGAGGCCGTCGGGCCGGTGTTGTTCTACCTGATCGTCTGGGGTCTCGTGTTCGCGGGAACCGGACTGTTCATCGGGGTGTTCATCCCCTTCGTCACCGGCGACTCGCTGCTGTTCGCGGCCGGGATCCTGGCCGCGACCTCGGCGAGCCTCAATATCTGGGTGCTGGCCATCGGCGTCGGAATCGCGGCGTTCCTCGGCGACCAGGTCGGGTTTCTCCTCGGCCAGCGCTTCGGGCGCCCGTATCTGGACCGCCGGCGCGGTGCGTGGGTTCAGCGCGGCGTCGCCCGAGCCGAGCGTTTCTACGCCGCACTCGGCTGGTGGGCGGTGGTCGTCGCGCGGTTCATCCCCTGGGGACGGGTGTTCGTTCCGCCCGTTGCCGGCATCGCGCGCATGCACTACCTGCGGTTCGTCACCGCGAACGTCACGGGCGCGCTGGCCTGGGGCGTGCTGCTCACCGTGACGGGATACTTCGCGGCGAGCATCCCGGCGGTGAAGTCGGCGGCGTACGCGATCGGCGGGGCGTTCATCTTGGCCGGGATCATCGCCGGCATCGTCACCTGGTGGCGTAGCCGTCGGGCGGTCGCCGCCCCGGTCGAGTAGCCGCTCGTCGTACCCGGCCGCGTTCGGTCAGCGCCGGCGCGGCTTGCGTGGGCGCGTGCGCCCGGTGATCGGCTTGGCCTTCTTGGTCGCGGGCTTCGGGGGCGCCTTCTTCGGCGCGGCCTTCTTCTCTGATGCAGGCTCCGGCTGGGCGGAGCGCGAACTGTTCGCCGTACGCCCGCGCACGATGCCGACGAACTCCTCGATCTCGGGTGTCGTGTCATCGGCACGCCACACCAGCGCGATCCGGGTCTCGGGGGCGTCGGTCACCGGGCGGGCGACCACGTCCTTGCGGGCGGTGAGCCGTGCCACCGATTGCGGAAGCAGCACGATGCCGCCGGCCGCGGCCACCAGCTCCACGGCATCCGTCGGGGGGAGGCTCTCGTCGACCCGCAGCTCGCCATCCAGGTCGGCGAGGGTGACGGCATCCGTCGCGTCGATCACGTGGCCCTTCTGCACGACGACCATCGGCTGCTCGGCATACAGCGGAATCACGCTGAGCCCCTCGGAGTCGATCGGCAGACGCACGAACGCGATGTCGGCGTCGCCCGCCCGCAGGGCGTCGAGCTGGTCGCCCTCGAGGGTCGGCACGAAACCGAGGGGAACGGATGCGTGCCGCTCCTGCCACGCGGACGTCCACCGGGTCAGCGTCACCCCGGCCACGAACGCGATCGTGAAGCGTTCGGCATCCATCCGGTCGTCCTCCAGCCTGGCCGTCCCGGCGGGTCGACAGGGCTCTCAGGCTACGCTGGTCGGATGACCTCGGCGAAATCACCCCAGACCATGAAGGCCTCGACGGCCGCCCAGAAGCTCGGGGTCTATCTGCCCGCGACACCCACAGAGTTTCAGGAGTCGTCGGTCACCCGCGAGCAGTTCAACGAGCTGAACGCCACCCCGCCGGAGTGGTTGGTCGAGCTGCGCAAGAACGGTCCGCACCCGCGGGATGTCGTCGCCCACAAGCTCGGCATCTCCAACTCCGGTCTCGCCCGGAGCGGCGTCAGCGATGTCATGACCACCGACGAGATCTCTGCTCTGCTGCAGGCTCCCCCGGCCTGGCTGGTGCAGGAGCGTGCAACCCACGCCGCGGTCATGGAGGAGAACGCCCGCATCAAGGCCGAGCGGGCATACAAGCGTTCGCTCGAAGACGAGCAGAAGAAGTAACAACCGTTCCTGGGCGGATGCCCGAACCCGAGAGGCACGGATGGCCACGTCGATGAACTCCGGAGCCGGTCTTCGCCTCACGCGCCCGGCCTGGAAGCTCGTGCTGCGGTCGTTCAGCCGCGGATTCGTCTCGCACCAGCTACCCGACGGCGCGGCCGCCCTCACCTATTTCGCGGCGCTCGCGCTCGCGCCCTCGGTCGTCGTGCTGATCTCAATCCTGGCGATCGCCGGGAGCGGCAAGTCGTCGGTCACGACGATTCTCGCCACCGTCCACGACGTCGCACCCGATTCGGCGATCGCGATGCTCAAAGATCCGCTGGAGAAGTTCGCCGCCTCACCCTCGGTCGGCTACGCCCTGGTCGCCGGAATCCTCATCTCGATTTGGGCGACCTCGTCCTATGTCAGCGCGTTCGGGCGGGCGATGAATCGCATCTACGAGCTGCCGGAGGGACGGCCGCTGTGGAAGCTCAAGCCGTATTCGATCCTGGTCGCCCTGGTGGTGCTCATCCTCGGCGCGATCACCGTTGCCGCTCTCGCCCTCACCGAGCCGGTGGCGGACGGCATCTCGCAGGCGCTCGGGCTGAGCTCGGCCCCGAGCCTGGTGCTCACCGTCGTCAAGTGGCCCGCCCTGGTGCTCGCCGTCGTCTTCACCGTGGCGATCCTCTACTACGTCACTCCGAACGCCCGGCGCCCCGGCTTCCGCGTGGTGAGCGCCGGCGCGATGGGCGCGGTCATCGTGCTCGTGCTCGTGTCGCTGGCCTTCGCCTTCTACGTCGCCAATTTCGCCCACTACGACCGCACCTACAGCGTCTTCGCGGGCATCGTGGTGGTGTTGATCTGGATCTGGATCGCCAATCTGACGCTGCTCAGCGGTGCCGAATTCGACATCCAGTTCGAGCGCGCTCGCGAACTGGAGCGCGGCGTCGATGCCGACGAGAAGATCTTCGTCACCCCGAGGGACACCGAGGTGAGCGATCGCAACGTGCTGAAGCGCCGTGAGGAGATCGCCGACGCCGAGAAGATCCGTCGCGCGGGTCGAACCCGGCGCTAGTCAACCCCCTCTCACGCGGGCGCGCTGCGCGTACGGTGCAGCCCATGACCGACCAGTTCACATTCGACAACCCCGTCACCCGCTACCCGGCTCTCGATGCGCCAGAGCAGAGCTTGGACGGACCCGGGCTCGACAGCGAGCTCACCCCGACCGCCGACCATGGCGAGAAGACCTATCGCGGCACCGGTCGACTCACCGGACGCAAGGCGCTGGTCACCGGCGGCGACTCGGGAATCGGTGCGGCCGTGGCGATCGCGTTCGCCCGGGAGGGGGCGGATGTCGCGATCAGCTACCTGCCCGAAGAGCAGAGTGACGCGCGGCGCATCGCCGACCTGGTCGAGCAGGCCGGGCGCACGGCGGTGCTCCTTCCCGGCGATCTGGGTGATGCGGCCTACTGTCGGCAGCTCGTAGCCGACACGGTGGATGCGCTCGGTGGCCTCGACATCCTGGTCAACAACGCGGGCAAGCAACAGAATCGCGACTCGCTGGAGGAGATCTCCGACGACCAGTTCGACGAGACCATGCGCACCAACATCTATGCGATGTTCTGGATCACCAAGGCGGCACTCCCGCACCTCGGTGCCGGGGCGACGATCATCAACACCAGTTCGATCCAGGCCTATGCTCCGTCGGAGAACCTGGTCGACTACGCCACCACGAAGGCGGCCATCAACACCTTCTCGAAGGCTCTCGCGCAGCAGCTCGCGCCGAAGGGCATCCGCGTCAACGTGGTCGCGCCCGGACCGATCTGGACACCGCTGCAGGCCGCCGGTGGGCAGCCGCCCTCGGCGCTGCCGGACTTCGGCGAGCAGACCCCGCTCGGCCGCGCCGGACAGCCGGCCGAGCTCGCACCCGCCTACGTCTTCCTCGCCTCGCCGGAGTCGAGCTACGTGATCGGCGAGACGCTCAACGTCAACGGCGGAATGCCGACCCCGTGACGAAAGTCACCCAGAAAAGGAGACGAAAATGACCGACAAGAAGCCGCAGGACGACTCCGACCAGCAGAACACTCAAGATGCGGAGACCGAAGAAGACACTGCTTCTGGGGGCGCCCCGGACTAGACCCGCGCGCTAATCTGACTCCCGAGACGAGGGAGCCGCATGGGCGCGAGGCGAGTGCTGACCGTGATCGCCCTCGCCCTGGGCTTCACCGTCGCCATCGTGCTCGCCGGGTCCGGCTGGCAGCTGGTGCGTGAGGGCGCAGAGGGCGTCATCGAGAAGGACACGAGCGCACCGTTCTACTCGGTGCCTGCGACAGTGGCCGCAGCCACCCCGGGCACGCTGTACCGCTCGGCTCCGATACCGAGCGCACCGGCGGGCACCAGAGCGTGGCGCGTCATCTACCATTCGACGGATGTCCTCGGCCACGACATCCTCGTCTCCGGCGTCGTCATCGCGCCCACCGGGTCGGCCCCCCGGCCGCGCACCGTCGTCTCCTGGGGGCACCCCACCACCGGCGCGGCCGCACGCTGCGCACCCTCCGTCGGATTCGCCCCGTTCTCCACCATCGAAGGCGTGAACGACCTGCTGAAGCGCGGCTACGTCGTCGCCGCCACCGACTACCCCGGGATGGGTCTCGAAACGCCGGACTCCTACCTGATCGGCACGAGCGAGGGCAACAGCGTGCTCGACATCGCCCGCGCGGCGCGAAAACTGACCGGGGCGAGCGACCGGCTGCTGCTCTGGGGCCACTCGCAGGGCGGCCACGCGGCGCTGTTCGCGGCCCAGGCCGCGCCGACCTACGCGCCGGAGTTCGACCTGCTCGGCGTGGGAGTCGCGGCACCGGCGACGGACCTCGCGCAGCTATTGAATGACGACATCACCGGGCTGTCGGGGGTGACCATCGCGTCCTACGCCTTCGATGCCTACGCGAAGGTCTATGGGCCGTCCGTTCCCGGAGCTCGGCTCGACAGCATCCTGACTCCGGCGGGAGCCGCCGCCACTCCCTCGATGGCCGAACTTTGCCTGCTGGGGCAGAACAGTCAGATCCACGCGATCGCGAAGCCGCTGGTCGGCGGATACCTGGCCGCGAACCCGGCCACCACGCAGCCGTGGGCGTCGCTGCTGCAGTCCAATACGCCTGGCGCCGAACCGATAAATGCACCCGTATTCGTCGCGCAGGGGGCAGCGGACACCCTCGTGGTGCCGACCGCGACGGACGCCTTCGTCGCGCACGAGTGCTCTACCGGCACCGAGGTCTCGTACTTCACGTACGCCGACACCACGCACGCGACCATCGCCTACCGCGCGCTGCCCCGCCTGCTCGACTGGTTCGCGGGCCTGCAGCGCGGCGAGAACACGCTGGAGCACTGCTGAGGGGGCGGCTCGCGTAGCTCGGGAGGCGTCAACACCGTTCTGCAGCAACTCCTGCACAACGGAGCAGAGCGCTGCCCCGCCTCACCGTTCTGCAGCAACTCCTGCACAACCGAGCAGAGCGCTGCCCCGCCTCACCGTTCTGCAGCAACTCCTGCACAACGGTCACCAAGATGCCACTTCGTGCCGTTCGTGCCGCGACGATGGACACAAAATGGCATCTCGACGCCGCGAGTTGTCACTAAAGCACCTATTTCTCCGCAAAACACGTACACGAGTGACAACTCGCGAAGAACGGATGCCCCCCTCTCCTCGTTCTGCAGCAGTTGCTGCACAACGAATTAGCCGTCCCCAGGCGACACACTGTTATGCAGCAGTTGCTGCACGAGGGTCACCGAGTTGTCACTAAAGCACCTATTTCTCCGCAAGACAGGTACACGAGTGACAACTCGCGAAGAACGGATGCTCCCCTCTCCTCGTTCTGCAGCAGTTGCTGCACAACGAAGTAGGGCGCAGCCAGGCGCCACACCGTTCTGCAGCAGTTGCTGCACAACGGAGAAGAGCGCTACCCGAGCCACAAACCGTTCTGCACCAATGCCTGCACAACGGGGATGATCGCGTCAGCCCCGCCCGCGTCGCCCGCGGAATGACGCGCCGCCGCCCGGCGTTGTGTAGTCTGACGCGCGCGCACCCGCTCAACATCAGCGCCGCGCGATGCGCGCATTACGCGCACCCGCAGAACACCATCCCGCCGCCCGACATCCCCTGGAGTGACATGGCCTTCTTCGCCTGGCTGTTCGACGCGCAATTCGTGATCGGGCACCAGCACGTGCTCTGGCGGGAGGTCATCGGCAACGCCTTCGGCCTCGCCAGCGCCCTCGGCGGGATGCGCCGCAAGGTCTGGGCCTGGCCGGTCGGGATCGTCGGCAACGCGCTGCTCTTCACCGTCTTCCTCGGAGCCGTCTTCGACACGCCGAATCATGTCAACCTCTACGGCCAGGCCGGCCGACAGGTGTTGTTCATCGCCGTGTCGATCTACGGCTGGTATCGCTGGCAGCACGCGAAGGATGCGCACCAGCCCGCCGTGCAGCCGCAATGGGCCGGCTGGCGCACGCGCATCATCCTGATCCTGGTCATGGTGGGCGGAACCGCCGCGCTGACGCCGCTGTTCACCGCGCTCGGGTCATATCAGCCCGTCTGGTCGGACGCCTGGATCTTCATGGGCTCGTTGCTCGCCACCTACGGCATGGCGAAAGGCTGGGTCGAGTTCTGGCTGATCTGGGTGGCCGTCGACATCGTGGGCGTTCCGCTGCTGCTCAGCGCCGGTTACTACGCCTCCGCCTTCATGTACATCTTCTACGGCGTGTTCACCATCGTCGGGTTCTTCGTCTGGGCGAGAGCTCAGCGCCTACAGAAGGCCGCCGCCAACCAACCGGTGCTCGTCGAGTGAGAGCAGCCCCGACGTCTCCTAGGTGACCGACTGCGGGAATTCGTCGTCGATGTTCTGGCTGCGAGATCGCCGGTCGTAGTGCCGCAGGATGAGGAAGAGCGTCAGCACACCGACGACTCCGAGTACCGCGACGCCCACGATGTACAACACCGTGGCGAGCGCCTGCACCGAGGCCGCCGCTTCCGACGTGAGGCGGTCGGTCACCAGCGCGGAGGCGTTGCCGGTGAAGACCAGGGCGATCAGCGTGCTGATCGCGCCCATCGAGTCCCACAGGGCGTGCAACACTACCGATCCGGCATAGGCCACGACGATCCACCCCGTCCAGCGATACCTCTCGTGGTCTCGCGATGCGCCGAAGATCACCGCGCCGATGATCGCCGTCCAGAGCACGTGACCGATCGGGGCGAGGATGGCGCGCAGCACCTCGGTCTGCAGCAACGACACCAGGTCGAGTCCCTGGGCGGTGATCACGGAGTTGAAGGCGTACCCGGCAGACTCGAAGGCAGCGAATCCGGCGCCGACGGTGGCGCCGAGCAGTGCGCCCTGCGCGGCCGTCTTGGGCACCACCCGCCAGCCGACGATCACGAGGATGACGGCCTTGACCAGTTCTTCGATCACGCCCACCAGGAGGTAGAGGAACACAGACTTCTGGTTGAGCCCGGATTCGAGCAGCGATGCGGCGAGCACGCCACAGATGCCGCCGATGAAGAATGCCAGCACCAGCTGCAGCACGCTGACGTTGCCTCGTACCCGCTCCACGACGAACAGCACGACGCAGAACGGCACCAGGAAGCTGCCGAGCAGGATCAGCGTGGGGATCAGGTTGGAATTCTTGGTCACCGCCGTCACCACGATCGTGACGATCCAAAGCACCAGCCCCGCGATGAGCGTCTTCCACCACCAGCCGTGCCGATGGTGCTCGTGCGTCAATGCGGGCGGCGAATCCATGGCCAGGGACGACATGGGCGGGCTCCTGTTCTCTCTGCTGCAGGTCAGGTTAGCCGCCGATCGTGGCACGGGAAATAGGGCATATGACGGTCGTCGGCGCTACGGTTCGGGCATGAGCGCTGACGATTCCGGCTATGATCCTCGCTTCCTCGAGCTGCCCGTCGCGCTGCCGACGCCGACCGCGGCTCGCACGGTGCGCCTGCTCACCTACACGCATTTCTCGGTGCTGCTCGACCCGGTGCGCCGCCTCGCCCTGGCCACCGGCGTCAACATCGACGGCGACCTGCTGCTCGATCTCGAGCGCGGCGATGACTGGCACCTGGATGCCCGGGTGCTGGAGACCGAGCAGGCCGGCGCCGAACTGTACGCGCGCAACAATCTCGACCGCGGTCATCTCGTGCGACGCCGTGACCCGGTCTGGGGCGACCCCGCCACCGCGCAGCGCGCCAACGACGACACCTTCGTCTTCACCAACGCCGCCCCGCAGGCGGCGACGTTCAACCAGGGCGAGACCCTCTGGTCGGGGCTCGAGGACCACGTTCTCGAGTACGCCCGCGCGGGGCGGGCGCGCATCAGCGTCTTCACCGCCCCGGTGCTCGACCCGTCCGACCCGCCGTACCGCGGCATCCGTATCCCCCGTCGGTTCTGGAAGATCGCCGCCTGGGTCGCAGAGTCGGCAGCAGTGCCGACGCTTCGGGCCGCCGCCTTCGTGCTCGACCAGTCCCCGCAGCTCGACGCCATCGACGTTCGCCAGACCGAAGCAGACTCACCGCCGCCGCTCGGCCCGTTCCGCACCTTCCAGGTGCCGGTGACGGATGTCGCCGCCCTCACCCACCTCGACCTCACCACGCTCAGCGAGGCCGATGTGCTCGCCGCCGCGCCCAGAACGGGTGCGCCCGGGTCGGGCGAGCCGGGCTCGGGCTGGATCCCGCTGGCGGGAGCCGAGGACATCCTGCTCGGTTAGGGAAATCGGGTAGGGGAAGAGGGCACCGGCCGGAGCGCGAACAGCGAGACCGCCGAGGGAGCGAGCTGCGCGGCTAGAAGGCCTGGCGGTCGGCGAGCCAGCGCGCCTGCCGCACCCACTGGTGGAAGCCGCCGCCGTCGTGGCCGTTGAACTCGTAGACCGCGATCTCACGGTCGGCGACGGGGTAGCTGTTGAAGGCACCGAACACGGTCGAGGGCAAGACGATGTCGTCCATCAGCCCGACGGAGAACAGGGCCGGGGCGGTGGCGCGGCGGGCGAAGTTGACACCGTCGAAGTAGGACAGGGTGTCGAACACCGCCGCCACGTCACCCCGATGCACCGAGAGGTAGGTGCGCACCTCGGTGAAGGGCGCGGCGGGCGTGAGGTCGACCGAGCGACGGAAGTCGCAGAGGAACGGCACGTCGGGCATCACCCCGATCAGCCCGTCGACCAGGCCGGCGACCGCGAGGGTGATCGCGCCGCCCTGACTGCCACCGGTGACGGCGATGCGGGCGTCGTCTACGAACTCCAGCGCCGCGACGGCATCGACCAGCCGCACGGCGTCGGTGAACAGCCGACGGTAGTAGTAGGTCTCGCGGCTGCCGATGCCCTTGGTCATCCAGCCACCGGAGGCCGGGCCGCTGCCGTAGGGGTCGGGGGTGTCTCCGCCGCTCCCCCAGCCACTGCCCTGGCCGCGGGTGTCCATGTAGACGTGCACGTAGCCGCTCGCGGCCCAGCGCAGCTGCTCGCCGGGCAGTCCACGACCGCCGTTGTAGCCGATGAACTCGACCACGGCGGGCAATGGACCCGCACTGTTCTTCGGCCGGGTGATCCACGCCTTGATCGGCTCGCCGAGGTACCCCGGAAAGGTGAGGTCCTCGACGATCAGCTGGTCGATGGATGTCTCGGCCGGAACGATGACCGTCTGGCCGCCGACCGCGCGCGATTCGGCGAGGGTGGCAGACCAGAAGTCATCGAAATCGGCCGGGTCTGCGACATCCGGAACATAGTCGACGAGCAGGGCCGGAGGCAGATCGGAGAACGGCATTGCAGCAGTGTGGCAGTACCGTCAGCGACCTGCAATCGGCCCGCGCCGTCAGCCGCGGGCGCCCATCAGGTGCTCGATGGCGAGCTGGTTGAGCCGCACGAATCCGAAGCCCTTGCCACCGAAGTAGGCGTCGGTGTCGAAGTCCTCGTAGGCCGAGCGGTCGGCAACCAGGTCGGCATAGGTCTCGCCGGCGTTCAGCGTGGGCTCCTGGATCTGCGCGACGCGGGATGCGGCGAGCGCCTCCTGCACCTCGGGGTCGGCCCGGAATGCCGCTGCCCGCTCCTTGAGCAGCAGGTACATGCGCATGTTGGCCGCGGCAGAATCCCAGACCCCGGTGAAGTCTTCGGTGCGGCTCGGCTTGTAGTCGAAGTGGCGGGGGCCGTCGTAGGTCGGCCCGCCGTTCGCGCCACCGTTCTCGAGCAGGTCGACGAGGGCGAAGGCGTTCGCCAGGTCGCCGTGGCCGAAGACCAGGTCCTGGTCGTACTTGATGCCCTTCTGGCCGTTCAGGTCGATGTGGAACAGCTTGCCCTGGTACAGCGCCTGGGCGATGCCGGAGGTGAAGTTGAGTCCGGCCATCTGCTCGTGACCGACCTCGGGGTTCACGCCGAACAGCTCCGGACGCTCGAGAGTCTCGATGAAGGCGATCGCATGACCCAGGGTCGGCAGCAGGATGTCGCCACGGGGCTCGTTCGGCTTCGGCTCGATGGCGAAGCGGATGTCGTAGCCCTTCTCGACGACGTGGTCGGCGAACATGTTGACGGCCTCGCGGTAGCGCTCGAGGGCGCCGCGGATGTCCTTTGCCGAGTCGTACTCCGCGCCCTCACGTCCGCCCCACATCACGAAGGTCTTCGCACCGAGCTCCACGCCGAGCTCGAGCTGACGCATCGCCTTGCGCATCGCGAAGCGACGCACGCCGCGGTCGTTGGAGGTGAACCCGCCATCTTTGAACACCGGCGCGCTGAACAGGTTGGTGGTGACCATCGGGATGATCAGGCCGGTGTCGGCGAGAGCCTGCTTCAGGCGGTCGATCTGCTTCTGGCGCTCGGCATCCGTCGATCCGAAGGCGAACAGATCGTCGTCGTGGAAGGTGAGACCGTATGCCCCCAGATCGGCGAGCTTCTCGACCGCCTCGACGACGTCGAGCGGCGGGCGGGTCGGGCCGCCGAAGGGGTCGGTGCCGTTGTAGCCGATGGTCCAGAGTCCGAAGGAGAACTTGTCGTCGCGGGTCGGGGTGAGCGTCATGGCTATCCTTCTTGTCAGCGCCGATGCTGACTACGGTGAGATGATTTGTTGTTGCCTTTAACATATTGGTGACGACGCCGATGTGCAACCTGACAGGGAGAGCCATGGACCGCAGGACGAACTGGTCGGGCAACTACGAGTACCGCGCGCGGGGATATTTCGAGCCGTCCTCCCTCGACGAACTGCAGCAGCTCGTGCTCAACCACCACCGCATCCGCGCGGTCGGCACGGGGCACTCCTTCAACGAGATCGCCGACGCCCCCGAGGCGCGTATCTCGCTGCGGCGCATCCCCACCGAGACCGTGATCGACGGCGATACCGTCACCGTCGGCGCGGCGACCAGGTATGGCGATCTGGCCAGGACGCTGCAGGATGCCGGTCGAGCCCTGAATAACCTCGCCTCCCTGCCCCACATCTCCGTCGCCGGCGCCGTCGCCACCGCGACCCACGGCTCGGGCGTGCGGGTGGGAAACCTCGCCACCGCCGTCGTCGGCCTCGAGCTGCTGCGCTCCGACGGCGAACTGGTCACGCTCGACCCGAGCCACCCGGACTTCGCCGCTGCCGTGGTCAGCGTCGGCGCGCTCGGCATCGTCACCCGGCTCTCCCTGGCAACCGAGCCCAGCTACGAGGTCACACAGGTCGTCTTCCTCGACTTCCCCTGGAGCGACGTGTTGGCGAACTTCGACCAGATCACGGGCTGCGCCTACAGCGTGAGCATGTTCACGAACTGGCGGGATGCCGGGGTTCAGCAGGTGTGGACCAAGAGCCGCGACGGCGCGGTGGCCGAGTTGCTCGGGCGGTCGCCGGCGGAGGGCCGCCAGCATCCCATCCTCGGCAACCCGGCCGACTTCGCCACCGAACAGGGGGGCATCGCGGGGCCGTGGAACGAGCGGCTGCCGCACTTCCGGTTCGAGTTCACGCCGAGCAACGGTGACGAGATCCAGAGTGAATACCTGATCGGTCGCGAACACGCCGAGGCGGCGATCGAGGCCCTGCGCGCCGTCGCGCCGCAGTTCGCCGACCACCTGCTGGTCTCGGAGATCCGCACCGTCGCGGCCGACGACCTCTGGCTGAGCACCGCGTACGGTCGCGACTCCGTGGCGTTCCACTTCACCTGGGCGCTCGACCAGCAGGCCGTGGAGGCGGCGGTGCTGGTGATCGAGGCCGCACTCGCCCCGTTCGACGCACGGCCGCACTGGGGCAAGGTCTTCCACGAGGCGCCCGCATACCCGCGCGGCGACGACTTCCGCGGCCTCATGGAGCGTTACGACGTGAGCGGAGCGTTCCGCAGCCCACTGCTCGACCGTGCCCTGCGCCGCAGCTCGTAGGACGGGCGGCGACCGGCCTAAAACGCGGCGGGCCTAAAACGCGGCAGGATCGGCGAACAGCGGCTCGAAGGCGAGCTCGGCTGCCCCGATCATGAGCAGGTCGGCTCCGAGCTGTGCCGGGCGGATCTCCAGCGACTCCCACGACGCGGCGAGCGGCCGGTTCACCCCGAAGTCGGCGAGCCTCTGGGGCGCTGCCGACTGCAGGGCGGCGAGAAAACCACCGAGCAGGATGAGACGCGGGTTGAGCATGTTCACCGCATTGCGCAGGGCGACAGTGAGCAGGCCGAGCTGGCGGTCCACCTCGGCAGTGACCAGCGGGTCGACGGCCGACGCGAGCGCCCCGGCGAGGGAGGCATGGGAGTCCGCGTCGAGCCCGACCACCTGCAGAAGAAGGTCGCGTCGCACCTCGGTCTCGAGGCATCCGACCGCACCGCAGTGGCAGGCGGCGCCGAAGGGGTTGACCATGGTGTGGCCGAGCTCGCCCGCGTAGCCGTCGGCGCCGGTGAGCGGGGCGCCGTTCGCGATGACGCCGCCACCGATGCCGCTCGCCCCGCCGTTGACGTAGAGCAGATCGCGCACCCCACGGCCACCGCCGAAGGCACTCTCCGCCCGGGCGCCGAGATGGGCGTCGTTGTCGGCCGAGACGGGAAGCCCGGTCGCACCCTGCACCATCGCGGCGAAGGGCTCGTCGCGCCAGCCGAGGTGCGGGGCGAGTCGCACGAGCCCGTCGGACTCGCGCACCTGACCCGGGACAGCGACCCCGACCCCGACGATGCGATGGCCTTTCGCGAGCGAGGGGCGGAGGTCATCCAGCAACCGCGCGGTGATGGCGGCTGCCTCGCCGGCGCTCGGAATGCTGGCGAGCGGATGCCGCGTGCTGGAGAGCACCACGCCTCCGAGGCCCACCACACCGATCGTGATGGCGTCGATCTCCGGGTTCACGGCGATGCCCACGGGCGTGCGACTCGGACGCACGACGGGGCTCGGCCTGCCCACCTGGCGCGTCGACTCGGCTTCGCCCTCCGTCACCAGATCGCGCTCGACCAGTTCGGCGACCAGGGCGCCGATCGTGGAGCGGTTCAGGCCCATGATCTGGGTGAGCTGCGACCGGGAGAGCGCCCGCTCGTGATGCACGAGCCGCAGGATGGTCGACAGGTTGTGTCGGCGCAGGTGGTCGTTGCTGTTGCCGCGGGGCACACTCCCCTGCTCCGCCTCACCCATGGAGCCAACCTAGCGGACCGATCCAGGTGCAACCGAGGAGTTGCGCTTCCCTGTCACGAGTGCAACCATTGGGTTGCAAGCAATCGAGCCATCGAGAGGAACGAATCATGAGCACCATCGGAACCCCGTCATCCGTCATCGAGGCGGACCAGTACACCGTTCGCCGGACGATCGACATCGCCGCGCCGGTGGAATCCGTGTGGTCGGCGGTCACCGACCCGACCCACATCTCGGCCTGGTTCGGCACCACTGTGCTCGATGGGTCCGGTGTCGGCGCGGTAGGCACGATGAGCTGGCCGGATCACGGCAGCATCCCGCTGCGCGTGGAGGAGTTCGATGCGCCCCGCCTCGTCTCCTACCGCTGGAGCAACGACGACGCAGCGGGCGCATACCCCGAGCAGCTGGACGAAGAAGTCTCGACCGTCTTCACATTCACCCTCGAACCGACGGATGCCGGCACCCGCCTGTCCGTCGTGGAGACAGGTTTCGACCGCACCTCCGACCCCGCCGCCAACATGGAGAGTCACCGTGACGGCTGGGACATCGAGCTGGACAAGCTGATCGCGCTGCTCGAGAGCGCGGCGTGACGGCGACGCTGGTTCCGGTGTTCGCCGCGATCGGGGATGAGACCCGGTGGAGCATTCTCGCGGCCCTCGGGGAGGGTGAGGCGTCGGCATCCGCCCTATCCGAGCGCCTGCCGGTGACGCGACAGGCCATCGCCAAGCATCTGGCGGTGTTGCACGAGGTCGGGCTGGTCGAACCGGTGCGGGTCGGGCGCGAGGTGCGCTACCGCGTGCTCGGCGCGCAGCTGAGCGCGGCGGCGCGCAGGCTCGAGGCGATCGGCACCGAGTGGGACCGCCGTCTGGCCGCGATCAAGCGCATCGCGGAGGGCCTGTAACGCGACTAGTGCGATCGAGCCCGCTCTGGCGCCCCCGTGTAATCGGTGAGCCCGATCACATTGCCGAACGGGTCGGCCACCTCGATCAGCCACCCGGTGCGCAGCTGGAGCGGCTCGGCGAGGATTGCCACCCCGTCGGCGGCCAGCTCCTCGGCGACGGCCCGGGCATCCGGCACCTCCAGCCAGAGGCGCGGATTGCCCGACGGCTGCTCGGCCGTACCCTCACGGACGACGAGACCGGGCTCTTCGACACCGATGCGGAAGCCGACGATGCCCGGGAAGCTGAACTTCTCGGGCAGGCCGAGCATGGTGCCGTAGAACTCCTTCGCTGCACTGAGGTCGGGCACGGTGATCATGAGATTGTCGATGCCGAGGACGTCCATGGGTGCGCTCCGCTTCGTTTCGGGATGATCCCGCAGTCTCGCACTCAGCCCCGCACGACGTCCAGGTTCAGCCAGGATGCGAAGGCGTCGATCTGGTCGTCCACCGCCGCGCGGATCGCGGGGGTGAAGTCGGCATCCTCGTGGACCCGATGCACGATGAACGTTCCGGCGTCGCGGTCGGACCGGGCGTCGACCTTGCCGATCAGCCGATCACCGTGCAGGATCGGCAGCGCGAACTGGCCCCAGATGCGGGAGCGCGCCGGCTTGTACATCTCCAACGTGTAGTCGAACTCGAACAGTCGGCCGACCCGCGCGGGGTCCGTCATCAGCCGATCGAAGGGCGAGAGCAGCACCGTCCTGCCGACGAACGGCCGGTCGAGCTGCTGCGGGTCGACGCGCCACCGCCCCGGCACGCCATCGATCGTGACCGGCTCGCCGACCGGCACGATGCCGTGCAACTCGGTCGGAGCCACGGCGATGCTGTCGCGCATCACCCCGCAGGCCTGCAGGATGCGCTCACTACGAATGCGGTGCGCCTCCTCGATCGGCACCGCGGTCACGTCGTCGAGGACGCGTTCGGCGAGGTCCCAGACCCGCAGCCGCCCGACCCGCCCGACAACCGCCAGCTGCCCGCTCATGTGGAGGAACTCGAGCATCTGGGTCACGTTGCGATTGTTCGTCCAGCCGGTCGACGGCCACGGTTCGACCGCCTCGTCGGGGATGTCGCGCGAGGTGAGCGGGCCGTCATCCCCGATCCGGTCCAGGATGCTGTCGACGAAGTCCGCGTTGGCCTCCATCCAGCGGGTCGCACCCGCACGCTCGGCCCAGGTCTTCATGCCGGCGAGGAACAGCGGCAGGTCGGACATCGGCCGCAGCATCCATCCCCGCTCGAAGAGCAGCCCGCCAGTCAGGGCCCGCTCGGTGTCGCGCGGGCGGTACGAGGAACCCAGCCGCGCCCAGGCGACGTGGTCGGCGGCCGGGGCGACCGTGGTGGTCAGTTCGACGCGCAGCATGGCGAGGCGGGAGACCATGGCGACCACGTCATCCGGTGGCTCGCTCGCGTCGAGCAGTGCGGCACGCACGGCGATGCGGCGCGCCTCTTCGCGGGTCAGCACGCGCGCGGAGGCGGTCACAGCCCCCTCGCGAGCGATGCGATCACGAAATACATGCCGAGTCGCTCTCCTTAGGCGTCAGTGCCGTGCGGTTCCCAAAGCTGGATCGGGTTTCCCTCGGGATCGGCCAGGGAGGCGAACCGCCCGTTCGGGTAGTGTCCTGGATCCACCGTCACTACCGTTCCCGCCGCCTCCAGTTGTGCGACCATCGCGTCGAGGTCGACCACGCGAAAGTTGATTCCCCACACCTTCTCGGCTGCGCCGAACTGATCCATCGCCTCCGGCATCGCCGTGAATACGGTCGGTCCGGACTCCTGGTGCCAGGACGGGGCGTCGTACGTCGTCGGCACCGGATCGATGCCGAGAGCGTCGCGGTACCAGTCGGCGAGACCGTCGGAGTCCGCTGCGCGGAAGAAGAAGCCGCCGATGCCGGTGACCTTCTGCACGATCAGTATTCGCCCTTGATCACGAAATACGACCCGCGGATCGTGCCGGCCAGCTTCGACTTCTGGCGAGCGAACTTGAAGGCGCTCAGCTCCTCAGGAACCTCCATGCCATCGGACAGCTTGAATCCGACCGCGCGTTTCCCGCCATCGGCCAGGCCATACATCACATTGATCGACAGCCCGGATTCGTAGAACACATAGGCCATCCGCGTGCCGTCGACCTCGAACGAGGTGACCTCGAGCGGTGGGGAGGCGATGACGATGCCACGCTCGTCCTTCAGTACCCGGCTGATGTAGGCGAGGGTGTCCGGGTCGTCGCTCGCCGCGACGGTCGTGAAGACGTGATCGAACTTGTTCTTGTAGTAGCGGGCCTCGTTCGCTCTCAGGCCGGCCAGGGCATCCGCGACCGGACTCGACTCGAGACCTGCGGTGGAGACGGTGACGAAATCAACTGGGGTGCTCATGTGTGCCGTTCTACTAGCGGAAGAATTTCGACGCTCGTCCCGACCAGAGAATCAGCAGAATCGCGACGGCGACCACGATGGTGAGGATGCCGTTCGCCCACTGCTGCTGTACGAGCGCGTAAATGCCGGATATCAGCGAGAGTATCGAGAACAGCGTCACCAGGGCGCGCGCGGTCGAGCTGCCGTGCAACAGGCCCCTGGCGACGAAGATGATCACGAGCCCGATGACGATCGAGATGATCGCGATCGTGATGACGACTCCGCGGGGCGTGCCCGCGCGCGCGGCTCCCGAGACGAGCAGCAGCAGAATGCCGCCCAGGATTTGCAGGGCTCCCTCGATCCAGGCCAACACCGCAACGAGTGTCACCCCTCCCGGCCTCGTTGCCATGGTTCGCTCCTTCTCGTCCACGGCGACCCTACGCCACGCTCGTGGCTCGACGGTACCGCCATCGTCGGCAGAAAGACAGGTTCGGTTCGGGGCGGGCTATTCCGCCTCGCTCTGCACTGCAGTCGACAGGATGGGGCCGCCGACACTCCCGAATCTGTCCTGTTGGCGGACGATTAGCCGATCTGATCCTGTTTGCGGATGACCTGAGCGGGCGGGCGGAACGCGAAAACCCCCGGATCGCTGATCACGGGGGTTTCGGTGGTGCTGGCGGAACCGGTGGGATTTGAACTCGTAATTTCGCCTTGCAAACACGGCCCTTTTTCGCCTGATCCCTGTGTTTCTGGGGCTATTTCGTTCGCTCTCGATTTCTTGGTTCGCTTTGAATTGTGGGGAGTTGTGGGGTTTTTGTGTGGGGGACCGCTCCCCGACGTCATCCCCCGCGCTTCCGGGCTTCGATGAAGCGCTCAAGGTCGGCCGCTGACACTCGCCTCTTGGCTCGCTCAGAGCCGAGCTCCACGCTCGGCAGGCGCCCGTCCCGAATAGCCCTGTAGACGTAGTCCGTCGATACGTCGAGCAGCTCCGCCGCCTTCGCGACCGAGTACAGCGCTCGCGGGTTCCAAGGAACCTCCGACTGCGGGGCGAGCACGGGCGGCTCCGGGGCGACCGCGGCGAGCTCCTCGCGAACGATGCGCCTGATGATGTCTTCAATAGATGCCATCTGACCATCCAACTCGACATGATCAACTGGTGACAATCAACGACCTCGGCACTCCAAACTGCGATGAGTGCCTTACCGTGCTCGAGCTCGCCGGCACTGATGAGCGACCGTACTGGTACTGCCCCTCGTGCAAGGTCGCCCGCCTGACGTGAACTAGACGCGGTCCGTGAGCCACAGAGTGATTTCCTCCATGCTGAGGTGCGGGGGATCGGCCACGGCAACCATGAACTCTTCCACTTCAGGCTGAGGCACGTCAATGAGCTCGACGCCGTTGATGTCGAGAAATGTTACGCAAGAGAGCCAGGCGGTGCGCTTGTTCGCGTCCTCGAACGCATGAGCCTCACAGAGGCAGAAAAGAAGGGCCCCGGCCTGCTGCAGCAACGTGGGGTAGAGATACTCTCCTTCCCACGTTGCTGCAGGCTGCCCAACTGCGCCCTCGAGCTCCCCTCGTTTTTGCAGGGCGCATTGCTTCTCCGAGTCGTGGATTTCTATAACTTCCTCGACAGTTAGAAACGTGGTCACCGAAGCGCAAGCGCGTCTAACGCTCCACGCCAACGCTTGCTTTGTCGTTGGCGAGCCGCGGCGGCCTCGCGAGGATCGGCCAGCTTGCTCTGCACTGGAGCTACCGGGGCGTCCCCGCCTTCGACTAGCACCTTGGTGTAGTAACGCCTCATGGTCGCCTGAGACACCGGCGCTGTCGACTGCGCGCCAGGCGGCAAGTCCCCTCGCGCCTCGGTCCATGGCAACTCGACGTGAGTCATGGCGCTCAAGACTCCTCCCCCGTTTTTGCCATAGTGGGCGTAGACGGCGTCGATCAGAGCCTTGTCATCGTCCGACAACTGCGAGCCGTCGTCTGCGACCACATAGTTGTCGTAGCGATTCGCCGCCCAGACAGTGCGAACCACCGGGCCACCCTTCCAAGCCTCGATCTCGTCACCGAACAGCGGCGTGCCTCTCCAAGCTAGAGACCACGCCTGGGAGTAGTAGAGAAGTTTCTGAAGCTGCATCTCTCCGAAAACGATCTTCTGATGGTTCAGATACTGTGAAACCTTCATTGCAGTAGTCATATGCAGCCTCCCTCCGTTTTGCCGAGTTTACGGCTTTACTCTTCGAAATCGTTGAACATACCACTCAATCGCCTACCACCGACATTCCAAATAGCAAAATGGCAGCTTCGCTCTAGCGTGCTGGCGCTCGAACCAGGCCCATACGCCGTTAAGAACCTAGAAAGCCATCCGCGAGCCGACGCGCTGTTATGCGCTCCTCGAGCTCTTCGATAGACGGGCCACCAGCGCAGTACGCGGCCTCGGCCTGTTCGCGGGGCGTCATCTTCAGGCACTCGCGGATGTCGGCGAGAAGGATCCGGCGCGCCTCCAACACATGAGCGTCCGTCTCTTGAGCCCGCATGTCAGATTACGAGACGAGCTGCGATGCCATGTGCGCGACAGCCACGGATCGCCGCCGCTCTTCGGTCGGTAGGCTCACCTGCCAGCCATCACCGGCGATCAGGATCCTCGCTTCGAGCTCGTCTCGCTCAGAGACGCCGAGGATATCCACCCGCTTGATGGTCGACCTTGGGTAAAGGTACGTCTGCACCTCGGGCACGAGGGCCCACCCACTGTGCGATTGACGTTCCGCGGTGAATCTGAGGACGATGAAGGCTGACTCCGTCAGTACGAAGATTTCTCCAAGCCAGCTCTCTCGACTATCGCCGTCTCGGACCGCACCGTGCGCAGCGACAACCACGGAATCGCCCAGGGCCACACGAAGCTGACGAATGACCGCCTCGTGCCACCTGTCGTCTTGCTCCAGTCTCAAGTCTTCCCACGTGTGTCCCCGGTAGGGCATGGTGATGTGCGGGTCGAGTAGTTCACGAGCTTCCTCGTACGTGAGCATGCGGTTTCCTCTCGATCGAAACACAGCTGGGCGCCGAGCAGAAGATGATCTGCACTCGAATCCTCGCATGCACCCCTGACACGTTCGCGTTCGACCGGTCGAACCGCCCCGCGCGCGTGCGCACACAGGTACGGGAATGGCTAAGTCAGCCAAGTACCCCAGAGGCTCGCGGCGAGCCCGCAGAGCAAACCCAGTGCGATCAGCGCGATGTCCCACCCTGAGCTGCTCTCGAGCGTCCCGCGGAGCATCTTCTCGGCGAGCTCCTCTGTGCCGACGTCTGCGTTGTCGCGGGTTCGGGGTACTAGTCCGTGCTCGCGGTGTTCCGCATGCCATCTGTCGAGGGCCGCGGTGCGCATCTGTTGTTGCCTCGCCGGATCCGGCTCAGCGGTCGCTGCATCGTAGGCAATCTCCATGCGTTTGGTGAGCTGTGCGCGGATCGTCTTGTCGCGCTCGTGCGCTCCGACGCTCCCCCGCGCGTGCGATCGAGCACGGAGAACGCCGGCCGCTGAGAATCCGAACGCGGCGACGGTCAGGATGGTGATCACGATCTGCGCGGTCAGCATGTGTCGAGTCTCCCAGGCACCTCTGGCATGCAACGCGCAATATTCGACACCTGGATCGCGCAGGCACGCACCCGTGTACGGGAATGACATATCGGGCTGACCCCTAGGCTGCGGGGATGCATTGGTACGCGTGGGCAGGTTGGAATTTCATCGGTGTCGTCGCGCAGGTAATCTCGCTCGCCGCGCTCGCGTTCGCGATCTACGAACTTCTCCTTCGTCGCCGGCGAGAAGTACCCGTCCTGTGGGGGCTGGATCGAATCGGAACCCTGACGAATGGCACGGAGACCTATCACGCCCTCGAGTTCTACAACTCCGGTCGAGGAACAGCTTCCATCGTCACTGCGACATTCGTAGGCGCGTCGCCCAGGCCTTTCGCGGAGCACCGGTACCGCAGCGTCATGGGGCCAGGCGACCATGTCACCATCCCGCTCACCTCGCCCTCGATACAAGACGCCTGGTTTCTCGTCACATGGCGATCGGACGATGACGCCCACAGAGTCAACGTCCACTGGATGCCGGTGGCGCAGCCCGGGCGGATGAACGATCTTTGGCTCGAAGCAGTCGAGCGTCGAAGGCGCACACGAGCTCGAGACCGGCTACTTCGCACGATTCGCGCGGTGGGTCCCGGCGGCGCAGTTCGCACATCCTTCAGGTTGCCGAGAAGTAAAAAACGCCGTAAGGGGCGGATCGATAAAGCATTGGGATTGCTATACGAGGAGGGCGGCATGTACTCATGGTCGTACTCGCACGAGACACCTGTAGCGGATCTGCCGTTCATTCCTGCAGTGCGGCCGTCGGCGACCGACTCGCAGACGGTTCAGCCGTAGCGAGCAACTCGAGCGCGGCGCGGACGTTCGCGAGGTTGGTGACCGCATCGTTGCCCGTCAGCCCGGCCGCGCGCATGCCGTCGAACGCCGCGAGCAGTTCGTCATCGGATGCCGCGTCAAGGTCGGTAATTCCGGTCTGATCGGAGATGACGCGCATGAACATCTGCAGCTCGCTGATCACCTCGGCCTTCGTCTTCGCCTGAGGACCCTGAGGCGGCTGTGCTGCCTTCGCGGCTGCGACCGACTCCCGAGCCTCCTGCTCGAACTTGAGGCGCAGCGCACGGCCTTTGCTGCCCTTCCAGGTGTCTGGGCGCCGGATGCCGGACTCTGCGGTCTCGGCATCCATCCGCGCCTTCAGGTCGGCTGCCCGCCGGCGGAACACCTCGCGAGTGTCATCGTCGATCATGTCGTCTCTTCTTCTGCGTCGGTCGAACCGGTAGCGGAGCCTGGCTTGGGCGAGCTTCCGCTCACGGGTCCATTCCTTGTGTGCGGCCATTCGTCGGGCAGTGAATTCGGCGATCGGCAGGTCTTCGTTGTTGAGCTGCTGCATGCGCTTCAACCAGATGTCGAAGTACTCCGCGTCGAGCTGCAGCATCTCGGCCTGCTCGGCACGTGCACGGTCGTCAGCGGTGGTCGGGGTGTGGATTGAGTCCACTCCCTCGGGGGTCTGCCGACTCTGCAGACCCTCCTCGCTGCTCTCAATGCTCGTCATGCTTGCTCCGGTGGGGTGTGGGGGTGTCCGCCGCCGTGGACACCCCCACGTAGGTTCCCCGACCGACACCATCCGAACGGTCGGGGAGGTCTAGTGGGCGGGGCTGGTGGCTTCCACACACCAACCCCGTCCCGTGCCAATGCGTCGTTGCATCGACGTTCCCGACTGTCGCGGATCCGCGACAGTCGGGAAGCTGTGACCTACCGACCGCGCTGCTCGGCGCGCATCAGGTCGATCTGCGCCCGCTGCTCGGCCGCTGCAGCCTCCGCGGCGTCACGGTCGGCCCCGCGCTGCTCCGCACGCTCCCTGTCGCGCTCTGCGGCAGCCTGGACGTCTGCCAGGCGTTCAGCGCGGCTCAGTGCCGTGCTCACTGGAGTCCCTCGATCGCTGCCGGGGTGTCGCGGGTCAGCATCGATTCGAGGTGCGTCCCGCCGGGTGTCGACAGGTTGTGGTCGCGGGCGACTTTCCGGAGTGCGACCTGAGCCCACTGTGCGGGGTTTTCCTTGCGGTAGGTCTCTCCGGCGACGACGACGTAGGGGACGTCGTTGCCCTGGGCCACCTGCGCGTAGTTGCGACCGTCGAAACCCTCCGCCCGGTGCTGATCCCAGCTGAGCGGGACGACACCGCCGCGCGAGTACTCCTCGGCAGTGTCAGTGAGCAGGCTGTTGTTCGCCTCAATGGCGGTGACGAGTGTTTCCAGGGCTGCTACGGCCCGCTGGTAGGCCACTTTCGGGTCCGTGCTGCCCCGTGCCGCGAACTTCGCGGCGACGTCGGTCTTCGTCTTCGCACGAAGGTCGATGGCGTCCTTCGCGGCTTTCGCGGCGGCTCGGTCGTCGATGCCCTTCTTGATGAGCCGGAGGAGCCCGATGCGCTCCTTCGCTGCGGTCAGCTGCTCGACGGTGACGTCTTCGCCATCGATCGCGGCCTGCTCGAGCTCCGCGAGGTCCGCCTCAGCTTCTTCGGGTGTGGCGTTGTCGGTGGAGGTCTTGGCGGTGGGGGTCTTGGCGGTGGGGGTCATGGTGTGTCTCCTTGGGGTGTGTGCCGGCAACCCGCCGGCGAGGGGGTTAGCGGGCTTCGAGGGCCGCGAGTCTGTCTTCGTGGTTGAGCAGTTGCGTGTGGTGTCGCTTCAGCACGGCGAGGAGCGCCACCACGAGGCGGTCATAGTTGATGCCCTGCACGAGCCCGTCAGCGTCGTAGAAGACCGCCCACGGGGCGATGGGCTCCAGGTCCTCGGCGATCAGACCGACCTCGATGCGGGCGTCGTCTCCGAGTTCAGCGACCGCGACGATCAGACGGAACTGCACGGGGGTGAGCGACAGGATCGCGTCAACATCCAGGTCGACCTGCTCGATGTCCTGCTTGAACCGGCGCGACGACGGCGACTGCCCCATCCGGCCAGCAGGGTCGATCCACAGACTCGACCACCCAGACACCAGCACGCGCGTCTTGGCGTCAGTGGACGCGACACCAGCGTTCGCGGTGAGCACGCCGCCGATCCCGGCCGTGCCGCCTACGGACAGGTTTCCGCCTACTCCGGCGCTGCCGTTCGTGGTGCTCGTGCCATCGATCTGTGCGTTGCCGGCGACGTGCAGGGCGGCCGTCGTAAGCAGCATCCCAATGGCCGTCGTGATCTGCCCCGGGAGGTCGGCGACAAGCTGCTGCAGTTTCTCGATCGCACGCGTGTTCTGCGTGCCGTCGAACATCTGCAGGGTGCGGATTCGCGCTTCAATCCGCTCAAGCCGGTCCAGTAGACGAGTGATCCCATCGCCGCGCGCTGTAGCGTCGCCCATCAGAGACGCTCCGTCAGCTTCTTGATCGTCTTGTCGGCCAACGCGTCTTCGTCCATGCCTTGGGAGGGGTAGACGTTCACGGTGATCGGCGCACCCGCTGCAGTGGTCTTGACAGAACGACTCCCCGCGCGGCCGCCGCCGGAGTACGCCCGACCGCCCTGCGGCACCAGGTCGTAGCCGAACTCGTCGGCGACCTGCTCGAGGATGGCAGTCGACCGCTGCCGCTTCGCCTGCGCGACGGGGATGTAGTACTCGCCGCCCGTCTCCGGCTCAGACCAGATGCGAATGTCGCCTGTCCGTGAGAACTGGGCCTCGTGCCGCTCGGAGAACCGGCCGCTGGCCATGCCGCCGTATCTACCACCCCCGGCGTAGGCATACACCTTGCCGCCGTTCGCCTGGGCGATCTTCGCCCCACCGGGGGTGGTGTAGATGTTCACGCCAGCGTTGACGCGCTCCTGAACAGACTTGATCGCGCGCGCAAGCGCGTCCATCTTCGCCGTGGCGAGATCGGCATTCGTCGAGACGTCAACCTCCGCCTTCGTCGGGATGCGGAGCACCTGATCGGCGAACGCACGAGCCCGGTCAGCGTTGTTGTCGAACAGCATGTAGTTCTTGATCAACGCGTCCCGGGAACCCTCCAGGGTGGCCTGGTAGGCGCCATAGTTGTGATCGACGGCGTACGCGGCATCTGCAGCGTCCTGGGCGGCCTTCGCCTGGTCGAGCAGGACCTTGTTGTTGTCGCGGCCCTTCTCGCTGGAGAGGTCGAGAGTCGCACCGTTCTTCGCCAGAGCCTCACCGGTAGCTGCGAGAGCATCGAGGTAGGAGATCTGCGCTTCCTTCGCGTCGATCTGGTCGCCGTTAGCGTCCTTCAGCGACTTGATCAGCCCGTCAAGGGACTGGGTCACGTCGGTGAGTTCGCCGTCGATCTCCTTGTAGGCGCGGGTGGAGTCATCGACGGAGGCGGCATTGTCGCCGTTCGCGGCGATCGAATCCTTCAGCTTCTCCTTCGCCTTGTCGATCGCATCGTTCTGCCCACCGATCGCGCCGGTCAGGTCGCGGGTGTTGTTCCCGTATTCGAGAACCGCACTCTTGCCCTGGCCAAGTCCGGAGCGGTACTCCTCGAGGCGCTCGTTCACGCGCTTTTGGGCGGCCTCGCCTCCGAGGGCCGCGTCGGTGACGTCCTTCAGCGAGATGCCGAGCTCGCGCGCCTGCTTGAACGCCCCCGAGGACTCCAGTTCGTTCTTCACCAACTCGCGGGTGTAGTCCGTCGTCGCGCCGGTCACCTGGTCGAGGCTCTCCTTGAGCGCGTCGACGTTCTGCTCGGCTTCGGCGTTCGACGCGGCGAGCAGTCCGAGCACGGTCGTGACGGCCGTCAGGGCGATGAGGATCGGTCCGCCGGCAAGAGCCAGTCCGCGAAGCGTCAGACCGGTGCCTTCCAGCGCCGCATTGAAGGCGATGAGCTTGGGGATGACCGTCAGAACGGTCCCGCCGAGGAGAAGAACTGCCGCTGTGCCGACGCCGAGTGCCAGACCGACGCCGAGCACGGGGGCGGGGAGGCTGCCGAACCAGTCGACGAGACCGGTGACGATCTGCACCATGTCTCGCAGGACCTCATTCGCCCCGGATCCGGTCTGGATGAATGCGGAGTCGAGCGACCCGCCGAGTTTCTCGACGTCTCCGGACAGGTTGTCCTGCTTCTTCGCTGCCTGCTCGGCGGCGTAGCCGCTGTCGTTGACAGCCTTCGTCATCTCGCGGACGCCCGAAGCGCCCTCCTGGTAGAGGACACGGGCGGCGGTGACCTGCTCGTTGCCGAACAGGATGCCGAGTGACGCGTCACGCGCCTCGGGGGTGAGGCTCGAGTACGCCTTTCGCAGCTCGCCGGCGGCGTTCTCCATTCCGAGGAAGTTGCCGTTCGCGTCGTACAGCTCGATCCCGAGGCTCTTGATCTCGGCGCGCGCCTGCGCGGACGGTGAGGTGAGCGACGAGAGCATGCCCCGGAACGCGGTGCCGCCCTGTTCGCCGACGATGCCCGCCTTCGCGAACAGCGCCAACGTGCCGACCGACTCCTCGAGACCGATGTTCATCGAGTGCGCAACCGGGCCGACGAACTTCAGGCCATTGGCCAGGTCGTCGACGGAACCGATCGCCTTCCCGGCGCCGGCAGCGAGCACGTCAGCGACGCGTCCGGCCTGGTCGCCTTCGAGGTTGAACTGCTGCAGCGTCGTTGCGGCGATCTCGCCCGCGCGTGCGACGCCGAGTTGCCCGGCGGCCGCGAGCGCGAGGGAGCCCGCCAGACCACCGGTGATGATGTCATGGACGGACAGGCCAGCCTTGGCCAGTTCGTCCTCAGCATCCGCTGCTTCGCGAGCAGAGAACGTGGTCCGAGCGCCAGCCTCCACCGCGACGTCGGCGAGCTGCTTCTGCTGAGCCTCGTTCGCCTGCGTGGTAGCGATGACGTTCGACATGCCCGAGTCGAAGTCAGCGAACCGGGCGATCGCCGCGCCGGTGACGACAGCGATCGCCGCACCGATACCGAGGAACGCGCCACCGACCTCGGTGCGTGCAGCGTTCGCCTTCGCGGCGAGTCGCTCGATTTCCTCCTTGGTCTGCTTGACCTTGGGAGTGGCCTTGTCCGACTCGTCGCCGACGGTCTTCGTCGACTTTGCGGTGTCGTCGAGCGGGGCCTTAGCCTTCTTCGCAGCGCTAGCTGTGCCGTCGACGGCGTCCGCGCCGGCCTTGACCTTCGGTGCGGTCTTCGCCGCCGACTCGCCCAGCCCGGTGGTTGCCTTCGTCGCCTCGTCGAGACCTGTCTTTGCGGCCTTCCCCTTCTTGCCGGTGTCGTCGAGCGCACCGCCAGCCTTGGCAACCTTCGGTGCCGAACCGTCGGCGCTCGTGCCGATCTTCTGAAAGCCCTGCTCTGCGTCAGCCGCGTCCTGCTTGAAGACCTCCTGGCCCACCATCTGTAGGCGGTACGCGATCGCTCCGGCTTCGAACATGGTCACTCACCCCCGCCCTGAAGGACGGCGAGAACATCGGGATCGAAGTGCTCCGCGATGGCGAGCAGAGGCCCCACGACGTCCTGGAGAACGCTGTCGAGGACATTCGCTGCGAAGAGAAGCCGGATTCCAGCTGTCCCGTCGCCGTGCATGATGCGATCGGCGATGAGCCGAGTGGCCGTGATCTCTTCGCCCTCCGTATGGGTGGCTGAGATCAGCTGGAAGGCGAGCTCGCGGGCTTCGTCGCGGAACTGGTCCAGGTCGATCACAGCAATCGGCATGTCATTGTCGTCAACCGCGACGAAGGGGCCGCTGGCGCTCACAGCTCGGCTCCCTGGTGCACGGGGAGCCGGTCTACTGCGCTGTGCAGCGTCTCGGTCTGCGCTCGTGTCAGCGCAGGACCGGCGTCCGCCACCGCATCGAGATCATGCTCGAGCCGGGCAGTGCGCAGGTTACGTCGCGCGGCCGTGAGGTCCGGATCATCCGGCGTCCGCCACCGGCTGAGGACGGCGACCTTTGCGCGAAGGTGCGTGAGTTGAGACATGGATCACTCGCAGGGATTGATACTGCGATCCCTGCTCAGGATCGTTTGCCCCCGCGAAGAGTCATCGGTTGTCGCGGCACCCGGCCCGAAGGCTATTGGATACTTACAGCTTAGTATTCAGTTCCGACAAGCGGACCCGAAACGCCCCCTCTGTGAGCAGTTCGCCGAAAACCCGATCGGCACTGTCCTGACTCAGCTGCACGTCGAGTCCGCACTGGGTGCAGTCGTAAGCGTGCACCTCAATCACGGTGGCCGACGGTCGACCGCGGCGTGGGTTCTGCTCAATGAGCAGCTTCGTCCCAGCCGGGCGCGCATGGCCGCTCCCGGACACGAACACTCGCGCTACAACCTGCACGGGATGTCTCCTGTCACAGATGAGCGTGACCGAGTGCCCGAGCACCTCCACGCCGGCGGGCCCCCGCCGGCGGCTCACCGTGCGTCCTCGAGCTCGCGTGCGCAGCGGGCACACGGGAGCGGGTAGCCACGATGCGTGATGCACTCGCTTCCGGGGATGAAACCGGCCGCGGGAACCGTCGCCCGCTCGTGGTGGAGCGCGTCGCAGTCGCCGCAGCGCGGCGGAAACACTTCGCCTACGTGGCGATCGCAGCGCCCGCCGAGGTCGACTTCGGTCGTCATCATCGTGGAACTCCTGTCATTCGTGGTTGTGGCCCAGACGGTCGCGTGGCGCCCGCCGGCGGTCGGTCGGGTGCGGTGCGTGTCGATCACGACACCTCGGTTGGTGAGGTCGCTCCTGCGCTTGCGGGGACTGTCCGCGTGCGTCTCAGGGGCGCCCGGTGTGGAGAAGTACTTCTCGGTCAGTTCGACGTCGGTCATCGGCCGCTCGGCGAGAAGCCGGAAGACCAGCCGCTCGACGGCCGTTCGCGTGCCATTGGAATCGGCAGCCCGATGCGATGTCACCGGATCCTGCAGGCGGGTGCGAGCCGTGTCGCCGCTGAGAACGATCAACGGTGGTGCGTCTGCTCTCAGGGTCGGTGGCTGATTCTGAAACATGGATGTCTCCTTCAGAGCTGGTCGCTCGCGATAGCGTGCGTCCGAGTTCAAATGTGAGTTCGTATGAGAGTTCAGACTTTGAGTTCTTACTTCGAGTGCCACCACGTCACAGGGGCCCGTGCCACAGAGACACACCCCCCTGTGACGTGGTGTCACACCCCCCTGTGACATTTCGGTGTCCCGGTGGGACGTCTGCGGGACGGTTATCCACAGGTCACGCGGCTTCATAAGTCACGTTCCCGTCGTCGTCAGATCGGGGAAAAACGATCACCGGCGACACGCTCGCCTTGATCGACTCGGCATCGTAGAGCGGCAGGCAATATCGGTTCGCCATCTGGCTCCCCGTATCACCGTTCACCCACTGCTCGACCTCGATGAGGTTGCACTCCTCGAGGTCCGTCACGTGACGCGCTACAGACCGTCGACTCATTCCGGTCTCGTCAGCGATCGTCTGCATGCTTGGCCAAGATCGATGAACACGCTCGTTGTAGTGATCCGCGATCATGACGAGCACGTACTTCTGCAGGGGCGTCTTGCAGGACCACGTCTTTGCCCATCGGAAGGCGCCAATACTCATCGAAGCGACCTCGGGGTCAGGTGCGAGCTGGCGTTCGAGCCCCGCCGTCAACCACTGACAGACGCGATCGCGCGACAGCCGAAGCCGATTGCTCGAGGGCTTGCACCATGTCGCGCGCTTGCTCCACCGACATGGCGGTTATCAGTTCTCCCCTGACGTCGAAGAGTGTGACCAGTTTTTGCACGATCGGCGGCCGTCCCGTCGCGGTGAACTCGGTCACGCAGACGTCGACGCCTTCGCCGACTTCAGCACCGATTTCGCGCACGAGTCGGTTCGGTTCTCCGCCCATCAGCGAGCGCCTTCGAGAATAAGGAAGATCCCCCGGCGGCGCGCATTCGAGCGACCTTCGTGGCTGAGGAAGTGCAGCAGTCGACCTCGCGCGATCACCTCAAACAAAGCTGGCGCGGCGACTCGATTGCGTTTGGCGACCAAATCGTTGCCGCTCCACGCTCGACCGACCTGCCACCCATCGGTGCGTTCTTCGACAGGAACACAGTGAATCGTCTCGGTCCCGTCGCTCGTCTTCCTGACGATCCACAGTTCCCCTTCGAAGAATTCGTCCCTGATCGAGGCATTCGCAATGAGCCAAGGGAGGCCAGTTTCGTTTGCCTCGTCAATGGCGTTCTCGTCGATGCAGGTGAGCAGTTCCCGGCAGATGGCGCGCAGCTCGGTTACGCTGCGGCCGCCGGCGATTCGCTGCGCCACTTCGAGCGCAGTCTCCTGGACGAGAACATCGAGAGGGGTGACAATGGACATGTTCGTTCCTTCTTTCAGGGGGTTTGGGCAACGGCCCGGTGTTAGCGCACCGGGCTTTTTCTTTGCGGGCGACCTCACGATGCGACGCGCTCTTGCGTTCGCGTGTACGCGTTCTCAACGAGCCAGGCTTCGAATTCCTCCTCGCTGTAGAGCACGGTTTTCCGGCCGGGCTTATAGAACCGAGGACCGCCGCCGCGGTGCCGAAGGGTGGCCAGGCCCGGTCGGGTGAAGCCGGGGTATTTCGCGAGGACCTCGTCGATCGTCAGCATCTTCAACGCCATGAGCATCTCCTAAATCATCATCGCTACGGGTTTGGCTGTGATGATTCATAAAGTATCACATCGCTTGATGAAATCCGCTGCAATTTGTAGCTATCATGATGAAATGACAAATTTTGACGGTCCGGCCATCGGTGCGCGCATCACGCGGTACCGAAAAATGAACGGCTGGAGCATGGCCGAGCTAGCCGATCGCACGCTCACGCCCATCAACCAGCCCGTTATTGCGAACATCGAGAACGGGCGGAAGAAAGACCTGTCGGTCGAGCAACTTCTCGACCTGGCCGGCGCGCTTGAAGTGTCGCCAGCCGCGCTTCTGTTCGACATTGAGCGCCCCAGCGATGACAGCGGACTACAGATTCGACGCGGAGTCGGAAGGTCTCGAAGCACGACGATCTGGCAGGCGATGAACTGGGTCGGCGGTAATCCGCAGATGCTCGATGATGCCTCGCCGCCCGCGAGCAGGGCCACAGCGTCCACATGGTGGGCGATCGAGCGGGCGGAGCATCTTCGATCCGAGGCAACGGCGGCCGCAATGCAGGCCGCAGATGTATCCAGGCGGCTTGAATCTGCAAGCGCAGCAGATGAGCCGCTGAGTGCGAGCGATCTCCAGCTGCTCGATCACCTCAACGAAACTGCATCACGGCGGTTCGCGGAGTACCGAGCAGCCGTCGACGCTCTCACCGCGTTGGGCGTCGAATACCTTGGCTAGTCGGCGCAGCTCCGGTCTCGCGCCGGACAGATCTCTCGACCCACTCAATAACCTCGGCCTCGACGTAGAGGATCGTCTTAGGAGTGGGCTGCCGGTACGCAGGGCCCGTGCCGCGAAAACGCAGTTGTGCGAGCTGTCCACGGGAGATTCCAGGGAGCATCGCGGCGACCTGGTCGGGGCTGAGGTAGGTAGTCATAGAGGTCGTGCTTTCGACAGAGTTACCGCCTCGGGTTCGAAGCGTCACTCATTGGGTGTGCGGCTCGATTTTGCGCCCGCACACCTAACTGCCGAGGCCAACAACGGCCGAGAGCATCGGAGGCACTAAATGGCAAGCATCGAGAGCTACGAGACCGCGAACGGCAAGCGATACCGGGTCAGGTACCGTGACCCTGATCGGAAGTCGCGAGAGAAGAACGGGTTCACGCGGAAGCGGGACGCCGAGGATTATCTCGCCAACATCACTGTGTCGGCCCTTCGCGGCGAGTGGGTCGACCCGCGCACCGCGAAGGCGACGATCCGCGAGCTCGGGACGGAGTGGCTGGCGAACCAGACTCACCTCAAGCCGTCGTCGTTCCGCGTTCAGGAGATGGCCTGGCGAGTGCACGTAGAGCCGATGTGGGGCGATCGCGCAGTCGGTCAGGTGGCGTTCTCCGACGTGCAGAACTGGATCACGAAGCTCAACGCCAAGCTGTCGGCGAGCAGCGTCATCCGGGCGTTCGGAGTCCTCGCCGCCATTCTCGACGTCGCGGTGCGCGACAGGCGCCTGACATCCAATCCATCACGCGGAGTGAAGCTCCCACGGAAGACGAAGAAGAAGCGCGCCTACCTGTCCGCGCAACAGGTCGAGCTACTCGCCTCCGAAGCCGGCACCCACTCGACACTCGTCTACCTACTCGCGTACACCGGACTCCGCTGGGGAGAGGCCACCGGCATCCGGGTCGGAGCGCTCGACATGCTGCGCCGGCGGATCCAGGTCCAGGAGAACGCGGTGAAGGTCGGCACGGTCGTGATCGTCGGCACACCGAAGACTCACGAGGCCCGCAGCGTGCCCTATCCGAAGTTCCTCTCCGAGCCCCTCGCTCGAGCGTGCGAAGGCAAGGACCGCACTGGCCTGCTGTTCGGCGACGGGCTCGTGCACCTGAAGACCTCGGACAGCAACACCGGATGGTTCCAGGCCGCCGTGGAGCGCGCGCAGGGGCGCGACAAGACCTTCCCCCGGGTCACACCGCATGACCTGCGCCACACGGCCGCGAGCCTCGCGATCAGCGCCGGCGCGAACGTGAAGGCCGTGCAGCGGATGCTCGGTCACGCGTCCGCCGCGATGACGCTCGACACCTACGCGGACCTATTCGAGGACGACCTGAACGACGTTTCGGACCGGATGGATGCTGTTCGTTCTGAATCAGTTGTGGGGTTTCCGTGGGGGAAACAGGCCTAGAGCAAGCAAAAACCCCCGGAATCTCAGTGATTTCGGGGGTTTTTCGTGGCGGAACCGGTGGGATTTGAACCCACGGTGGGCTCAACACCCACACAACTTTTCGAGAGTTGCACCTTCGGCCGCTCGGACACGGTTCCGTCGACAATCGTAGTACAGACCGGCGGCCCCCCGCGTACAGTCCCCTCTATGCGTCTGGTCGTCATTCTCCTCTCGAGCATCCTCGCCGCCATCGCGGCATTCTTCACCGGGCGGATGCTCGTCCTCCGCCGCCAGCGCACCGGTGCGGCCCGACTCGCCGCCACCCTGCACCTCAACGCTCGCTGGTGGAAGGAGCAACGCTCCCGCCCCGGCGAGATCCTCTACGTTGCCCTCGGCGACTCCGCGGCCCAGGGTGTCGGCGCCAGCCGCCCCGGGCGCAGCTACGTCGGCATGCTCGCCGACCACCTGCGTCGGCGCACGGGCCAGACGGTGCAGGTCGCGAACCTCAGCGTCTCGGGCGCGCGGCTGCGCGACGCGATCGCCGTGCAGCTGCCCCTGCTGAAGAAACTGAAGCCCGACCTGGTGACCGCGGCGATCGGCGCGAACGACATTGCCAGCTTCGAGGCAGATCGGTTCGAGCGCGAGCTCGCCATCGTCTACGACGCGCTGCCGCCCGGCAGCATCGTGGGCGACATCCCCGCCTTCTACTTCGGCGCAGCCGAGCGACGGGTGGGCATAGCCAACGAGATCGTGCATCGCCTGGCGGGCGAGCGCGGCTTCGAGGTGGCCCCCGTGCACGCGTTCACCCGACGCCAGGGCGGTGCCCGGTACGCGCTCAACCAGGTCGCGGCAGACTTCTTCCACCCGAACGATCGCGGCTACAGGGTGTGGGCATCCGCTTTCGTTCCCCTCCTCGACAGGCGCTTTCCGCGCGCGCAATCCACAGCCGCACAGAACTGACGGTGGCCTGACCTAGGCTCGTCGCATGCCCAAAACTCCGTCGAACTTCCGTTGCACGGAGTGCGGCTGGAGCACCCCGAAGTGGGCCGGCCGCTGCGCCGAGTGCCAATCGTGGAACACGGTGGTGGATGTCACGGAGACCGGCACCTCCGCGCGCCAGGTCAAACCGCTCGCCCCGCCCGACTCCCGCATCGCCCGCCCGATCACCATGATCACGGCCGAAGCGAGCGCGCACTGGCCGAGCGGCATCGCCGAATTCGATCGGGTGCTGGGCGGCGGCATCGTTCCCGGCTCCACCATCCTGCTCAGCGGCGAACCCGGCGTGGGCAAGTCGACGCTGCTGCTCGAGGTGGCTGCCCGCGCCGCCCTGTCCGGGCAGCGCGTGCTGTACGTCACGGCGGAGGAGTCGGCCAGCCAGGTGCGACTGCGCGCCGAGCGCACCAACGCCCTCGATCACAACCTCTTCCTCGCCGCCGAGACCGACCTGGCCACCGTGCTCGGGCAGATCGAGCAGGTCGACCCGCACTTGCTCATCGTCGACTCGGTGCAGACCGTCGCGAGTGCGGCCAGCGAGGGCATCGCCGGCGGAACATCGCAGGTGCGCGAAGTGGCATCCACGCTGATCCGCGTGTCCAAAGACCGCAACCTGCCCGTGCTGCTGGTCGGCCACGTCACCAAGGACGGCACGATCGCCGGCCCGCGCCTGCTCGAGCACCTGGTCGACGTGGTCTGCCACTTCGAGGGCGACCGGCAGACGGCCCTGCGCTTCGTGCGCGCGCAGAAGAACCGCTTCGGTCCCACCGACGAGGTCGGTTGCTTCGAGATGACCGGCGACGGCATCGCCGAGGTGGCCGACCCGAGCGGGCTGTTCCTCTCCCGCGGGAGTGTCGCCGTCAGCGGCACCTGCGTCACCGTCGCGGTCGAGGGGCGCCGCGCGCTGCCCGTCGAGGTGCAGGCGCTGATCGTGAAGTCGTCGGCCCCCAACCCGCGGCGGGTCACCAACGGGGTGGACTCCTCGCGGGTGGCGATGCTGCTCGCGGTGCTGGAGCGGCGCGCGGGAATGAAACTCGGCGAACACGACGTGTATGTGTCGACGGTGGGCGGCATCCGTCTCACCGAGCCCGGAGCCGACCTCGCCATCGCACTGGCGATCGCGAGCGCCTACAGCGACCGCGCGTTCCCGTCGACGCTGGCCGCGGTCGGGGAGATCAGCCTCGCCGGGGAGATCCGCCCGGTGTCGCAGGCGAAGCAGCGCACCACCGAGGCGAAGCGGCTGGGTTTCACCACGATGATCGACGCGGAGCTTGCCCACCTGCGCGAGGCGATGCGCCTGGCCTTTTCGTTGGCGCAACTCGAGCAGCCGGACATCCCCGCGTTCTGACCGCCGTTATCTCCGCGCCCGTTTGTCATCTCCGCGCCCGTTTGTCATCTCCGCGGCAGGTACAACCCCCGCGCGGATAACAAAGTCCAGCGGACATCCGCGGCAGGCGAGCCGCCGCGCCGCCGCTAGTTGAGGATGAACTAATCATGGGTGATTGGTAGTTGTTGCGAGCAGCAGTTTGGCCCGTGTTTGCTGGGTTTGCTTGGTTGTAGGTGATGGTCAGAATTCGGGCCGAATCGGGCCTGCTGCGGACTGGCTGCGGACTCACGCTTGCTTGCCAACCTTCTCGGTAAGCGCTGCTCTGAGCTCTTCACGGATGATGCGACGGATGATGCTCTCGATGGAATCCATCTAGCCATCCAAGCGTTCCCCGATAGTAGAGGTGAGCGAACAAGTGAGCTAGCCTCGCCGCATGACCACCTCTTACGATGCCCTATCAGAATTCGTCGATCAACGAATGAAGTTTCCGAACAACGGCTTCTGGGACGACCTGTCAATGGGCGAGAGCCTCGACTGGGTGCGGGGCATCTATGGTCGCCTAGCTGTCGCAGTGGGAAGCGAAACACTGACCTACGGGTCCGGTCATTTCGAGGCGGTCACAAACGACGCAGGAGCCGGCCAGGTCATATTGATCTCAACGGGTGTGCTCGCAGTGCTTGACTTCGAGGTGGCGAATCTAGATTCGTCCTCCGCGAATTTAAAAGCTTCCGTCAAAGTGTTTCGAATCGCAGATATCGACAGCGCGGCCGTCGAGAGAGTGCGCATCGGCCAGAACGGCGAAGTCGATCGGGCAGTGGTCACCCTGAAGATGCGGAACAGCACGACCTTCACGCTGCCAACGGGGGCTCACCCCGAATCGCGCAACGATCGAGAACTTTTGGGCTTGCTTCCTCAGCTCCTCGGCTAGACGAGGTGTCAGAGCCCCGCGGCGTCTAGCCGTCTGTTCGCAGCCTGCAGGTCAGCGTGGAGGCTCTGCACGGTCGCGATGAGCGACGGGACCATGTCGGCCCAGTTGATGCCCTGAGGTGCCCCGTCAGCGTCGCTGAATGTGGCGTCGGCCAGTGGGGTCTTGGCCACGTACTCGACGATGGAGCCGTACTCCACCGGGGCGGCGTCGCCGTACTCCTCGACTGCTTCGATGCGGCGGTACTCGAGCAGTCCCATCGATAGGATCGCGTCCACCCTCGGGCGCGGATCTGCCGGGCTGAAGTCCTGCTTGACGTCCACCGATGAGGAAGAGTTGCCGAACCGTCCTCCAACATCGGCCCACAGCGCCGCACGCCCCGTAATGACCGTCGTGTTGCGGGCATCGAGCGACGAGACACCCGCGTCGAACGTGGCCACACCTGACGCGGTCAATGTGCCCGTGATGCTAACCGGCGCGGGCGGGTGGGCGATCAGATCGTCGATCGCGACTTTCGTGTAAGAGTTCGCCGAGATCGCCGCAGCCACCGTCGCATTGATATTCGCCAGAGCAGCCTGCACCTGACCCACCAACGAGTTCAGATTCGTCCCCGAAGGACGCTCGATTTCACGCTGCCGGCGACGGCTCTCAGCGATCGCGTCCGTGATGGGTGAGAGACCGCCATCGCTAGGCGTCGGATACAGCTTCGGCATCAGGAAGCCATCCCTGCGAGTGCTCGCTCCGCCTCACGACCGACCATCCAGCCAACCACCCGCGGATCCTCTGGCGTCGTCACGCTGATGTTCTGCGTCACCGACATACCTACGCCGCCCGCGCCACGTCCCGTCGTCGGCACCACACCAGCAACCGCCTGCCCGACATTCGCCGCCATCTGGTAGTCCGCATTCGAGAACCCCGACGTCCACTGCACCATCAGGGCCTCACCCGACTTCGGCAGATTCGTCCACCCCGAGCCCGAGAACGGGCCGCGCTTCGCCGGCGAATGGGGGAAGAACCCGGCGACGTCCTTCATTAGGTTGGAGACCGCGGCGACCGCATCCTTCGCAGCCTTCTCGATGCCCTTCCGGAACCCGTCGATCAGCGCCTTACCGGAACTGAACAGCGTTGTGCCGAGATCACCCAGAGCCGCGACAGCTTTCCCCGGGAGCTCGCCGATGAACGATGCAGCCCGACCGATGTTCGTGCCGACATCGTTCGCGAACGAGCCGATCTGCTGACCACCATTGGCGAACTTCCCGCCCAGATCAGCGAAGAACCCACCGATCTGCCGACCACCGTTCGCGAAACTGCCGCCGATGCCGGTGAAGAACGACCCGACACTGCCACCGAAATTGGACAGCTGCTGAGCCCCGTTCGTGAACCTGCCTCCCAGATCCCCGAAGAACGAGCCGATCTGAGCGCCACCGTTTCCAAACTTGCCGCCGATATCGGCAAAGAACGTCCCCACGCTCCCAGCGAAGTCATAGAGCTGCCGGCCCCCGTTCGAGAACGCGTCGACCAAGTCCGTCTCGTAATTCTGAATCTGCTGCTTGCCGTTGTCGAACGCCATGCCGAGGTCCGAGAAGTAGTCGCCGATTTGCTTGAGCCCGTTCCCCCCGGCAGTGCCGAGATCCACCCCCCAGTCGCGAATCTGCTTCGCGCCGTTGGTGAGCTTGTCGATCGCGTCGCTCCCGAAGTCAGCCGCGTTCTTCCACCCGTCAATCAGGGGCGGCACCGTCGCGGAGCTGAGTTTCACCATGGTGGCAGTGAGCTTCAGCGCCTTGCCGGTGAACTTGACGAACGAGGGCAGGCTATCGCCCAGAGCCGTGGCGATGTCCTTCAGGTTCTTGCCCATGTCGGAGAACCACTTCTGGCCCTCGGGAGAGTCAGCAGCCTTCTGGATGTCATCGAACAAACCGGATAGCTTCGGCCCGATCTCATCCGTGAATGGCTTGAACACCTCCGCGAGCTTCGGGCCGTACTTGTCCACCAGCGGCTGGATGATGCCCTTCATCCGGTCGAGACCAGAGGTCACGCCAACGAAGACGTCTTTGAAACCGCCATAGACCGGCGAAAGCAGCTCAGCGCCGAACCGCGAGAACGCGGCCTTCATGTTCTCGAACGACCCGATCGTCGTCTTCCCGATCTCGTCCGACGCGTTACCGACGTTGAGCTCGAGCGCTGCACGGAAGTGCTCAGCATCGACCTCACCGGCCTGCAGCATGTCGCGCAGACCCTCACGGGTGGTGCCGTAGACCTTCTGCAGCCCCTGGTAGATCGGGATACCGCGAGACGCAACCTGGTTGAGGTCCTGCGTGTAGGCCTTGTTCTGGGACTGCACCTGGTTCATCACCAGACCGAGATCGGAGAACCCGACACCGGCCAGCGCCGCCGCGTTGGCCTGCAGCTTGAGGTATTTCGTCAGGTCCTTGCCCGGCTTGATGCCGGCGGCCACCGCCGCCGCGGCACCAGTCACAGCGTCCGCGAGGGAGTACTGCGTGCCGAGCACCGCGGTGTTCGCGTTGGCCATGATCTCGGAGATGTCCACCGAGGTGTTGCCGAGAGCCTTGAGCTTCGCCTGGGCCGTCTCAATCGTCGACAGGCGCGAGAAACCAGCAGTCAGCGCAGCGCCGATTGCGACACCGGCGGCAGCGGCGCCGGCGACTGCTATCCCCACAATGACGTCGACCGCCTTCGTCACCACGCTGACCGCGAGATTCATACCAGTCGAGAATGAGCCTCCGATGGAGTCGCCGACCTTCGAGAAGGCAGACAGGGAGCCCTGGGAACGCCTCACCGTCTGGGCGGTGCTCTCCGTCGCTGTCTTCAAGTTGTTCTGCGCCGTCGACAGTGACGCCCACGTGTTCTTCGCCGTTTCGCCAGCCAGTGACGCGCGCCGCTGTGCGGATGCCAATGACTCAGAGGCACGGACGTACTGCGGCGTCCCAGCCGCGTACTTCGCGATCGTCGCGTTGTACGACGCCTGAGCGACATTCACCCGCCCGATCGCATCCTGCTCCCGCAAACGGGCCGAGGAGTTCGCCGTGCTGGTCTGAGCCACCGCCTTCTGCAAGGAAGCGAGCGACGCCGTGCCCAGATCCTTCGTGCTGAGCGAGAAGCTCTTGTTGAACCCTCGCCCAGCCGACGTGCCCGCGGTCGTCGCCGCGGAGGTGAACCCCTTGTTGAAGCGCTTTCCCGCATCCGCCGTGGAACCATCCACCGCAGCGAGGATCGACTTCCGCATGCCCTTGAAGACCGCGAAAATCGCTACCTGTCCGTTTCCGACCTCTTTAGCCATGTCTCACCCCATGCTTCTCACGGAAAGCAGCCAACGGCGTCGGCTTCTTCGTCTCGCCCTCATCTCGCGGCGATGTAGGTGCCGGTTTCGGCAACTTTCGAGCCTCAACCTGCTGAGCAATCACAGCCCACCGAGGAAGCTCCTTCAGCATCTGCCGGTACATCATCACGAGGCGCAGATCGAACTTGTCATCGGGCATCGAATCCAGCTGTCGCGCTAAATCCCGGCCTGTATAGACAATCGCGGCACCCACCGGATCCTGATCGAGCCCGAACGCACGAACACTCCGGTTGAACGCCACAAGGTGCGTTCTAACGGCCATCAGAGGCCTCCAAAACGGTCAGGATGGGTGAGAAAAAAAGATGAAGCCCGGGGAGAGAGGACCAGGCCGGGCGGGAGGTGGTCCCTCTTGATGCCCTTTCTGGATTTTTCCTCGCAGGTGGATCCCAGGTTGCTTGCAGGGTACGGGGCGAGGGCTCGTCGACCAACCAGGGGAAAGGAGACCCAATCGACGAGCCCTCGGTCGCTGCTCTCACTATGAGAGCTGGGCACACGAGGCACGCAGTGATGGCTGCGCCGTCCGACCCTCGTGTGTCCACGTCTATGGCGCCGGGTAGCGGTATTGGAGCTCGGAGGCGTCGAGCCCATCGTCGTCGAGTGCGTCGAAGTCTGGGTCGCGCTGGAGGGTACCGCGGCTCGCGATCTTGGCTCGCACGACGTCTGGCGAGTTGAGTGCCAGTCCGCCGCGCGCGAGGAGCAGCCAGTCGAGCGATGCCTGCGGGTTCCTGTCCAGGTGAGTGCTGGCGTCGACGGACCACTGATCACCTGCGGCGTAGAGGATTGACCAGTCACGGTCGGACCATTTGCTCCCTGACCGTTCCGCGATGGACCTGCGTTCGGCCACGGAAGGTGACAGGTCAAGCGAGGTGGACAACATTCGGCGGATCGCTGCGTACGGCTGCATCGTGCGGATAAGGGCTGGCAGTTCGCGGAATGCAGCGATGGTCTTCGCGTCCCGATCGATCACGTCATCCGCGCTCGTGTGCGACGTGAATCCGAACTGGTTCACGTATGCGGTGAGCTTCGCCGCCGCGCCGTCGAACGGTGCTCTCAGTTCGTCGATTAGGCCGTCGACGTGCGGGAGCATCGCAGCGCGCACCTGGGCGAAAAGTTCGTCCAGCACGAGCTCGTGAGTCTGTGACCACGCGGGCACGCTGCCGGCCGGGCTCCTCGAAAACGCGGCCTCCCGGGTCACACGGTTGTCGAAGTAGCTCTCGAGCTCGTCATCCGGAAGTGCGAGCAGATCGACGGGGTGCAGGACCTGCGCGCGGGCGAGGTTGTCGGCTACCTCGAGCCCACGGACGAGCGCGGCCGGTTTCTCGATGTTGGCCAGGTCGAGCTGCGTCGCCAGGGCGAGGGCATCGGTGTGACGGAAGGTCATCAGGCCACCTCCTCGATCGGTCGGATGACACCCTCTGCGAGCCACTCCGCGATCCGTTCGTCGCCGACGCCGGCTGGCAGGACACCATCCCGGTAGATGTGGTGGTTAGTCCACTGGCCGGACGCGTCCGGAGCGAAGACGATCACCAGAGGTGCAGTGACCTGGTAGCGGGTTTTACCGAAGAGGTACGACGAGAGCGCCATTAGTGATCATCTCCGTCCGGGAAGAGGCGGTTGTAGGCGACCTCGTCGTCTTCCCCGTACATGCGCTGGTACAGGTCCTGGTTCACGTCATCGAGAGGGCGCTTCGTCAAGCTCGCGATGAGCGTCGTCGTGCCCTTCTCGTCAGCTTTCAGCGCTGCAGCCCACTGTTCACGATGGTCGGGATTGATCCTGCCTTCGCGAATAGCGGAAGCGATGATGCCTTCCTGCCGGTCGGTGGTTGCCTGGGCGAGGATCGCGCGGCCCTGCGCAGCGTCCTCTTGTAGCTGCTCGAGCTCCCCCACCGGAATGATCACCGCTTTGGGTTTCGACGCTTCAACTGCCTTGTCGACGGCAGCGAAGATTTGCTCGGTTGATGCGTTTGCCGGCAGATTCAAACGAGATGTGACCCTGTTCAGAAAGGTCTCTTCTCGCCCCTGCGAGTTTCGTTGCGGCTGAGGCGCCGCAGATGCGCGAGGGACCATCATGTGGGCCAGGTCGCGGAAGTCGGGTGAAGGTGTCATTGGGTTGTCTCCGAAGATTCGGATGAACAATCCGCGCGGTGGCCCTGCCTACCTGCGCGTCGGCCCCTGGCCGCCCTGACCGCAAATATATGCGGCCCCTGGCTCGCACAATTTCGTCGTTGGTACGAGTTTAATGCCCCTCCCGATTACCGGTTCAGAGTGACACGCGGCACCTTGGCCAGCCCCGGTTTTCGGGCGAGGAGATCTTTGATGCGAGCCTCCAGAAGCACAAAGTCCACCTGTCCCTCCACGATCACGTTCTCACGCCCGATGAACAGATCGAAGTCCTCGGCGTCCTCCAACCACGTGACCACCCGTTCGCGGATCAGCGTGTCTTGCAATTCTGCGATCAGCGCATCCTTCTCGAGGACGAGCTTCTCGACGGCGCGAAGTTGCGTGCGATAGCCGGCAGCGGCCCGAGTCGCGCGAAGCTCTGGATCTCGGCTACTCATCAGCGCTCCACTCGTCGGGCTCATCGGCCGGGATAGGCCAGGCGGTGTCCCGTGGGACCGGCACGGGACGCACCGATTCCGTCCGGAATGATTCCGGAATCCGCACGGATTCCGCGGCCGCATCACATGCCGCGCAGCGAGGCGGGAACACCTCGCCGACGTGCTGATCGCATCGAATCCCAAGATCGACCTCACCCATCCGACTCACGCTCCACTGGCGAATCGATTCCGAGCTCGACGAAGACCTCGAGCTGCTCGATCATCGCGTCGATCTTGGCTTTCCAGTCCGGATCGGCCGTAATCCCGTGCGCCAGCGCGGCAGCCATATGCGCGACCACATCCAGCGGATCGATCCCGCTTGCTCGAAGCTCAGCGTCATCACGCAGATACTGCTCGTGATCGTTGAGCGCGCTGGTGCGCATCCACTTCAGGGTGACCAACGCCACCTCGTCTGCCTTCGTCATGACGCCTCCGCTTCATCGAATCGACGTGACATTCCTCCGGTGCTCGCACGCACGCTTCTCGATCCAAGCGACGAGACATGTCTCGTCGATCGTCCACCGACCGCCTTTGACTCTCTGGAAGCCGTGGAGCTCCCCAGCTTCGAGAGCCCTACGGACGGTGACTGGATGCCGGCGCGACAGCTCGGCAGCCTCCGGAGAAGTGAGATAGCGCATACCCGATCATCGGCACTCACGGCGACCCGCGCGCGCGCCTGTACTCGTGGTTGCGCTGGGCATCTCCACGCGTCGCCATATCGAGGACCGTCAGCCGGCTGCCTGAGTTCACGTCCGCGCGGCTGATCGATCCCTGCCAGCGACGCCGGGAGGCGGCGCAACAGCGAGTGGACGCCCAAGGTGACCTTGCGCGTCGCCGCGGTCTCACCCTTCTCCCCCCTCCGCCCCCCGCTGGGGGGAACGTCGGACGCAAGCGCCCGACGCGCGCGATGACGATCATCACAATTCGGCTCATCGATGAAGCCGACAACTGAGCAGAGCGCGGGAGCGCCCGGGAGGGCGCGCATCGTCGCGGCAGAGCGGCCGACGAGAGTAGTTATTACTTCATGGCCACCCAGTGGCCCATACCCGAAATCGGCGTTTGGGCAGTGGAGTGGCCCATAACCGGCCACGAAGTATGGGCTACCCAGTGGCCCATAACTCACCCTTGAAATGGACCAGATACCGGGCCGAATTACCGCTACCCTGGCTGCCCGCGGACAGTTGTTGGATGATGCCTTTCTCGACGAGCGCGGCGAGAGCTTCCCGAACTCCAGAGCGCTGCATCCCGGTCTCGTCGGCGATGAGCTTCTGACTTGGCCAGGCGATACCGGCGTCGTCTGCGTGGCTTCTGAGGCACAGGAGCACAAGGCTCTGCCCTGGTGTCGTCGGGAGCTCCGATAGTGTCTTGCTCCGGAGCATCCGGTCGGCTGTGATGCGCGCCACACGGCCTACACCTCGCTCTTGCGGCCGGGTAGCCGGTCGAGCCCGGCCCTCATCTGCGCATCGTTGATCTCCGTATAGAGCTCCGTCGTCTGCAATGTCTCGTGTCGCATCAGCTCCTGCACAGTGCGGAGGTCAACCCCGGCCCGCACCAACTCGGTGCCGTACGAGTGACGGAGAGAGTGACCAGTGAGCCGCTCATTGGTGATACCCGCACGCTGCTTCGCACGCTTCATCAGATCCGAGACGCTATTCGACCTAATGTGACCGGGCGCACCGCGGCGGGCAGGGAACCACCAGTCATCGGCGGGCATGGTCGCCACGAGAGCACGGATCTCGGGGTGCAGCGGGAGGGTCGAGTGCTTTCCCGCCTTGCCGACAACGCGGATCGTGTCCGCGTCCAGATCAAAGTCATGCCCGTGCACCGCAGCGACTTCCGACGCCCGGAAGCCCTGGTAGAAGGCCAAGAGGATCATCGCTCGAGTCGCACGGTGCCGGGTGCCGGAGAGAAGCGCTTCAATCTGCTCGGGCGAGTACGGGCGCGGCTTCCTCTTCGGCGCGCGGACCGTCGGCAGGAGCAGGGACGGGTCGTCCGCCCGGTGGCCGTTCTCCAGCATGAAACGGAAGAACGCGCGGAACGTGTCCGTCTCCGTCTGAATACTGGACCGGACAATGCCACGAGTGAGGTGCTCACGCAGGTGCTCCACACGGACTGTCGTGGGCTCCTGGGCCACTGCACGCCCCATGGCGCCGAGAACGGCGGCGCGGTTAGCGATCGTCCGCTCTGAGAGCCCTTTGGCTCGCTCGAAGAGCCCGAAGGCCGTCAGCGCTGTCTGCCAGTCCATGGATGGAATTGCGGCGGCGGGCTCCGTCCCCGGAGACGACGGAGCGCACTCCGGGGACGCCGGCTGCGCAAGATCGTCCGAACGACGTCCAGACTCGCCATCGAGAGGAATCATGTTAGTGAACCAGTCGGCGAGCGGCGAAGCTTTACCACAGGCCTCACAGCCGATCTCCTCCCCCGCCTCCATCTCGCGCTGCCAATGGCACCATCGGCCCCGGCACAGAAGTAGCGTGCGTGCGTCCATGCCACAGGATGGGCAGCGAGTGTCAACGCCCACTGCGGCGGGTTGACCAATGACATGGCCGTTGATCCCGAGGCGATGGTGATTTCCCTCGCACGGTATCTGCCGCATTGCGTCCGTGACGGACTTTTCGGTGGTGTCGGGTATTGTGAGCGTCATCACTCGGTTTCCTTTCAGAGGTTCGCTGGGGTTGCGGCCGTCACGGAGTTCCAGCTCCTGACGGCCTTTCTTTCGCTCTCGCACACGTCAGGCGCTTTCGGACTGTTTCTCGAATGCCTTGTCGATATATGCCTCGACGTCCGACTGCCGGAACATTCGCCGTCCGCCGATAAGTGCCGACTGGGGAGCGGTTCCTTGGTGCAGCATCCAACGCAGTTGCGCCTCCGACTTCCGGAGACGGTTGGCCACCTCTGCCAGTGTGAGCAAAGACTTCAAGTCATCCATTTCGATTCCCTTCGTGACCCCGATTGGGGCGCAAGACCGATAGTAGGTTACTACCCTATGTTGGTGTCAATGGTCTAACGTGGGTTTTCGTGGAATTCAGTAGTCAAGGAGCGGACCGAGCCTTTGCCCTCAACTTCCGAGAGAGGCGCCTGGCTCTCGAGATGCCGCAAAGTTCCGCGGCGGCTCAGATGGTGTTGTTCGGGTTTGATTTCCACACCAGCACGATCGGCAAGATCGAACGTCTTGAGCGGCGAGTGACGATCGCGGAGGCTCTCGCGATGGCAGACATCGTCGACGCTTCTCTCGAAACGTTGATCGGTCGTGACCCTTCCGAGATAACAATGCAGCGCGTGTTGGGAGCAGGCCGCTCGTTGACGTCTCGAATGCAGCGTGTGGCTCAGGAGCTCGCTGATGCGAAGTCGCTGGCTCGGGATCTGTACAACGCGGCCGAAACCTATGACGAAAGTGTTGACCCAGCAAGAGATCCAGAGTTTGAGACGGGGCAAGGGGCCCACGCGCAGCCATATTTCGCAGACCTCATCAAGCTCGTGGGCGCCGTGCAGGTTGACTTCGCGAAGTTGCGACCTTATCTGGACAGGTATGAGCTCGAGTACCCTCCTGACGGCGATGCGAATGGCTAGCATCAAAAAGCGCCCGAATGGCACCTGGCGGGCACGGTACCGCGATGCTGCGGGCAAGGAGCATGCCCGCCATTTCAAGTTCAAAGACAACTCTCGCGACCCGCAGAACAGCGCACAGCACTGGCTGGACGAGGAGTGCTGCCGGTCGACCGATCAGCCCGACGACTCTCGACGTTGCGTTCAGGGCCGCGCGAGCAAAGGTCGATCTGCCGCCCGGGTTTCACCTCCACGACTGCCGGCACTACTACGCCTCACTGCTCATCGCGTCAGGGCTCGATATCAAGACCGTGCAGGCTCGTCTCCGTCACGCGTCAGCGTCGACCACGCTCGACGTCTACGGGCACCTGTGGCCCGACAAAGACGAGTCCGCGAGGGCCGTCGTCGCAGCTGCGTTCAATACTCGTGCGGACTCGGTGCGGACCGATGCCGCTTCTAGCCTGTGATCTAGGGCTGAGGGCTAGTTGAGGATGAACTGCACCGTCTGCTTGGACTTGATCTGGCCGAGCATCACCGAGAGGTGGTAGCTGGCGCCCCCCGCCGTCACCTTCGCCTTGTCGGTCGCCGCGCACGTGGTCGGCGACGAACGGGTGCGGTCCCAGGCGATCAGCGGGGTGTCGACAGGCTTGCCGGGCTCGAGCGCCTGCGGAAAGTCGACCGCGTTCACCTGGCAGTCCTTCGACTGCCAGATCGTCTCGGATCCACTGGTGATGATCAGGTTCTGCTGGGTGGTACCCGCGTTCACGGTGCACGCCTTCGACCCGGTGTTCGTGATCTTCATGCCGATCTGGGGGTTCACCTCGCTGCCGTAGGTGGTCGCGTCGGTCACCGCCTCGACCTTGATGTTGGCGGGCAGGCAGTCGCCGGTGGCCGCGCTGGTGGACGGCGAGGGCGACGGGGAGACGGATGACTCGGCAACGGGCTTCTTCGTGTCCGAGGGGCTTGCGGCACCGCTGCCGCCGCTCCCAGGTCGCACGATGATAAGAATCACGATGATGATCACCGCGAGAATTCCCGCGCCGACGGCCAGCCTGCGGCGCCAGTAGACCTGGGGTTCCTGCGGGCCGACCGGATTGCGGAACGTCGACATGGGCTAAGGGTAGCTACAGCCTCTTCAACATCCGGGTATTTCCGAGCGTGTTCGGCTTTACCCGGGCAAGATCCAGAAACTCGGCCACTCCCTCATCGGGCGAACGCACCAGTTCGGCGTACACGGCGGGGTCGATCGGCTCCTCGGTCATCGGCTCGAAGCCGTGCCGGGTGAAGAACGGCACCTCGAAGGTGAGACAGAACAGACGGCTGAGGCCGAGGTCGCGGGCATCCGCTTCGAGCTGTTCGAGCAGGGCGTGGCCGACGCCGCGGTGCAACCATTCCGGGGTGACCGCGAGGGTGCGCACCTCGCCCAGGTCTTGCCACATCACGTGCAGCGCACCGCAGCCGATCGGGGTTCCGCTCTCGTCTTCGGCGATGCGGAACTCCTGAATCGCCTCGTAGAAGACCACGGAGTCTTTGCCGAGCAGGATGCGCTTCTGCACCAGCGGCTCGACGAGTGCCTGGATGATCGGGACGTCAGACGTGCGGGCGGGCCGAACCGAGAAGCTCATCCTTCGAGCTTAGGCCGATACGATCGATGGCCGCGCGCACGACGACAGGAGGCGATGATGGAACCGCAGATCGATGCGACGTTGGTGGACCGACTGGTGCGCAGCCAGCATCCGCGCTTCTCCGCACCGGTCGACATGCTCGCCCACGGCTGGGACAACGACATCTACCGGCTCGGCGACGAGCGCCTGGTGCGGCTGCCGCGGCGCGCCGTGGCAGCCGATCTGATCGCCGGCGAGCAGCGCTGGCTGCCGACACTCGCCGCGCTCCTTCCGGTACCGGTGCCCACTCCGGTCGCGGCCGGCGAGCCGGAGTTCGGCTATCCGTTTCGCTGGTCGATCGTGCCCTGGCTGCCGGGCGCCCCCGCGTACGAGTGGCCGGTCACGAAGCGCACTGTGGTCGCGGACGAGCTGGCGGATGCCCTGCTCGCGCTGCACGTGCCCGCCCCGGTCGACGCTCCCGTCAACCCGGTGCGCGGTGTGCCGCTCGCGCGTCGGGACTCCGCGCTGCGCGCGCGCCTGGCCTCCTTCGACAACGCCGCCGAAATCGAGGCCGCGTGGCAGAGCGCGCTCGCCGCTCCGCTCTGGGGCGGACCGGCGGTCTGGCTGCATGGCGACCTGCACCCCGCGAACATCCTGCTCGAGCAGCGCACCGACCGGCTCGAGCTGGCCGCGATCATCGACTTCGGCGACGTGACCTCCGGCGACCCGGCGACCGACCTCGCCGTCGCATGGCTGGTCTTCGACGCCGACGGTCGTGCGCGCATTCGTGAACGGATGGCGCCGGACGCCGCGACGTGGGACCGCGCCCGCGGCTGGGCGCTCAACATCGCCACGGCGATGGTCACCGGTTCCCCCACCGGCTCAGCCATGATCGCGATCGGCCGAGCAGCGCTCGACCAGGCTCTGGTCGATTAACGAAACCGCGGGCCGAGCCTTTCGGCTCGACCCGCGGTCGGTACTGCTGAATACTGCCTAGGCCTCGATAGCTTCGACGGCTTCCTCGATCGCCTCGCGGCCGGGCTGGCGACCGGTCGTGAACACGAACTCGTCGTTCACGAAGTCGACGTGCACGTGGTCGCCGGCGGTGAGCTCGCCCTGCAGGATGCGCTCGCTCAGTCGGTCTTCCACCTCGCGCTGGATCGCACGGCGCAGCGGCCGGGCTCCGAGCGACGGGTCGAACCCGATCTTGATCAGGTGCTCCTTGGCGGCCTGTCCGATCTCCACGGTCATATCGCGGTCCAGCAGGCGGTCGGAGAGACGCTTGATGAACAGGTCCACGATCTGCAGGAGTTCGGGCTGGGTGAGCTGCGGGAAGACGATGGTGTCGTCGACACGGTTGAGGAACTCCGGCTTGAAGTTCTTCTTCAGCTCCTCGACGACCTTGCCGCGCATGCGGTCGTAACCGCTCGCGGTGTCGGAGGCGGAGGTGAAGCCGAGCGGGGTTCCGGAGATGTCGCGGGTTCCGAGGTTGGTGGTCATGATGATCACCGTGTTCTTGAAGTCCACGACACGACCCTGGCCATCCGTCAGGCGTCCCTCTTCCAGAATCTGGAGGAGCGAGTTGAAGATGTCCGGGTGGGCCTTCTCGATCTCATCGAACAGCACCACGGAGAACGGCTTGCGGCGCACCTTCTCGGTGAGCTGGCCGCCCTCTTCGAAGCCGACGAATCCGGGAGGGGCGCCGAACAGCCGGGAGACCGTGTGCTTCTCGCCGTACTCCGACATGTCGAGGGAGATCAGAGCGTTCTCGTCGTCGAACAGGAACTCGGCGAGCGCCTTGGCGAGCTCGGTCTTTCCGACACCGGTCGGGCCGGCGAAGATGAACGAGCCCGACGGGCGCTTCGGGTCCTTGAGGCCGGCACGCTGGCGGCGGATGGTCTTGGAGAGAGCCGCGATGGCCTCCTCCTGACCGACGACGCGCTGGTGCAGTGCCTTCTCCATGAAGACGAGACGACTGGTCTCCTCCTCGGTGAGCTTGAACACCGGGATGCCGGTGGCCGCGGCGAGGACCTCGGCGATCACGCCTTCGTCCACGGTGCCGGTCGAGCCGGCCTCTCCGCTCTTCCACTGCTTCTCGAGGCGGAGGCGCTCACCGAGCAGCTTCTTCTCCTCGTCGCGCAGGGATGCCGCCTTCTCGAAGTCCTGATCCTCGATCGCGCCCTCCTTCTGTCCGCGGACGGCCGCGATGCGGTCGTCGAACTCGCGGAGCTCCGGCGGGGCGGACAGGATCGACAGGCGCAGGCGAGCGCCGGCCTCATCGATCAGGTCGATGGCCTTGTCGGGGAGAAAGCGGTCTGCCACGTAGCGGTCGGCCAGGTTCGCGGCGGCGACGATCGCGCCATCCGTGATGGACACCTTGTGGAACGACTCGTACTTGTCACGCAGTCCCTTGAGGATGTTGATGGTGTGCGGCAGGGACGGCTCGTGCACCTGCACCGGCTGGAAGCGGCGCTCGAGCGCTGCATCCTTCTCGAAGTGCTTGCGATACTCGTCGAGGGTGGTCGCTCCGATGGTCTGGAGCTCACCGCGGGCGAGCAGCGGCTTGAGGATGCTGGCGGCGTCGATCGCGCCCTCCGCGGCACCGGCACCGACGAGGGTGTGGATCTCGTCGATGAAGGTGATGATGTCGCCGCGGGTGCGGATCTCCTTCGTGACCTTCTTCAGGCGCTCCTCGAAGTCACCGCGGTAGCGGCTTCCGGCGATGAGCGAGCCGAGGTCGAGCGTGTACAGCTGCTTGTCCTTCAGCGTCTCCGGGACATCCCCACGAACGATCGCCTGCGCGAGGCCCTCGACGACGGCGGTCTTGCCGACGCCGGGCTCTCCGATCAGTACCGGGTTGTTCTTGGAACGGCGGGAGAGGATCTGCATGACCCGCTCCATCTCCTTCTCGCGCCCGATCACCGGGTCGAGCTTGCCGTCGCGGGCAGCCTGGGTGAGGTTGCGTCCGAACTGGTCGAGCACCTGGCTGCCTCCCTGAGCGGATGCCTGGGTCTCGCCACCGACGGCGACCTGCTCCTTGCCCTGGTATCCGCTGAGCAGCTGGATGACCTGCTGGCGCACGCGGTTGAGGTCGGCGCCGAGCTTCACGAGCACCTGGGCTGCGACGCCCTCGCCCTCGCGGATGAGACCGAGCAGGATGTGCTCTGTACCGATGTAGTTGTGGCCGAGCTGCAGCGCCTCGCGCAGTGACAGCTCCAAGACCTTCTTCGCACGCGGCGTGAACGGGATGTGCCCGGTCGGCTGCTGCTGGCCCTGGCCGATGATGTCCTGAACCTGCTCGCGCACGGCGTCGAGCGAGATACCGAGGGACTCGAGTGCCTTCGCGGCAACGCCCTCGCCCTCGTGGATCAGGCCGAGCAGGATGTGCTCGGTGCCGATGTAGTTGTGGTTGAGCATCTTGGCCTCTTCTTGCGCCAAGACGACCACCCGACGGGCTCTGTCAGTAAATCTTTCGAACATGTTGACTCCTATGGCACCGTGCAGGGTTGGCGCCGTTACAGGAAGACTAACCAGCAACCGCTGCGATCCGGCCCTCTGTTCGCCGTGGGCGTGACCGTGGTTGACACGAGGCGACTCGGGGCGCAAACCGGATGCCGAGCGGCACCTCCGGAGGCGCCACTCGGTACGAATTGGCCAGCACGCACCAACCACCGCGCAACGCGGAACGGCCGAGCAGCGCCGGACTACTTCGAGTCGGAGCTCTCCATGCGGGCACGCTCTTCGGCCTCGATCTCGCTGTAGACCTTGCGCTCGGTGCGGTCGGCCCGCAGGATCGAGCGCATCACGAGCCAGAACACGAGCCCGAGCAGGATCGTCGGAACCACGGAGTAGATGGCGTTGGCCCAGAAGTTGTGGATCACGAAAATCAGAATACGTCGACTGGCTGGGAACCGGGGGCGAGTGCGCTGACCGTCAGGAACCGTTGGCGATGATGCCGATGACGCCCTGGATGATCGAGTAGAGGGCGACGCCGGCGACGGCGACCCAGAGCACGATGCGGGTCGTTGTGGGCTTCTTCGGATCCTTGGGCTCCGGGGGCAGATAGCTCATCACTTCACCAACGGAAAGAGGATGGTCTCGCGGATGCCGAGGCCGGTGAGCGCCATCAGCAGACGGTCGACACCCATACCCATGCCGCCGGTCGGGGGCATGCCGTGCTCGAGGGCACGCAGGAACTCCTCGTCGAGGCGCATCGCCTCGGGGTCGCCCTTGGAGGCGAGGATCGCCTGTTCGACGAACCGTTCACGCTGGATGACCGGGTCGACGAGCTCGGAATAGCCGGTGGCGAGCTCGAATCCGCGCACGTAGAGGTCCCACTTCTCGACCAGGCCGGTCTTGGAGCGGTGGTCGCGCACCAGCGGGCTGGTGTCGACCGGGAAGTCCATGACGAAGGTGGGGCGCTCGAGGCTGCCCTTGACGAAATGCTCCCAGAGCTCCTCGACGTACTTGCCCGGCGTGGGCTGGCCCACCTCGATGCCGAGGGCATCCGCCTTCTCCTTCAGCTCCTCGAGCGTCGTGTCGACGGTGATCGACCAGCCGGATGCCTCGTTGAGCGACTCGTACATCGAGATGCGGTCCCACTCGCCGCCGAAGTCGAAGGTGCTGCCGTCTGCCCAGGTCACCACGTGCGAGCCGGAAATGGCGAAGGCGGCGTTCTGGATCATCTCCTGGGTGAGGTCGGCCATCTGGTTGTAGTCGCCGTAGGCCTGGTAGGCCTCCAGCATCGCGAACTCGGGGCTGTGCGTGGAGTCGGCACCCTCGTTGCGGAAGTTGCGGTTGATCTCGAACACCCGCTCGATGCCGCCGACCACCGCGCGCTTGAGGAAGAGCTCCGGCGCGATGCGCAGAAACAGCTCGGTGTCGAAGGCGTTGCTGTGCGTGACGAAGGGGCGCGCAGAGGCACCGCCGTGGATGGTCTGCAGCATCGGGGTCTCCACCTCGATGTAGCCGTGGTTCGCGAAGGTGGTGCGCAGGGAGGCCACGGCCAGCGCGCGGCTGCGCACGTTCGCGCGGGCCGCCTCACGGGAGATCAGGTCGAGGTAACGCTGGCGCACCCGCGTCTCCTCGCTCAGCTCGGAGTGCAGATTGGGCAGCGGGCGCACGGCCTTCGACGCGATCTTCCAGTCGGCGACCATCACGCTGAGCTCGCCGCGGCGGCTGGAGATGACCTCGCCGGCGACGAACAGGTGGTCGCCCAAGTCGACCAGGTCTTTGAACTCCTTGAGGGAGTCCTCGCCGACCAGCCCCTGCGAGATCATCGCCTGGATGCGCTCTCCGTCACCGGACTGCAGCGAGACGAAGCAGAGCTTGCCGGTGTTGCGCAGGTGCACCACCCGCCCGGCCAGGCCGACGACGTCGCCGGTCACCGAATCCGTCTCCAGGTTCGGATACTTGGCGCGCACGGCCGGGATGGTGGTCGTGATCGGCAGCGAGACCGGGTACGCGCCAGCGCCGGAGTCGATGAGGCGGTCGCGCTTGGCGAGCCGCACGCGAGTCTGTTCCGAGAGCTCTTCCTCGGTCGGCTCGACGGGGGCCTCTGCTGGCGTCTGGTCGGTCATCGCTGTGCTCCTGGGTGTTGTGACCCGCCAAGTTTACGGGGGCACGGCTGGGTGCCCGACCTCAGCGCGTGCGGCGGAGTGCGTTCTCCACCGAGGAGCGCACCAGCGGCCCGAGCACCCGGCCCGGCGTCTCCATCCCGATCGAGTCGAGCAGCCCGGTGGCCTGCTCCACGATCGCGATCGAGAAGCTGGTGGCAGTGGCGATCGCCTCGGCGTACGCGGACCGATCCGCCTCGGCGACGATGATCGGCTCCCCGCCCATCTCCACGACGAGGGCCTGCCCGATCGGCTGCACCGGCGCGGGTGCGGTGACCGCGAAGTAGCTGCCACTCAGCTGCGCCAGGTCGATGCTGGTGCCGGTGAACGCGAGAGCCGGGTGGATCGCGAGCGGAATGACACCTGAGGCCAGGGCCGGCGCGAAGACACCGGTGCCGTACTCCGCGGCGGTGTGCACCACGAGCTGCCCTTGCTGCCAGACCCCCGCCGTCGCGAGACCCTCGATCAGCGTCGGCAGCTCGGACGCCGGCACGGCCACGATCACCAGTTCGCTGCGCTCCACCAGGGCCGGGATGTCGAGGATCGGCACTCCGGGCAGCATCGCCTCCGCGCGTTCCCGGCTTGCTTCCGAGATGGCGGAGATTCCGACGATGGCGTGCCCGGCCCCGGCCAGTGCCGCGCCGAGCACCGGCCCGACGTGCCCCGCACCGATGATGCCGACACCGAGGCGTCCCGTGCGCTCGGTCATGCCACTCCCCCGTCCGCCCTGTCGTCGCCAGAGCGCCAGCGGTGCGAGGTGTCCGATTCCTGCGCGCGTACCGCCGCATCGGCGACGGTGGTGAAGAAGGCGAGCGCGCGATCCTGGTCCACCGCGTCGAGGTGAGCGCGGATCGGCCCCGTGACCGTGTGCAGGTGGATGTCGGCGAGCCGCAACATCCTGAGCACCGGTCCCTGACTGAGCGCGACGCTCTGCAGGCGCGGCTGCGGCACCACGATGAACCTGCGCCAGATCGCCCCCGTGCGCAGCACGAAGGAACCGGGCGTGACCAGAAAGCCGTTGCGCCGCCACGAGAGGGGACGCAGCCAGGCCGCCCGTCGGGGCGAGTTCTCGAAGCCGTCATCGCCGCCGCGGGACCGCAGGCCGCGCTCGATCATGGTGACCGACTCTGCGCCGACCAGCTCGGGCAGCAGCAGTTCGAGCACTCGGGTCACCTCGGCGAGATTGCCGACCGGCAGCAGCGTGGTGTTGGCCTGGTTGTCGGCGCCGCGGGTGTTCGAGTGGCCGGCGCGGTTGACCCGCACCTCCCACCAGCCGAAGGGGCGCCAGAGCAGCGACTGCGAGACCTCGATCGAATGGATGCGGCCGGGCGGGAGGGTCTCGCTGGTGGTCGACAGCAGACCGAAACCCACCCGCACGCCGTCGGGGGTACCCGAGATGCTGTACCGCAGCGACCGCGTGAACCGACGCACGTAGTAGCTGAAGAAGCCGAGCGCGCTCGGCAGGGCGAAGACGAGCACGAAGAAGTTGCCGGTGCGGGAGATCCAGACGACGATCGCGGCGATCACGACAAGGGCGATGATCATGCCGTTGCCGAGCAGCATCGAACCGAGCAGACGCCCGAGATGAATGGTGACGATCGACTCGGGCGGTGTGCCCGGGTCGTGCTCCGAGGCGAGGAACTCGTTCATCCGTCGGTCGATCACGCTCTGACCGGGGTTCTGCACCGCAGGTTGCGCTGCCGCCCGACTGCCGGACGCGAGACGCAGGATCTCGCGCCGCAGCTCATCCGCCGCCGACGTGCCGAGATAGGAGAGCTGCACGTTCGCGTCGTGGCCGGCCTGACTGATCTCGAGCTTCGAGGCGCCGAACAGGCGGGCGAAGAAGGGGCGCACGATGTTGATTCCCTGGATGCGGTCGAGCCGCGCCTTGCGATTGGTGCGGAACAGGATGCCCGAGCGCACCTCCACCACCTCGTTCGTGATGCGGAAGCTGTGCATCCGCCACGACACGTAGAAGCCGGCGATGAGCAGCACCAGCACACCGGCGATCACGGCGAGCACCTGGAGGATGATGCCATGCTCGAGCACGTACTGCACCGGGTCGCCCTGATCGCCGCCGCCGTACTGCGGAAGGAAGACCTCGACCAGCCGCTCCCGAAGATTCGAGACCACGAAGCCGAGAACCGCGATGAGCACGATTCCGCCGCGCAGGAGCGGCGAGGCCGGGTGCAGGCGGTGCCACTCACCGTCGGCCAGACGCCCCGCAGTCGGCGTGACCGCAACGGATGCCTGCGGCTCCCGCCGCGCGGACGAATCCGTCACAGGCCCGCCCGTCGCGTCTCGGCCAGGGCCACGAGTCGGTCGCGCAGCTCATCGGCCTCGGACTCCGGCAGCCCGGGGATGGTGACCCCGGCGGAGGCTGCCGCTGTCACGAACTTGAGCTCGCTGAGGCCGAGCGCGCGTGCCACGGGGCCGCGGTTGATGTCGACCAGCTGCATCCGCCCGTAGGGCACCGCGACGAAACGGAGCCACATGATGCCGCGACGCAGCAGCAGGTCGTCTTCGCGGAGCTGGTACCCGATGGCTCGCACGCGGCGCGGCACGATGATGACGTTCACGAGCGCCACGATCGCGAAGACCGCCGCGACGATACCCGTCCACCAGATGTGCACGACGACGAAGAACACGACGGCGGCCGCGGCGGCGACCAGCAGCGTCAGCCCCCAGCTCACCAGTTCCACGACCACCAGCTTCGGCGAGACACGACGCCATTCGGTGGCGGGAAGGTCGAGTCGGTCTGTCACGTGGAGCTCCCGTTGCATCTGGCCAAGCCGAGGTCAGGGTCTGACCCTGATCGCCTTCTTGCCCTGGTCGTCGTCATCATCGTCATCCGGCGGCACGGTGCACATGTGCTCGGCGATGAGACCGCCGGCCAGGAGGATTCCGGCACCGATGATGGTGGCCACGGCCGACAGGATGGAGTTTACCGGGGTGACGGAACGGGTGAGCAGGTACACGGTCACGCCCGCCCCCACCCCGGCGATGAGGGCACCTATGACGGCGCTGGCCTTGGCCAGCACGAGCACGCGGGTGGCATAGTACGGGTCGACGGGACCGGTGGACTTGCGCAGGGTCACCCGCCGGATGGGCACCGCCAGCGACACCACGATCGCCCCGATGGCCGCCAGGGCCAGGGCGAGGGTCAGCGGCAGGGTCACGATCGGCCTGCCCACCACGGTGAGCGCGAGTTCCAGCAGCGCGCCGAGCACCCCGCCGCCGATGGCGACGAGGACGACGGTCAGTGGTGCGGTTCGCTTCACGCGGTGTCTCCTGTATTCCAGAGCGGGTTCGCCTCGTACGGCCAGACCTCGTCGGAGGTCGCCGCGGCCAGCTCCACGATCGGCCCGTGATCGGCGAGCCGGGCTCCCGGCTCCACCTGCAGCCACGGCACGATCACGAACGGTCGCTGCCAGGCCCGTGGGTGCGGAAGGGTGAGCCGGTCGCTCGAGATGCGCATGGCGCCGAATGTGACGATGTCGAGGTCGAGCGTGCGATCGCCCCAGCGCTCTGCGCGCACCCGGCCGTGCTCTGTTTCGATGCGGTTCAGTTCGTCGAGCAGCTGCTCCGGCAGCAGGGCGCTGCGCACCAGCAGCACGGCGTTCAGGTAGTTCGGCGCGTCCTCGTCGACGCCGGCCGGCTTCCAGGCGTGGGATTCCACGATGCCGGATGCCGCGACAACCGTCACCCCGTCGATGGCGGCGATCTCGGCCACCGCCGCCCGCAGGTTGTCTTCGCGGTCGCCGAGATTCGACCCGAGCGCGATCACCGCGGGCAGCACGACTCGGGTCCTCACTGCGGCCGTCCCCTCATGATGGTGATGGCGACATCGTCGAAGGGCACCGTGATGGGGGCACTGGGCTTGTGCAGCGTGACGCGTGTGCTGTGCGCCGCGGGGTGCGCGAGCACGGCATCCGCTATCCGTTGCGCCACGGTCTCGATCAGATCGACCGGATTCGCCTCGACGACCGCGACCACCTCTTCGGCGAGGACGCCGTAGTGGATGGTCTTGTCGAGGTCATCGGCGGCGCCCGCGGCCGCCGTGTCGAGGAACACCGTGACGTCGATGATGAACTGCTGCCCGTCGCGGCGTTCGTGCTCGAAGACGCCGTGGTGCGCGAAGGCGCGCAGGCCGGTGAGGCTGATCTGGTCGAGGTCGGTCACGGTTGCATCGCCTCCCAGACGTCGAGCGCGGCCCGGGTACCGGCGACGTCGTGCACCCGCACGCCCCAGACCCCGGCCTGAGCGGCGAGAGCACTGATGGTGGCGGTGGCGGGGTCGCGCTGCTTGGGCGATGCGCCCTCCGGCAGCAGGGAGCCGAGGAAGCGTTTGCGCGAGACGCCGATCAGCACGGGGTAGCCGATGCTCTCGACCGCCCGCAGGTGGGCGAGCAGACGCCAGTTCTGTTCCGCGGTCTTGGCGAACCCGATACCGGGATCGAGGATGATGCGGTCTGGCCGCACCCCGCTCACGATGAGTTCGGCGACGCGGGACTTGAGTTCTTCGCGGACGTCGTGCACCACGTCACCGTACTGTGCCCGTGCCGCCATCGTCGCACTCGGACCGCGCCAGTGCATGGCGAGGAAGTACAGCCCGGTCTCGGCGGCGACCCGCCGCATGCTCTCGTCGGCGAGTCCGCCGGAGACGTCGTTGATGACCACGGCCCCCGCCTCGGCTGCGGCATAGGCGGTGGCGGCGTTCATGGTGTCGACGCTCACGGCGATGCCGCGATCGACCAGACCGCGGATGACCGGCAGCACGCGGAGCTGCTCCTGACGGATCGGGACGCGTTCGGCTCCGGGCCTGGTGGACTCCCCGCCGACGTCGATCAGCTGCGCTCCCGCCCGGGTGAGTTCCACCCCACGCTGGATCGCATCGTCGAGGCTGACGAACTCTCCGCCGTCGCTGAAGGAGTCGGGGGTGATGTTGAGCACACCCATCACCCGCGGACGCGAGGGGCTGATCGGCCGGTACGGCCGCAGCGACACCACCTCGGTGATCACGGTGCGACACCGATCAGCGCGATCGCCTCCGCCCGCGCCGCCGCATCGGAGAGGATGCCTCGGCTCGCGAGCGTCACGGTGGAGCTGCCCGGCTGCCGCGCCCCGCGCGTGGTGACGCAGCCGTGCACGGCGTCGAGGACCACCAGCACCCCGCGGGCGCCCAACCCCGACACCAGGGCATCCGCGATCTCGTCGGTGAGGCGCTCCTGCAGCTGCGGGCGCGAGGCGATCGTGTCGACCAGGCGGGCGATGCTGCCGAGCCCGACGACGTGATCCCCCGGTGCGTAGGCGACATGCGCCGTGCCGAGGAACGGCAGGAGATGGTGCTCGCAGACCGACCGGAATTCGATTCCGCGCACGATCACCAGCTCGCCCGACTCGTCGGCGATCTCGCTGTCGCCGAGCAGACCGTCGGTGTCGACCCCGACGCCGGCGAAGAATTCCGTGTACGCCTCGGCCACACGCCGGGGCGTCGATTCCAGCCCCGGACGCGCCGGATCCTCGCCGATGGCGGCGAGGATCTCGAGCACTGCAGCCTCGATGCGCGCGGTGTCGATCCCTGGGGAACCGGGCCGTGGGGATACGGGGTCTGCCACGGGCGCGCTACGCAGTGGCGATATCGGGGCGCTTGCGCGGACGCGGAGCGCGAGCCTTCTTGGTGGGCTCCGACGAGACGCCGCCGTCGACGACTCCCTCGTCGATCGGAGCCTTGGACGGCATCGCCACCGCGGGAAGCGCCGAGACGGGACGCTTGTCGCTGGAGAGCCACTGCGGGCGCTCGGGCAGCTTCTTCACGTCTTTGAAGATCTCGGCCAGCTCGTGCTGGTCGAGGGTCTCCTTCTCGAGTAGCGCGGTAGCCAGACGGTCGAGGATGTCGCGGTTCTCGTTGAGGACCTGCCAGGCCTCGTTGTGCGCGTTCTCGATGAGGGCGCGTACCTCGTCGTCGACCTGCTCGGAGACACGCTCGGAGTAGTCGCGCTGGCTGCCCATGTCACGACCGAGCCACATGTCGCCCGAACCGGAGCCGAGCTTGACCGAGCCGATGTTGGCGCTCATGCCGAACTCGGTGACCATCTTGCGCGCGGTGGACGTTGCCTTCTCGATGTCGTTCGACGCGCCGGTGGTGGGGTCGTGGAACACGACCTCCTCGGCGACGCGGCCACCCATCGCGTAGGCGAGCTGGTCGAGCAGCTCGTTGCGGCTGACCGAGTAGCGATCCTCGACCGGCATCACCATCGTGTAGCCGAGGGCGCGGCCGCGCGGCAGGATCGTGATCTTGGTCACCGGGTCGGTGTTGTTCATCGCGGTGGCGACGAGGGCGTGACCGCCCTCGTGGTACGCGGTGATCAGCTTCTCCTGGTCGCGCATCACCCGGGTGCGGCGCTGCGGGCCGGCCATGACGCGGTCCACCGCCTCGTCCAGTGCACGGTTGTCGATCAGCTGGGCGTTGGAGCGCGCGGTGAGCAGCGCTGCCTCGTTGAGCACGTTGGCGAGGTCCGCACCGGTGAAGCCGGGCGTCTTGCGGGCGAGCACCTCGAGGTCGACGCTGGCGGCCAGGGGCTTGCCCTTGCCGTGCACCTCCAGGATCTGCTTGCGGCCGAGCATGTCGGGGGCGTCGACGCCGATCTGGCGGTCGAAGCGTCCCGGGCGCAGCAGCGCGGGGTCGAGGATGTCGGGACGGTTGGTCGCCGCGATCAGGATGACGTTGGTCTTCACGTCGAAGCCGTCCATCTCGACCAGCAGCTGGTTGAGGGTCTGCTCGCGCTCGTCGTGACCGCCGCCCATGCCGGACCCGCGGTGACGGCCGACGGCGTCGATCTCGTCGACGAAGATGATGGCCGGCGAGTTCTCCTTGGCCTGGGCGAACAGGTCACGCACGCGGCTGGCACCGACACCGACGAACATCTCGACGAAGTCCGAACCGGAGATGGAGTAGAAGGGAACGTTCGCCTCGCCGGCGACGGCGCGGGCGAGCAGGGTCTTGCCGGTGCCGGGAGGGCCGTAGAGCAGCACGCCTTTCGGGATGCGAGCGCCGACGGCCTGGAACTTGGCCGGCTCCTTGAGGAAGTCCTTGATCTCCTCGAGCTCTTCGATCGCCTCGTCAGACCCGGCGACATCCGCGAAGGTCACCTTCGGGGTCTCTTTCGAGACGAGCTTGGCCTTCGACTTGCCGAACTGCATCACCTTCGAGCCGCCACCCTGCATGTTCGACAGGATGAACCAGAACACGATGCCGATCAGCAGGAACGGGATGATGAGGCCGAGCAGGGACGTGAACCAGTTGCCCTTGTCGACCTGGTCGTCGTACTTGGCGCCGGATGCGTCGACGGCCTTGACGATCGCCTCGCCGCGGGGAGCGGAGTAGTAGAACTGCACCTGCTTGCCGAGCGAGCCGTCGGGCTGCTTCAACACCAGGTCGACCCGCTGCTCGTTGTCGACGATCTTGGCCGAGGAGACCTTGTCGTCCTTCAGGAGGGAGAGGCCCTGCTTGGTGGTGACCTCTTTGAAGCCCGAGCCACTCAGCAGGCTGAACCCGACCGACACCACAACAACCGCGAGAACGATCCAGACGAGCGGGCCGCGGAGAAAACGCTTGAAGTCCATAGTGTTGCGGGCGAGAAGGCCCGGCACCTTTCTGCCGAAGAATGTGAGTGCAAGGCTACCTGTCCGGCGCTGCACGGCCGCTGCATGTTTGCCGTGGGCGTAACTAACGTTCCCCCGGTGGGCTACTCAGGCGTAGACGTGGGGGGCGAGCACGCCGATGTCACGGAAGTTGCGGTACTTCTCCGCGTAGTCCAGGCCGTAGCCGACCACGAAGGCGTTGGGGATCTGGAAGCCCTCGTACTTGACGTCCACGATCACCTTGGCGGCATCCGGTTTACGCAGCAGCGCGCAGATCTCGACGGATTCGGCTCCACGACTCTCGAGATTCGCGCGGAGCCACGACAGGGTGAGACCGGAGTCGATGATGTCCTCGACGATGAGCACCTTGCGACCGTGCAGGTCGGAGTCGAGGTCTTTCAGGATGCGGACGACGCCCGAGGACGTCGTGCCCGATCCGTACGAGGAGACCGCCATCCAGTCCATCTCGATCGGCAGGTGCAGCTCGCGGGCGAGGTCGGCCATCACCATCACCGCACCCTTCAGCACGCCGACGAGCAGCAGGTTCTCCCCCGCGTAGTCGGTCTCGATGCGGCGGGCGAGCTCGGCGATCTTGGCGTGGATCTCGGCCTCGGTGATCAGCACGCTCTCGAGATCGGCGGCGATGTCCTGATAGTCCATGGGTCTGTTACTCCTGCGGGGTGGGGGTGCGCGCGGCCGGGTCGTGGTCGGCCGCGCTGAAGATGAGCAGGCTGCCCTGCCTGACCACCTTAATCCCGGGCAGGTGCAGAGCATCCTGACCCCGCCAGTCCGTCACCAGCCGCGACACCTCGAGGGTGTGCTGCTGGCTCAGGCTGACGCCGAACTCGGCCTGCACCGTCGCGCGGATGATCCGCTGCCGCAACGCCGGCGGATTCGCGGCGAGCGCCTTCACCGGAAGTGAGATACCGGCCTCCGCGTGTTCGGCGAGCTCCTCGAGCTGCTCCTCGGCGAAGGCGTCGAGTGCCTCGGTGTCTTCACGGGCGAGCGCCGCTGTGCGGGCGAGCGCCGCGGCGAAGCCCGGCCCGAGCTCGCGTTCGAGCAACGGCAGCACGGTCGTGCGTACGCGCACCCGGGTGAACCGATCGTCGGAGTTCTGCGGGTCCGCCCACGGTTCAAGCCCCGAGTCCGCGCAGAACCGCTCGGTCGTGTCGCGACGCAGCTGCAGCAGAGGGCGCAGATAGGGGCCGGATGCCGCGGCCATCCCCTTCAGACTGCCGGGGCCGCTCCCCCGAGCGAGCCCGAGAAGAACCGTCTCCGCCTGGTCGTCGAGCGTGTGACCGAGCAGGATGCGCGCGGCCCCCGTCTCCACGGAGGCCTCCGCGAGCGCGGCGTACCGGGCAGCGCGGGCGGCCGCCTCCGGTCCGCCGTCCGTGCCGACGGTGACGGTCTTCACCAGGACGGGGTCCAGGCCGAGGGACAGCGCCTGCGCGGCGGCGTTCGCCGCGACATCCGCCGACCCTGCCTGCAGGCCGTGGTCGACGACGACCGCACCCGCACGGATGCCGGAACGTGCCGCCTCGAAGGCGGTGCCCGCGGCCAGCGCGAGCGAATCCGGTCCGCCACTCAGGGCCACCAGCACCAGCGTGTTCTCGGGCAGCTCGGCGATGGCCGAGCGCACCGCGCGACGGACGTCGGCGATCGCGGGCGTCAGACGGGGCCTGGTGGTCATCCGATAACGTTATTGCAGCCACCCAAGACTCAAGGAGCCACACCTATGGCCAGCTACGACGCCGTCATCGAGATCCCCAAGGGGAGCCGCAACAAGTATGAGGTCGACCACGAGACCGGTCGCGTCTACCTCGACCGCGTTCTGTTCACCAACTTCGTCTACCCCACCGACTACGGCTACTTCGAGAACACCCTCGGCCTCGACGGCGACCCCGTCGACGTGCTGGTGCTGCTCGACTACCCGCTGTACCCGGGGGTCGGCGTGAAGGTGCGTCCGATCGGCGTGTTCAACATGACCGATGACGGGGGCTCGGACGCCAAGGTCATCGCCGTGCAGGCGAAGGACCCGCGCTGGGAGTGGCTGCAGGATGTCGACGACATTCCGGAGTACACCCGCAAGGAGATCGAGCACTTCTTCGAGCACTACAAAGACCTCGAGCCCGGCAAGTGGGTCAAGACCGAGGGCTGGGGCAACGCTGCCGAGGCCGAGCAGATCATCCTCGATGGCATCGAGAAGCTCAAGGTCGAGGGTCACTGACCGCTCACCGCCGACAACGACGAAGCCCCCTCTCCGCTGCTGCGGGAGGGGGCTTCGGCGTTGTGGTCTGGCGGCGCTACATGTTGACGCCGCGCGCCCGCATGAAGTCGAGCGGGTTCACCGCCACACCGCCCGGACGGGTCTCGAAGTGCAGGTGGCAGCCGGTGGAGTTGCCGGTGCTGCCGACATAGGCGATGAGCGTGCCTGCGGAAACGGAGCCCGAGGTGCGCACGAAACCGCCATTGACGATGTGCCCGTAGCGGGTGGTCAGCCCACCACCGTGGCTGATGGTGATCAGGTTGCCGTAGCCGCCACTCAGGCCGGCGTAGATGATCGTTCCCGCTGCGGCCGCGTAGATCGGGGCGCCACACCCCGGCTGCAGGTCGACACCTTCGTGCGGCCGGTTCTCGTGGGTCACGGGATTGATGCGGGGGCCGAATGTGTCGCCGATGCGACCGCCGGAGGGACGGACCCACCCGCTCGATGAGGCTCCTCCGCCGCCCGCGGGCTGACTCGGATGGGCGGCATTCCACGCGGCCTGCTGTGCCGCGGCCTCGGCCGCCGCCTTGATTGCGGCCTGGCGCACGGCTTCCTTGCGGATCGCCTCGCCCTGGTTGTAGCTGGCCTCGGTGACGCTAGCGTTCTGCGCGAGCACCGCACGCTGCGCCTCGAGCCGCGACTTGTTCGACTCTTGCTCGGCGAGAGCGGCAGCGGCGGCCTGGGACGCGTTGTTCGCGTCTTCCATCGCGGTCTGGGCGGCGTCGGCCGTGGCCTTGAGCGCCTTCTCGGCAACGTCGGCCTGGTCGCTCAGCGACTGCGCGGCGTTCTGGTCTTGAACCGCCCGGTCGTAGATGCCGGAGGACTTGCCCTTGACCAGGCTGGCGATCCCCAGCTGGGCGAGCAGCTTCTTCGACCCGTTTCCGTTGAAGAACAGCGTCGACGACAGATCGTCACCGCCGGCGCGCGCCATGCGTGCGGCCAGCTGGCCGGCCGCCTGCTTGGACTGTTCTGCCTTCGCCTTTGCCTCATCGGCCTGAGTCTTGAGGGTGGCGAGCTTCGCTGCCGCGTCGTCGTGCTGTTGCAGGGCGACCTGGTATTCGGCGCCCTTCTGCTCCGCAACCTGCTGCGTGCGGGTGACCTCGGCCGCAATTCCTGCGAGGGCGGAGTCGATCTTCGCGATCTCGGCCTGCTTCGCCGACACGCTGCTGCGCGCGGCCTGCACGTCGCCCCAGCTGGGGTAACTCGCGGCGTAGGCGGGGGCGGCGGCCTGACCCACGAGGGTGCCGGTGACCAGCACCGCGGCAAGCGCGACGATCGCGACCGTGCGCCGGTGGCGCCTGCGATCGAACGTGAAGCCGTGGTTCATTGTCTCCCCCGATGGTGAGCGGCGATCATCCCCGAGCCGCCCGTTAGTAACACTGTTAACACCAGTAACAACAGTCACCGTAGCAACGGAGCCGAAAAATGGCCAGACCCGGCCCCGTATTGGGGATGGGGTGCCCTCGGCTGGGCCCACTCGGCTGGGCCCAGCGCGGGCCCGCCAGATCATTATTCAGGAGCGGGTGGGGCGGGAGCCGCTCGTGATGCGCGAGGGGAAAACATCCGTCACTCCCGTCAGCCCGGACACACGACGTCCTGAATTACGACGATGGAAGGACCTGCCCGCGGGAGGGTCAGCCGTTGCCGGGGGGTCAGCCGTTGCCGGCGAGGCTGATGCCACGGTCGCGCAGGAAGGGAACGGGATCGATGGTTCCCGCACCCTGGTAGACGGAGAAGTGGAGGTGGCAGCCGGTCGACCACCCGGTGCTTCCGATCTTCGCGATGTTCTGGCCGGGGGGCACGCTCTGGCCGACGCGCACGAGGATGCCGCCGTTGACGATGTGGCCGTAGGCGGTGAAGGTTCCGTCGCCGTGGTCGATCTTGATGTAGTTGCCGTAGCCGCCGAACGGGCCCGCGTAGACGACGGTGCCGGCGTGCGCCGAGTAGATCGGCGAACCACAGGCGGCGCCGAGGTCGGTGCCGTCGTGCAGCGCGTAGTCGTGCGTGTAGGGGTCGACGCGATAGCCGTAGGGGCTGGTGATCTGGCCGCCGGCGGGACGGGCGTAGCCCTGCTCGCTGATCTCGCCCGCGGCGAGGTCGGCGCCCGGGCCGTACTTGGCGACGAGGCCGGCCTTGTACTCCGCCTCGGTGTGCTGCTGGTTGGTCTTGAGGGTTTCGAGCTGCGCCTGGAGGGTGGCGATGTGGTCCTGCTGCTCATCGAGCGCGGTCTGCGCGGCCTCGGCCGCGACCGCGGCCTCCTCGAGCGCCTTCTGGGCGGCCTCAGCGAGTGACTTCAGGGCGTCCTTCGCGACATTCGCGGTGTCGGTCAGCGACTGGGCGGTGTTCTGATCCTGCACGGCCTTCGTGTAGAGGCCCACCGACTGATCGCTCACCATGCTGGCGAGCCCGAGCTTCTCGAGCAGGTCGTTCGCCTTGGCCCCGCTGAAGAAGATCTGCGTGGGCAGGTCGCTGCTCGTGCTGCGCGCGAGCCGCGCGGCGACCTGAGCCGCCTGCTGCTTGGACTTCGCGGCCTTCTGGCTGGCGACATCCGCCTGCTCTTTGAGGTTCGCGGCCTCATGCGCCTTCTTGTCGTAGGCGTCCTGCGCGACCTGGGCCGCGGCACCCTTCTGCTCGGCGACCGCCTGCTTGGCAGTGACATCGGCCTGCAGACTCGCGATCAGCGCGGTGATCTCGGTGATCTGCTTGGCGGCGGCCGCGGTGTTGTTGCGCGCGGTCTGCACGTCGTTCCAGCTGGGGTAGTCGTCGGCGTATGCGGCATCGGCGGAATGACCCACGACGGTGCCCGACACGAGGAGCGCGATGATGGCGGTTGCGGTGAGAAGGCGGCTGCGTCGCGGGCGGGGAGCACGAATCATCCAGGCGCCTGCGCCTCTTTCGCTCTGCCTGCTGATCATGTCTCCCCGACTCCGTGACGCTGTCCGGCGTGCACCGGCTTCCGCCGTGTCGGCAGTTCATTAACTCTGCTAACGATAACGGATTCGGTGCCGGCCGACACGGGCGAGTGCCCGACAACCTTCGACAACAGGGTGAACCTATCGGGAGCCTGCGGCATCCCGCGGACAATCGCCCGGTGTGGCACGAACACGCCCGGGCTGCAGCGCTGCAGGGGCTCAGTTTGGCAAAAGTGTTCAGCGCCCCTATGCTTATTCCTCGGTAGCTATGAAGGGTTTTTTACTTCACGGCCCCATCGTTTAGTGGCCTAGGACGGCGCCCTTTCACGGCGTTAACACGGGTTCGAATCCCGTTGGGGTCACGAAACATAGCTAGGCCCTGTAGCGCAGTTGGTTAGCGCGCCGCCCTGTCACGGCGGAGGTCGCCGGTTCAAGTCCGGTCAGGGTCGCAACGCACGGTCTTCTCTCGCCAGACGGCCGTGTCGTTTGGCTCTGTAGCTCAGTTGGTAGAGCGCACGACTGAAAATCGTGAGGTCACCGGATCGACGCCGGTCGGAGCCACGAAGGCCATCTGCAGGCTTCTACTGCGGGTGGCCTTTTTTTGTGCCCTCAGCTCATCCCCGCGGGATTGTGGTATCCCCGCGGGTGTTGTAACCCCCGCGGGGATAACAAACTGCAGCGGGGATGCCCGCCCTAAGCTGATCCGGTGACCGACCGCATCTCCGACCGCATTTCCGCCATCGCCGAATCCGCCACCCTCAAGGTGGATGCCAAGGCCAAGAAGCTGAAGGCGGAGGGCCGTCCGATCATCAGCTTCGCCGCCGGCGAGCCCGACTTCGCGACCCCCGACTATGCGGTCGAGGCCGCGGTCGCCGCCGCGCGCGATCCGAAGAACCACCGTTACACGCCCGCCGCCGGCCTGCCCGAGCTGCGCGAGGCGATCGCCGCGAAGACCCTGCGCGACAGCGGCTGGGCGGTTCCCGCATCGCAGGTGGTGGTGACCAACGGCGGCAAGCAGGCCGTGTACCAGGCCTTCGCCACCATCCTCGATCCAGGTGACGAGGTGCTGCTGCCCACCCCGTACTGGACCACATACCCCGAGGCGATCGCCCTCGCCGGCGGAGTGCCGGTCGAGGTGTTCGCCGGTTCCGAGCAGGAGTACCTGGTCACCGTCGACCAGCTCGAAGCCGCCCGCACCGAGAAGACCAAGGTGCTGCTGTTCGTCTCGCCCTCCAACCCGACCGGCGCCGTCTACTCCCCCGAGCAGACCCGCGCTATCGGCGAGTGGGCGCTCGAGCACGGCCTGTGGGTGATCAGCGACGAGATCTACCAGAACCTGACCTACGACGGCGTAAGGGCGGTCTCCATCGTCGAGGCCGTGCCGGCGCTCGCCGACACGACGATCCTGCTCAACGGCGTCGCCAAGACCTATGCGATGACCGGATGGCGGGTCGGCTGGCTCGTCGGTCCCGCGGATGTCGTGGCCGCGGCATCCAATCTGCAGTCCCACCTCACCTCCAACGTCTCGAACGTCTCGCAGCGCGCCGCGATCGCCGCCCTGACCGGCCCCGCGGACACGGTGGAACGGATGCGGCTGGCCTTCGAGCACCGCCGAGACCTCATGGTCGCCGGCCTCAACGCCATTCCCGGGGTGTTCTGCCCGACGCCGGAGGGCGCGTTCTACGTCTACCCGGACATCACGGGGCTGCTCGGTCGCGACTGGCACGGCGTCGTTGCGCAGACATCTCTCGAACTCGCCGACCTCATCCTGGAGCAGGCGAACGTGGCCGCAGTCCCCGGCGAGGCGTTCGGGCCGAGCGGGTTCTTGCGGTTCAGCTACGCGCTCGGCGAGGACGAGCTGCGCGAGGGCCTGCGCCGCCTTCAGGAGTTGTTCGCCTAGCGCCCACGCTCCGGAATGTCGTATTGTCATACGATATTGGAGCGTAAAGGAGCGCGTCGTGGCAGAGCACAGTGGAGTGTTGACGGAGCGCCAAGAGGCGATCAAGGCGGAGTTCGTCGCGGCACGCGGCACCTGGGGCGAACCGTGGGAGACGGTGCTGCAGATCGACCCGGAGTTCGTCGCCGCCTACCTCCACCTCTATCAGGTGCCGTGGAAGAAGAGCCACCTCAGTCCCAAGTTCATGGAGCTCTGCTACCTCTCGGTGAGTGCCGCCGCGACCCACCTCTACACCCCGGGCATCCACGCGCACATCGCCGCTGCCCTCGACCTCGGCGCGACACCGCGGGAGATCGTCGAGGTGCTGGAACTCGCCGCGACCCTGGGCATCCACACCATGAACATCGGGGTGCCGCTGCTCGTCGAGGTGCTCGAGGAGCGCGGCCGCACGGAGGCCGCACCGCTGAACGACTACCAGGAGCGACTCAAGGCCGAGTTCACCGAGGTGCGCGGCTACTGGCACGAGTTCTGGAACGAGATGCTCGAGCTGGACCCCGAGATGTTCGAGGCGTACACCGAGTTCTCCACCGTGCCATGGAAGACCGGCACACTCACCCCCGCCGAGAAGGAGCTGATCTACATCAGCTACGACATTGCGGCGACGCACCTGTACGTGCCGGGCACGAAGCTGCACATCCGCAACGCTCTGAACCACGGCGCGACGGTCGAGCAGGTGCTCGAGGTGATGGAGATCTCCAGCGTGCTCGGCATCCACGCGGTGACCACCGCGGTGCCGATCCTCAGCGCGGAGCTCGCCCGGCGGAACATCGCCCTGTAGAAACAGCACGGATGCCCGCCGGGCCGGGCACCTAGCCCACGTTCAGAGACAGGTACTTGGTCTCCACGTACTCGTCGATGCCCACGTGCCCGCCTTCGCGGCCATAGCCGCTCGACTTGATGCCGCCGAACGGCGCCGCCGGGTTGGAGAGCACCCCGCGGTTGACGCCGATCATGCCGGCCTCGATCTTCTCCGATACCCGCACCGCCCGGTCGAGATCCGCGGTGAACAGGTAGGCGGCGAGACCGTAGTCCGAGGCGTTCGCCAGCGCGAGCACCTCCTCCTCGGTCGAGAAGGGCACGATCGGCGCGACCGGGCCGAAGATCTCCTCGGTGACCAGACGCGACGTCGGGCTGACGCCGGTGATCACGCGGGCCGGCGAGAAGTAGCCGGTCGATTCGGGCAGCGGCGTCTCGTAGAGGATGGTCGCGCCCTCGGCCACGGCCGAGGCGACCAGGTCTTCGACCTTGTCGACTGCGGCCTGGTCGATGAGCGGGCCGAGGGTGACTTCTGGCTCCGTTCCGCGACCGACCACGAGCTTCTCGAAGCGGGCGGCGAATTTGGTGGAGAACTCGTCGACGATCGACTCGTGCACGTAGAACCGATTGGCCGCTGTGCAGGCCTCGCCGTTGTTGCGGAGCTTGGCGAGCATGGCCTGGTCGACCGCGTGGTCGACGTCGGCGTCCTCGAACACGATGAACGGCGCGTTGCCGCCGAGTTCGAGGGACAGGCGGATGAGGCCCTTCGCCGACTGCTCGGCCAGCGACTGTCCGACCTCGGTCGACCCGGTGAAGGACAGCTTGCGCAGGCGCGGGTCGTCGATGAGGGTGCTGACCACCGATGACGCCTTCGAGGTGGTGACCGTGCTGAGCACGCCGTCCGGCAGCCCCGCCTCGGTGAGGATCTCGGCGATGGCGTGCATCGATAGCGGGGTCTGCTTCGCGGCCTTGACCACGACGGTGCACCCGGCGGCGAAGGCCGGTCCGATCTTGCGGGCACCCATGGCGAGCGGGAAGTTCCACGGGGTGACCAGCAGGCACGGGCCGACCGGCTGCTTCATGGTGACGATGCGCGATTTGCCGTCGGGCGCGGTCGACCAGGAGCCGTCGAGACGCACCGCCTCCTCGGAGAACCAGCGGAAGAAGTCGGCGGCGTAGGCCACCTCCGAGCGTGACTCGGCGATCGGCTTGCCCATTTCCAGCGTCATGAGCAGCGCGAGCTCCTCGTTGCGCTCGGTCATGATCTCGTAGGTGCGGCGCAGGATCTCGCCGCGCACGCGGGGCGGGGTTGCAGCCCAGCCGGGCTGGGCGGCGACGGCCGCGTCCAGTGCCGCGCGGGCATCCTCGACGCTCGCATCGGCGACCTGCACCAGCACCTCACCGGTGCTCGGATCTTCGACGCCGAGAGTGTTGCCCGTCGAGGAGTCGACCCACTCGCCGTTACGCAACAGTCCCTTCGGTACTGCGGCGAGGACATCCGCTTCGCTGGCGCTCACGCGGTCACCCCGACCTTCGCGACCTCGTCGAGCAGGATGGGAGCCCCGGTGGTGACGGTGTGGATGCCGATGACACTGGCGATCTCCATCACCTCCAGGATCTGCTGCGGTGTGGCCCCGTAGCCGAGGGCATTCTCGATGTGCAGTTTGAGGCCCACCTTGTAGAGGTGCGTGGCCGAGGTGTCGAACGCGATGTAGATCAGCTCCTTGACGAGCGGGCTGAGATGCCCGTGCTTCCACGGTACCGACGAGAACTCGGTGTAGGCCTCGAACAGGCGCGGATCGACCTCCAACATCTCGTCCCAGGTCGGGTTCCAGTACCCGCGATTGGCGGTGAAGTCGGCCTTGACCTTCTGCTGGTACTCATCGAGTTCCGCCGGCCCGGTGCGGTCGCCGCGCTCGGTCAGCACCTCCAGCAACACGGGCACGCCGACGTTCATCGCGTGGATGCTCAGGGTGGAGGTGCATTCGAGCACCTCCATGATCTCCTCCTGCGTGGCACCCGCGGCGAGCGCCGCCTTCACGTGCTGACGGATGCCCGGTGCATACAGGTGGGTCGCCGCCGAGTCGACCGCGATGAAGATGAACTCCTTCACCTTCTCGTCGAGATGATTCTGCTTCCACGGCACCGTCGAGAATTCGAGGTAGGCGAGCAGATATTCGGCGTCGAGCACGAGGATGCTCTCCCACGCCTCACCCCAGGTGCCGCGGCGGTGGATGAATTCGTCTTTGATCTCTTGCTGGCGTGCGGTGAGTGCCATCGGGCTATCTCCTTCGATCTGATGGGTCGCTGAAACTCCGGATGAACCGGGAAAAGTACCGCGGGACGCAGTTAGCGGGTCGCCTCTGCCTCACGCAGGCTGTGCAGTGCGGTGATGGACGCCTTGCGCACGTGTGCGGCGGTGAGCTCGGAGGCCAGAGGCCCGTTGCGGTCGCCGACGGCGTTCACCACGGCACGCAGTTCGGACACCACCTCGTGCGACCGACCGGCCTCGGACAGCGACGTCGCGCGCAGGATCTGCACCCGGGCCTGGATGCCTTCGAGCAGCTGCTGCAGCGCGGCGCTCTTGGCCCCGGCGATCAGCACGGCGTAGAAGCGGTCCTTCGCCGCGAGCGTCTCGCGGATGTCTTCGGTGCGGTCGGTGACATGTTCGAGCTCGTCGATGGTGGCGATCAACTTCGCCACCTCGTCATCGCTCGCCCGATCGACGAAACGCTGGACGACGAGCGACTCCAGGGCGGCACGCACCTCGTACAGGTCGATGGCCTCCTCGAGGGACGGCGCACTCACCATAGCCCCGCGCTGTGGCACCACCGTCACCAGACCCTCGGATGCCAGCTCGCGGAGGGCCTCGCGAATGGTCGTCCTCGAGACCCCCAACTGCTCGATCAGCTCACGTTCCACCAGGCGCTGGCCCGGCTTCAGTTGGAAGTCCATGATGGCCTGGCGGAGCGCGGTGATGACCTGCTCGCGAAGGGGCGCGGCGACCCGCCCCATCGGCTCTGCTGTCCAGGACTCGGCGAGTGAATTCGTGGGGGCCATGTCACCCACTATAGGTAGCGTTAATGTATCTCGTCATACGATCTCTCCCTCGTTTGCCGTGTCGGTCTGGTCCCGCTGGCTAGGCCTTCTCCACCAACCAGCGGGCGATCTCGGTGTGGTCGGCCGGAGCGGGAAGATCGTTCGCCGCCCGCTGCCAGATGGCCACGGCATCCGCTCCCAGCTCGCTCGGCGACCCGGCCTGTTCGGCCAGCTGCACCGCGATCTTCATGTCTTTGAGCATCAGCCGCAGGCCGAACCCGGAGTCGTAGCGCTCTGGCAGGATGAAGTTCGGCCACTTGTTCTCGGTCGAGCCGCTGCGTCCACTCGAGCCGTTGAAGATCGACAGCATCACCTCCGGGTCCAGGCCGAACTTCTGCCCGGCGACCATGGCCTCGCTGGTGACCAGCAGGTGCGTGGCCGACAGCAGGTTGTTGAGCGCCTTCACCGCGTGGCCGGAGCCGATGCTTCCCGCGTGCACGGGCTTGCCGAGCGCAGCGAACACCGGCCAGGCCTCCGTCACGTCGTCATCCGTCCCCCCGACCATGATGGTGAGCGTGCCGTTCACGGCACCCTTCACTCCACCGGAGACCGGCGCATCCACCATACGGATGCCGGATTCGGCCAGGGCGGCCGCGAGTTCGCGGGTCTTCAGCGGCTCGGAGGAGCTCATGTCGATGACGAGCGTTCCGGGCGCCAGGGCCTCGATCAGCGTGGGGTCGCTGAGCACGGAGGCCACGATCGCCGAATTCGGCAGCATCAGGATGACCGCGTCCGCCCCTCGCCCGGCCGCGGCGAGGTCCACGGCCTCGGTCGCCCCCGCGGCCACGGCGTCTGCCCGCGCCGCCTCCACCACGTCGTAGGCCTGCACCGCGAAGCCAGCTTCGATGAGCCGTCGGGTCATCGGTGCGCCCATGTGGCCGAGGCCCACGAAACCGATCGTCGAGGCAGCCCGGGGCTCAGTCATGCTGCGCCTGCTCCTTGAGGATCTTGTCGGCGATGCGGAACGACTCGAGGGCTGCCGGGACGCCCACATAGATGGCCGTCTGCAGCAACACCTCCTGGATCTCGGACTCGGTGGCGCCGTTGGTGAGCGCCCCGCGCACGTGCACCCCGAGCTCGTGCGAGCGGTTGAGCGCGGTCAGCATCGCGAGATTCAGCAGGCTGCGGGTCTTCAGGGGCAGGCCGTCGCGGTTCCACACGATGCCCCAGCAGTACTCGGTGACGAGCTCCTGGATCGGCCGGGAGAACTCGCTGACCGACCCGAGGGACTTGTCGACGTGGGACGCTCCGAGCACCTGCCGTCGAACCCGCAGACCGTCTTCGTAGCTCTCGGCGTGAGTCTTGTCGGCATTGTTCTCGATGGTCATGGCTGGTCCTCGCTGTCCGGTGGCTCCGTGCTGGTGGCAGGCGCCGTGTAGTCCGTGTCCGACACCGCGTCGGCCCACTGGGTGACGCCGAGCGAGATCGCCGTGTGCGTCATGAAAGAGTCGGGCGCTGCCCCGTGCCAGTGCGTCTCGCCGGCCGGGATCCAGACGGTGTCGCCCGCGCGGATGACGCGCACCGGCTCCCCCTCGCTCTGGATCAGCCCGCGGCCCGCGAGCACCTGCAGGATCTGCCCGCGCTCGTGCTGATGCCAGAATGTGCGGGCACCGGGCGTGAAGGCGACCGTGTTGATGGTCACCCCGTCGGTCGCCGGCATGGTGAGGTACGGATACGCGGTGCCGGTGAACTGCGACCCGGGCTTTCCGGCGGTGCCCGCCTGCCGCTCGGGCGGAATGATGATCACGCCCCGACCTCCCCTTCGTAGAGACGGATGCCGCCCGAGATGTCGCCGATCGCGTCGACGACGGTGTTGCTGATCTCGTCGGCGTAGCCGAGCGCCCGCGCCAGACCGAAGCTCGCCATCGGCCCGGCCGAGTTGAGGCTGGCGACGCCGAGCTGGGCGAGCAGGTCGGCGTAGAGGGTGACGTCCTTCATCATCAGGGTGTTGGTGAGACCGCCCTTGAGGTAGTCGCCGGTGATGATCTTCGGAAAGCGGTTGATGGTGGCGAAGTTCACGCCGGAGCTCTTGTTGAACACCTCGAGCACGGTGGCCAGGTCGAGCCCCGCCTTCTTGGCTGCGACCATCACCTCGGCGGTGGCGGAGAGAGCGACCGCGTTGAGGAAGTTGTTGAGCAGCTTGGTGGTGTGGCCCGCGCCGCTGGAGCCGACATAGAAGATGTTGCTGGCGAAGTACCCGAGCACACCGCGCACCGACTCCAGGGCGGCCTCGTCTCCGCCGACCATCAGGGTCAGCGCGCCCTTGTCGGCGGCGGCCGCTCCGCCGGAGATGCCGGCATCGATGTACTGCGCGCCCCTCTCGGCGAACAGCGCGTTGATACGGCGGGTCGATTCCGGTGCGGAGGTACTGAGGTCGACGACGACCTGCCCGGGGCGGATGTGCGCGAGGAGTCCGTCGTCGCCGTGCCCCTCAGAGCCGAAGACGACCGCCTCGACCACCCGGCTGTCTGGCAGGGAGAGGAGAACGACATCCGAGCCGTCCGCCACCGCGGCGCCCGATGCGGCCGGCGTTGCTCCGACCGCGCTGATATTCTCGGCCCTCGCGTCGAAGCCGAGCACTTCCTGCCCGGCACGGATGATGCAGGCCGTCATGCGGCCGCCCATGTTGCCGAGGCCGATGAATCCGATTCTCTGCGTGCCCATTACTCCGACTTCCAGTTCTCTCCGTACAGCGCGCGATCGATCCCGGATGGATCCCACGCGCCAGCGCCACCCGACGGCCGCACCGTGTTGACGATGGTCGCCCCGCCGTCTGCGGACACGATCTGCCCCGTGACGTAGGCGGCGTCGTCGCTGAGCAAAAAGGCGGCGACCCCGGCGATCTCGTCCGCCGCGCCGGCCCGGCGCAGCGGCGTGGTCGAGGCCCGCCGCTCCATATCGTTCTTGCCGCCGGTGGTACTGGCGGCGGAGGCGAAAAGCTCGGTCGGAACGATGCCCGGTGCGACCCCGTTGACCCGGATGCCGAGAGGGCCGCCGTAGACCGCGGCACCGTGGACTAGTCCGACGACCCCGTGCTTGGACGTCTGGTACGGCAGCAGATCGGCACTGCCGGTGAGGCTCGCGATGGACGCGGTCACGACGATCGCTCCCGCTCCACCCTGGGCGCGGAACTGACGGAAGGCCGCCCGGAGGCCGAGGAACTGACCCCTGACGTTGACGTTCATCACCCGATCGAAGTCGGTGACGCTGATGTCCGGCAGCGGGTCGAAGCTGCCGAAGATGCCCGCATTGAGGTGGTACAGGTCGACCCGGCCGAAGCGTTCGACGGCGGCCGCCATGTACGCGTCGACCTGCGCCTCGTCGGAGATGTCCGCCTGGACGGCGATCGACTCGGTCGGCAGGGCGGCGGCGACGAGCTCCGCTTTTCCGCCGTCGATATCGACGACCACGACGTTGGCACCCTCCGAGGCCAGTCGCTCGGCGGAGGCACGCCCGAGTCCCCCGGCTGCACCGGTGACGATGGCGACCGTGCCCGCGAAGCGATCTGAGGTCATGCGGCACTCCCGATCGTGGCGATCAGGCCGGCGAATTCGCCCTCGACCGGGGTGAACCGACCGAGTGTGTCGGCATCGTGACCCGAGACGACGTGCTGCACCTCGCCCGACCGCTCCATCTCGTGGATCGTGTCGAACGCGCGGTACATGTCGACCAGGTTGGCGACGTAGGTGAACGGGCGGTCGGCCTCGTACTCCTCGTAGAAGTGGATGGCATCGCTCGCGAGCAGCACCACCCCCTCGCTCGTGTCCACCTTCACGACACACTGGCCCGGGGTGTGGCCGCCGACCTGGATTATCTCGATGCCCGGGGCGACCTCTGTCGTTCCCTCCACCAGGGTGAGACGCCCCTGCTCGTTCGCCCGGCGGATGCCCGCCAGGTCGTCCTCCTCGATGGAGTGGTGGAACTGGGTTCGATTCGCCAGCGCGCTGGTCCAGAACTCGTACTCGTCCCGGGCCAGGAAGACCTCGGAGTTCGGGAAGTAGTCGAGGTTTCCCGTGTGGTCGTAGTGGGCGTGACTGATGATGACCGGCGGCGCCGACGCCGGGTCGATGCCCAGCGCGGCGTACGTCGTGGGCAGATCGAGCAGGAATGTACGGTTGCGATTCTCCCCGCCGGCCCGCGAGAAGCCGGTGTCGACGATCACCGTTCGCGCGTCGTTGCGCACCACCCAGGCGAAGTAGTCCATCTCGATGGCCGTGTCGTCCTCCGCGTAGAGCGGGTAGTTGAGGAAGACGTCACTCTTCACCGTCGATCTGGTGCCGTGGCGGATGATGCTGACCACGTAGTTCTCGCTGGCAGCCATATCAGGCCAGGACCGTCGCGATCGCGCCCGCGGCACCCTCTGCGGCAGGGAAGCGGTCGCGCACGCGGGCGTCGTGCCCCGGGATGACGGTTGCTCCGGTCTGCTCCGCGAGCTCGTTGATGAAGTGCAGCCCCGCCGCCATCTCGTCGAGGTCCGTAAAGGCGAAGAACGGCCACTCATTCTCGATCTGCTCGTAGAAGTGAGCGGCATCCACCGTCATGATGAGGCCGCCGTTCGCGGTCTCGATCCGGGTCAGCAGTTCGCCGGGGCAGTGCCCGCCGATGGGATACACGGTGATGCCCGGGAAGACCTCCGTCTCCTCGGAGATCAGCCGGAGACGACCCTCCGCCTCCGCGGCGACGACAGGGGCGAGGTCATCCGGTGTGGAGAACTCGCCCTCGAGCTGGCCGGCGTTCAGCTTTCCGACCCAGTAATCCCATTCCCGTTGCCCCGAGATGATCTGGGCGTTGGTGAACAGGCCGAGGTAGCCGATGTGGTCGTAGTGGAAGTGGCTGGTGATCACCGCATCCACGTCGAGCGGGTCGATCCCGAGGATCTCGAGGCCCTGCGGGGTGGGCGTGACACTGATCTCGCCGAGCCAATCGAACTTGGGGATGTCGTACCCGGTGTCGAGCAGGATCAGTTTCCCGTCAGCGCGGATGACCCAGAAGTTGTAGTCCATGTCGAGGTCGCCGTCGGGCACCCCGTATTGGGCGTAGTCGTGAAAGACGTCGCTCTTGCGCACGACACGCTCGCCGTATTTCACCGAGAGGACCGAGACATCGTTGGCTTCGGACATGGCAACTCCTTCGTTTCCACCAATATGCATGCTGCGGGGGCGCAATGGGGACATCGAGCCCGAGTGCGGAGAGCGAACCGACGCCCTGTCGCTGCAATGACTGACTATATGATCGTCCGACAAAAATCCACAAGGACGAGTTTCGCCAGCGGGTCTGTCAAACGAATTTCCATGACCACTTGACATCGGTGGCGCTCGCGCTTCTACAATGAGCACGATTGTCAGACGATCATACCGTAATAACTTCAATGCCGAAGAGCCTGGCGACGGGCAAGACGGTCCACAGCAGAAAATGGTGAATTTGCAATGAAGCGAATATTCATGGCGGCCGGCATCGTCGCCGCCAGCGCACTCGTCCTTACCGGCTGCGCGAGCGGCGGATCAGGCTCCTCCGGTGGAGGAACGCTCCTCATCGGCGGCATCGCGGGCACCACCGGCGCCTACGGCTCCACCGGGCAGGCGGTCGTCAACGGTACCCAGGTCGCGGTCGACGAGATCAACGCGAAGGGCGGCATCCTCGGCAAGAAGCTCAAGTTCTCCTGGTTCGACGACGGAGCCTCGGCCACCACCTCGGCGCAGCTGTTCAACAAGCTCGTGAGCAACGGCGCGATCGTCATCGTCGGCTCGCCCGATACCGGCCCCACCACGGCCGCGCTCTCCAGCCAGAAGAAGATCCCGGTGATCGGAGCTGTGGATGACGGCGGCCTGACGGTCTACCCGGATGGCCCGGAGAAGCCCCCATATCCGTGGGCCTTCAGCACCAGCCTCAACACCTTCGCCTGGGGTGGCGCAATCGCCGACTACGCGCTCAAGAACTGCAAGGGCGGACTGGCCGTGCTTCACGACCCGAGCAGCTACGGTCTCGGTGGACTCGCCGGCATCAAGCTCGTCTACGACGCGAAGGGCAAGAAGCTCGCGCTCGACGAGTCGATCA
>Ga0247742_10000060_pt1 | contig 97181 bp, 75 predicted proteins | sample UWRJL208509C2_FD_180944 | JGI IMG/M metagenome (GOLD analysis project Ga0247742, IMG submission 180944) | Plant litter microbial communities from Arlington Agricultural Research Station in Wisconsin, United States - UWRJ-L208-509C-2 | ecosystem: Environmental > Terrestrial > Plant litter >...
CCGAACTCAGCAGTGAAACGATGCATCGCCGATGGTAGTGTGGGGTTTCCCCATGTGAGAGTAGGTCATCGTCAAGATTAAATTCCAGAACCCCTGATTGCTTATGCAGTCAGGGGTTTTGTTTTGGCGGTCGGAAAGTATGGCGAGCGTCTCCAAGTGTTCCTCACTTGCAGCCTACGATTGTCTTCAATGCTAAAGTCCATCCCTCGATTTTGCTTTTCCCAAGGAAGCCGTTATGCCGGATGCGACGTCCCTCAGTGCTGGATTCATGGTGGTTCACGGCAACCGCCTGGATGAGCTGCGCAGCCTGGTTGTCAGCTGGATGCGCCGTTACCCGCTGGCTCCCCTGGAAAACGAAATCGCCCTGGTACAAAGCAACGGTATTGCCCAGTGGCTGAAACTGGCGCTGGCTGAAGACCCTGAAGACGACGACATGGGCGGTTGCGGCATCGCTGCCGCTATTGATGTGCAGCTTCCCGGCAGCTTCATGTGGCAGCTCTATCGCATGGTCCTAGGCAAAGACGAGATCCCGCCCAAATCCCTGCTCGACAAAGCCCCACTGACCTGGCGCCTCATGCGCCTGCTCCCCGAGCTGATCGATCAACCCCATTTCGAACCCCTGCAACGCTTCCTGACCCACGATACGGATCTGCGCAAACGCTACCAACTCGCGGAACGCCTCGCCGACCTGTTCGACCAATACCAGGTCTACCGTGCCGACTGGCTGGAAGATTGGGCTGCCGGTCGCCATCAACTGCGCAATGGCCGTGGCGAATCCAAACCCTTGAGCCCGGCCAACTGCTGGCAAGCCGAACTGTGGCGCGCCCTGCTGTTGGACGTAGGAGAGGAGGGCATGGCTCAAAGTCGCGCCGGAGTTCACCAACGCTTTATCGAGCGCATCAATAGCCTGGAGCAGGCACCGATAGGCCTGCCCTCCCGCGTGATCGTGTTTGGCATTTCTTCCTTGCCAGCCCAAGCGCTGGAAGCCCTTGCCGGCCTCGCCCGTTTCAGCCAGGTGCTGCTGTGTGTGCACAACCCTTGTCGCCATCACTGGTCCGACATCGTCGCCGACAAAGACCTGCTCCGAAACGAATACAAGCGCCAGGCACGCAAGGCCGGAATGCCGGTCACCATCGACCCGCAAACCCTGCATCAGCACGCCCACCCGCTGCTCGCTGCCTGGGGTAAGCAAGGTCGCGACTACATCAACCTGTTGGACAGCTACGACGACCCCAACAGTTACCGCTCGGCATTCCGTGACGGTCGTATCGACCTGTTCAGCGAGAGCGAGCCCACCACCTTGCTCAACCAACTCCAGGACGACATCCTCGAACTGCGCCCCCTCAACGAAACCCGTGAACTCTGGCCAAGCGTCGACCTGGCGCGCGACACTTCCATTCGCTTCCACATCGCCCACAGTGCCCAACGCGAAGTTGAAGTTCTTCACGACCAGTTACTGCAGCGCTTCAGCGCCGACCCCACGCTGCGCCCACGGGACATCATCGTCATGGTCCCCGACGTCGACAGCTACGCGCCGCATATTCGCGCCGTATTCGGCCAGCTTGAAAGAAGCGACCTACGCTTCATTCCGTTCACGCTTACGGACCAGGGCCAGCGTGGCCGCGATCCGTTACTGATCGCCGTCGAGCACCTGCTCAAGCTCCCGGACAGCCGCTTTCCGGTCAGCGAAATCCTCGACCTGCTCGACGTCCCGGCCCTGCGGGAACGCTTCGCCATCAAGGAACGCGACCTGCCGACCCTGCACCGCTGGATCGAAGGCGCCGGTATCCGTTGGGGCCTCAACGCCGAGCAACGCGCCGGCCTCGGCTTGCCCCAGGAGCTGGAGCAAAACAGCTGGCGGTTCGGCCTGCGTCGCATGCTCCTGGGCTACGCCGTCGGTACGGGCGCTGCCTGCGATGGCATCGAGCCGTACGATGAAATCGGCGGACTCGATGCGGCCTTGATCGGCCCGCTGGTCGCACTGCTCGATGCGCTGCACGACGCCCACCAGGCACTTTCGCAACCTGCCGCACCGACAGAGTGGGGCGAGCGCCTGCAAAACCTGATGCAGTTGTTCTTCCTCCCGAGCAACGAGCACGACGACTACCTGTTGGGTCAACTCGAGCAACTGAGAGAAACCTGGCTGGAGACCTGCGAGTCCGTCGGACTGCATGACGAATTACCCCTGACCGTAGTCCGCGAGGCCTGGCTGGCAGGCCTCGACCAAGGCCGGCTGTCCCAGCGCTTCCTCGCGGGAGCTGTCAATTTTTGTACCTTGATGCCCATGCGCGCGATCCCGTTCAAGCTGGTTTGCCTACTCGGCATGAACGATGGCGACTACCCACGCGCACAACCGCCGCTGGACTTCGACCTGATGGGCAGCGACTACCGCCCAGGCGATCGGTCACGCCGCGAAGACGATCGCTACCTGTTGCTCGAAGCCCTGCTCTCCGCCCGCGACCAGCTCTACATCAGTTGGGTCGGCCGCAGTATCCGCGACAACAGTGATCGCCCGGCATCGGTCCTGATCGGGCAGTTGCGCGACCACATTGCCAGCGGCTGGCACACCACCAGTGGCGAACCACTCCTGGAAGCCACCACCCAGGAACACCCGCTCCAGCCCTTCAGCGCCCGCTACTTCCATGAAGGTGACAAGCTGTTCAGCTACGCCCGCGAATGGCAGTTGCTCCACGCAACCCCGGACAGCGTGCCCGATACCGGCAGCCTCGCACCCTACACCCAGGAAGAACCGCTGAGCCTCGGCCAACTGCAAGACTTCCTGCGCAACCCGGTCAAACACTTTTTCAGCCAGCGCCTGAAAGTATTTTTCGAAGCCGCCGAAGTCCCGCTGGAAGATGAAGAACCCTTCGTCCTCGATGCACTGCAGCGCTATAGCCTGAGCGACAGTTTGCTCACGGCGGCACTCACCCGCCCCGACAACCTCGACGAAGCCCTCAACGCCCAGGCCCTGCGTCTGCAAGGCAGTGGCTTGTTGCCGATGGTTGGTTTCGGCGAATGCCTGCGCAAAGAACTGATCGAGCCTCTGCCCGACCTGTTGCAGCGTTACCAGCAACTCCTGGCACTCTGGCCCACTGCGCACACCAGCGCCGAACCGATCAGTTTTGAGCATCAAGGCATCCAGCTGGAAGGTTGGATCAGTGGCCTGCATCAACGCAGCGATGGCGGCTTTCTAAGCGTCACCGCCATCCCCAACAGCATCGGCTCGATCAAGACCCGTAAGTGGCATCGCCTGATTCGCCCATGGGTCAACCACCTGGTGGCCTGTGCCTGCGGCCTTCCGTTAAGTACCGGCCTGGTCGCCAGCGACGACACACTGCTATTGGCCCCACTTGAGCAAGCCACAGCCCGGGAGCTCCTCGGCAACCTGCTGCTCGCCTGGAAAACCGGCATGAGCGAACCACTGCCGGTCGCCGTTAAAACCGCATTCGCCTGGCTCGGTCAAACCGACCCGGCCAAAGCGCAAGCCGCCGCCAGCAAAGCCTACGAAGGCGACGGCCAAACCAGCGACGGCGAGCGCCGTGAAAGCCCTGCGCTCATCCGACAGTTCCCCGACTACGCCGCCTTGATGGCTAGCGAAGAGTTCGAAGGCTGGTGCGAAACCCTCTATCGGCCGTTGATCAACGCCCCCTGGCGATCACTCACCAGCGCGGAGGCCAGCGCATGAGCGGTACAAAACCCCTGGCCCTGGCCTTCCCGCTCAAGGGCAGCCAACTGATCGAAGCCAGTGCCGGCACAGGCAAGACATTTACCATCTCAGCGCTCTACCTGCGGCTGGTACTCGGCCACGGAGGGGACGAATCGGGTTTCGGCCGCGAGTTGCTGCCGCCGCAAATTCTCGTCGTGACCTTCACCGATGCCGCCACCAAAGAGCTGCGTGAACGCATCCGAATCCGCTTGGCAGAAGCCGCGCGTTTTTTCCGCGAAGAAATCGAAGAACCCGACGCGTTGATCGCCGAACTGCGCGACCAATACAGCCCCGAACAATGGCCCGGCTGTGCCAATCGCCTGGACATCGCCGCCCAGTGGATGGATGAAGCCGCCGTCTCGACCATTCACAGCTGGTGCCAGCGTATGCTGCGCGAGCACGCCTTCGACAGCGGCAGCCTGTTCACCCAGACCCTGGAGACCGACCACAGCGACCTGCTCGGCGAAGTGCTGCGCGACTACTGGCGGCTGTTCTGCTACCCGATGCACGACGATGCGCTGAACTGGGTGCGCAACAATTGGGGCGGCCCGGCGGCCCTGATGCCACGGGTACGCGCGCTGTTCGGCAGCGAGCGGCCCACGGATGAAACGCGTGACCCCGCCGAGCTGATCAACGAATGCCTGCAAGAGCGCCGCCAAGCCCTCGTCGCGCTCAAGGCACCCTGGCAACAATGGGCAGAAGAATTGCGCAACATTTGCCTGCAGGCCGTCGCCGCCAAAGCCGTCGATGGTCGCAAGATGCAAGCCCGTTACTTCGAACCCTGGTTCGAAAAAATCAGCGCCTGGGCAGCTGACGAGTCTCTCGAACAACTGGACATCGGCACCGGTTTCACCCGCCTGACCCCCGACGGCATGGCCGAAGCCTGGAAAGGCGAACCACCACGCCATCCGGGTATCGACGCCATGGCCAGTCTCAAGGCCAGCCTCGACGCCCTGCCAACGCCCGATGCTGCTGTACTGCAACACGCCGCCGGCTGGGTGGGGAAACGCTTCGAAGAAGAAAAGCGCCGGCGCGCCGAAATGGGCTTCGACGACATGCTGATCCGCCTCAACGCCGCCCTGCAAGCCGACGGCGGCGAGCGTTTGGCCAGCGTGATCCGCGAGCAATTCCCGGTCGCCCTGATCGACGAATTCCAGGACACCGACCCGGTGCAATACAGCATCTTCGACAGTATCTACCGCATCGAAGAAAACCACCTCGACAGCGGCCTGTTCCTGATCGGCGACCCAAAGCAGGCGATCTACGCCTTCCGTGGCGCCGACATCTACACCTACCTGCGCGCGCGCCAGTCCACCACCGGCCGCCATCACACGCTGGGCACCAACTTCCGTTCGAGCCACGCCATGGTCGAGGCGGTAAACCACGTATTCCAGCGCGCAGAAAAAGGCCGTGGAGCGTTCCTGTTCCGTGAACCAGACGGTACGAATCCGGTGCCGTTCCAGTCGGTATTGTCCCAAGGCCGTAAGGAACAACTGCAGGTCAACGGTCAGACGTTGCCTGCGCTGAATCTCTGGCATCTACCCACCGACCAGCCGATCTCCGGCGTGCTCTACCGCCAACAGTTGGCCGCGTCCTGTGCCAGTCAAATCGTCGCGTTACTCAATGGCGGCCAGCAGGGAACTGCCGGATTCCTCGGCAAAGACGCTAGCTTCAAAGGCGTGCTGCCGTCAGACATCGCCATCCTCGTGCGCGACGGCAAGGAAGCCCAGGCCGTGCGCGGTGAACTGGCTGCCCGTGGCGTGCGCAGCGTTTACCTCTCCGATAAGGATTCCGTGTTCGCCGCCCAGGAAGCCCACGACCTGCTGGCCTGGCTCAAGGCCTGTGCCGAGCCGGACGTCGAGCGCCCACTGCGCGCCGCCCTGGCTTGCGTCACCTTGAACCTGTCGCTGCCCGAACTGGAGCGTTTGAACCAGGAAGAACTGGCGTGGGAACAACGCGTAATGCAGTTCCGCGATTACCGTACGATCTGGCGCACCCAAGGCGTGCTGCCGATGCTGCGGCGCCTGTTGCACGACTTCAAATTGCCGCAAACCCTGATCACCCGCAGCGATGGCGAGCGGGTATTGACCAACCTGTTGCACCTCTCGGAATTGCTGCAACAGGCGGCCGCAGAGCTGGACGGTGAACAAGCGCTGATTCGCCATCTGGCCGAACATCTCGCGCTTTCCGGCCAGGCCGGTGAAGAGCAGATCCTGCGCCTGGAAAGTGATGAACAACTGGTCAAAGTGGTAACGATCCACAAATCCAAGGGGCTGGAATACGACCTGGTTTTCCTGCCGTTCATTTGCTCGGCAAAACCGGTGGATGGCAGCCGCCTGCCGTTGCATTACCACGACGCAAACGGCAAATCCCAGGTCAGCCTCAGGCCCACCGCCGAGTTGATCGCCCAAGCCGACGATGAGCGCCTGGCCGAAGACTTGCGTCTGTTTTACGTGGCGCTGACCCGCGCCAAACACGCCTGCTGGCTGGGCATCGCCGACCTCAAGCGTGGCAATAACAACAGCTCGGTGCTGCACCTGTCGGCCCTGGGCTACTTGCTCGGCGGCGGCGCCGCACTTGGCGAGTCCGGCGGCCTGGCCCGCTGGTTGCTTGACCTGCAGGAAGGTTGCCCGGCACTGCATTACGCAGAAATGCCCGAGGCCGATGCGGTCGTATTCCACCCGCCGCGTAACGAAGCCACCTTGCTCGCGCCGCTGCTGCCCAAGCGCAAGGCGGCAGAAAACTGGTGGATCGCTTCCTACAGTGCGCTGCGTATCGGCGAGAGCATGAGTGCGGCGAGCCTCGAAGCGCCGGAAAGCCCACAAGCGCAGAAGCTGTTCGATGACGAACGCCTCGACCCGGATGCCCCACGCGAAGTGCCGGCTTCCGGTGGCGATATTCACCGTTTCCCACGCGGGCCGAATCCCGGCACCTTTCTCCATGGCCTGCTGGAATGGGCGGGCGGCGAAGGCTTCAATGTTACCCCGGAGGCCATCGAAGATGCGGTCGCCCGCCGCTGCAACCGACGCGGCTGGGAAGGCTGGATCGGCACACTCGGCGGTTGGCTCGGGCATCTGTTGCAAGCCCGGTTGCCGCTGGGCAACGGGCAGGTGGCCCTTAGCGAGTTGCGGCAGTACCAGATCGAAATGGAGTTCTGGTTTGCCAGCCACAAGGTCGACGTCCTCGCACTCGACAAACTGGTGTGCCAGCACACTCACAATGGCGTATCCCGCGTGGCCGCCGAACCGGTGCTGCTCAACGGCATGTTCAAGGGTTTTATCGACCTGACCTTTGAACACGAAGGTCGCTACTACGTGGCCGACTACAAATCCAATTGGCTTGGTCCCGATGATTCGGCCTACACGCAGCAGGCCATGGAACTGTCGATCCTCGACCATCGTTACGACCTGCAATACGTACTTTACCTGCTGGCCCTGCATCGCCAGCTGAAGGCTCGGCTGCCGGAGTACGACTACGACCGTCACGTCGGCGGCGCGTTGTACCTGTTCCTGCGGGGCACCCATTCCGCGAGCCAGGGCGCGTATTTCACCCGACCGCCCCGGGAATTGATCGAAAGCCTGGACCTGCTGTTCCAGGGCAAACCGCTACCACCCAAGGCCGAGCCCGCCTGGGAACAAGGAGAGCTGCTATGAGCCTGTCGCCGTTACCGCTTGAGGAGCTGACGCCCCTCAGCCGCGCCGCCGACCTGGTGCAACTGCTCGATCTCTGGGTGCAGCGCGGCTGGTTGCGCGCGCTGGACAAGGCCTTTGTCGGCTTCCTCCACGAACTCGATCCGCAGGCTGACCCTTTAGTCCTGCTGGCCGCGGCCCTGACCAGCCACCAACTGGGCCATGGCCATGTATGCCTGGACCTGTTCGAAACCCTCAAGGCCCCGGATTTCGCTCTGTCGCTGCCACCCGAAGGCGATGTGCAAACCGGCGTCATGCTGCTGCCATCACAGTTGCTCGACGGCCTGGACGGCGCCCATTGGTGCCATGCCCTGGCCGCCAGCCGTCTGGTGGCACTGGCCGTCGACGGCAGCGAGGAGGCGCAAAGCCGGCCACTGGTGCTGTCGGGCAAGCGCCTGTACTTGCGCCGCTACTGGACCTACGAACGGCGCATCGACAGCGCTTTGCGCCTGCGACTCGCCACCCGGGAAAGCGTTGCCGCCGATCTGCCCGAACGCCTGAATCGCCTGTTCGACCAGGCCCCGCCAGACGGTGTGGTCGACTGGCAAAAACTCGCCTGCGCCTTGGCCACCCGCGGTGCATTCAGCATCGTCACCGGCGGGCCGGGTACCGGCAAGACCACCACGGTGGTGCGTTTGCTTGCGCTGTTGCAGGCCCCCGCCGTGGAAGCGGGCAGCGCGTTGCGCATCCGTCTGGCCGCGCCCACCGGCAAGGCGGCCGCGCGCTTGACCGAGTCCATCAGCCAGCAAGTGCTGTCGCTGAAAGTGCCTGATGCGGTGAAGGAAAAAATCCCGACCCAGGTCACCACCGTTCACCGTTTGCTCGGCAGCCGTCCCGGCACCCGACACTTCCGGCATCACATCGGCAATCCGTTGCCCCTGGATGTGCTGGTAGTGGACGAAGCCTCGATGATCGACCTGGAAATGATGGCCAACCTGCTGGACGCCTTGCCACCCCATGCTCGCCTGGTGCTGCTGGGTGACAAGGACCAGTTGGCCTCGGTTGAAGCCGGGGCGGTGCTGGGGGATTTGTGCCGCGACGCCGAAGCCGGTTTCTACAGCCCGCAAACCCGCCAGTGGCTGCAACAGGTCAGCGGCGAAGACCTCGGCGCCAGCGGCCTGCAGGAAGACCTCGACGGTAGCCATCCCTTGGCGCAACAAGTGGTGATGCTGCGTTACTCGCGGCGTTTCGGCGAAGGCAGCGGCATTGGCCAACTGGCCCGCTGGGTCAACCAGCAAAACCCTGAGCAGGCCCGCAAACTGCTGGCTGCCCGCAGCCATGCCGACCTGTTTTGCGTCAGCCTCAAGGGCGAGCACGACCATGCCCTGGAGCGCCTGGTGCTGGACGGCCATGGCGACGGTGCCCACGGTTATCGCCATTACCTGAAACTGCTGCAGACCGCGCGTCCGTCCCTGGAGACGCCACGGGATGACGAGGCCTGGACGCTCTGGGCGCAAAAGCTGCTGAAAGCCTTCGACGCTTTCCAGCTGCTCTGCGCCGTACGCAAGGGCCCATGGGGCGTGGAGGGCTTGAACCTGCGCATCACCGCCGCGCTGCTCAAGGCCCGGCTGATCGACAGCGACCAGCAATGGTACGAAGGGCGTCCGGTGTTGATGACTCGCAACGATTACGGCCTGGGCCTGATGAACGGCGATATCGGTATCGCCCTCAAGCTGCCCGAAAGCGACGGCGGGCCGCAGGTTCTGCGCGTCGCGTTCCCGCGCAACGATGGCCAGGGCGGCGTACGGTTTGTGTTGCCCAGCCGGCTCAACGACGTCGAAACCGTCTATGCGATGACGGTGCACAAATCTCAGGGCTCTGAATTCACCCACACCGCACTGATTCTGCCGGACGCCTTGAACCCGGTGCTCACCAAAGAGCTGATCTACACCGGCATCACCCGCGCCAAGGACTGGTTCAGCCTGATCGAACCGCGGGGTGGCGTATTCGAAGAGGCGGTGAGCCGCAAGGTGAAACGCTTGAGTGGGCTGATGCTGGAACTGGGCACTTGATCGTCAAAGAAGCTGACCAATGAGTCATCTAAATTTTCTGATCCAAATGTGTGATTTTTCTTAATAAAATGTCGGAATCCTCCTGGGTGTCGCCTCGGGGGTTTTCCGCCGTTGTGCTATCGTTGCGGCATCATCCCGAGAAGATCAAAGAGAATCGCTGCATGAACGTGGCTGTCTCGCCCACAGAGCGAAGTTTGAGCTGGAGACGAATGCTGCTGTTGGCGCTTCTGTGCGTGTTCACGCCCCTCGTTTTTGCCCAGCCGCCTGCCGGCATGGCCGATCAGCGGGCCAAGGCCGTCACCCAAGTGGTCCTGGGTATTCTCAGTTACGCCCGCTGGCCGGTAGAGCCCGCGCAATTGCGTTTGTGCATCGTCGGGCCAACCCAATACACCGATGACCTGGTCAAAGGCACCACCCAGGCTACCGGCCGTCCGGTAGTGGTGCAGCGTTTGCTGGCCGACCATCCAGACATCGCCAATGCCTGCGACGCCGTGTACATCGGCCAATTGACCAGCGACGAGCGCAGCCGCCTGTTCGCGGCATTGATCGGCCATCCGGTGCTCAGCATCAGCGAAGGCGGCGACCAATGCACCGTGGGCAGCCTGTTCTGCCTGCGGGTAGCCGACGAACAGGTGTCGTTCGAGGTCAACCTGGATTCCGTTGCCCGTAGCGGTGTGCGCATTCATCCGAGTGTGCTGCAGCTGTCCCGACGTCGAGCGCCGGGGTCATGAGTGTCGATAAGGCGCCAGTGCGTCCTACCTTGCGTTCAGTGATCGGGCGCGGGCACCTGAGCCTGGCGCTGATGGCCGTCAGCATGGCCAGTATCTCCCTGACCCTGCTCGGCGTGCTCGCGCTGCGGGTGTATGCCGACCACAATCTGCACCTGATCGCCCGCTCCATCAACTACACCGTGGAAGCGGCCGTGGTGTTCAACGACAGCGCGGCGGCCACCGAGGCGTTGGGCGTGATCGCCTCGGAGGAAGAAGTGGCCGAGGCGGAAGTCTTCAACGTCGACGGCAAGCAACTGGCCCATTGGGAGCGCCCTGAAACCGGGATGCTGTCGATGATTGAGCTGCAGTTGGCGCATGCCCTGCTCGAACAACCCATCACCCAGCCGATCCTGCACCAGGGCCAGGTCATCGGCAGCGTGCACCTGACCGGCCACGGCGGCAGCCTGTTGCGCTTCCTGCTCAGCGGCCTGGCCGGGATTCTGGTGTGCACCGCCCTCAGCGCCTGGGTTGCACTGTACCTGGCGCGGCGTTTGTTACGCGGCATCACCGGGCCGTTGCACAGCCTGGCCTCGGTGGCCCACGCTGCCCGAAGCGAGCGGGCCTTTGACCGACGCGTACCGCCGGCGAAAATCGCCGAACTCGACAGCCTGGGCAATGACTTCAATGCCCTGCTCGACGAACTGGAGGCCTGGCAGACCCACCTGCAAAGCGAAAACGAAACCCTCGCCCACCAGGCCAGCCACGACAGCCTGACCGGGCTGCCCAACCGTGCGTTCTTCGAAGGGCGGCTGATCCGCGCCCTGCGCAGCGCCGCCAAGCTCAACGAGAAAGTGGCGGTCTTGTTCCTCGACAGCGACCGCTTTAAAGACATCAACGACAACTTCGGCCACGCCGCCGGCGATGCGGTATTGGTGGCAGTGGCTACGCGCATTCGTGCGCAACTGCGTGAAGACGACCTGGTGGCACGCCTGGGCGGCGATGAATTCGCCATCTTGCTGTCGCCTCTGCACCGACTTGAGGACGCCCAGCGCATTGCCGAAAAAATCATCGCCAGCATGGACGCGCCCATTGCGCTGCCCGGCGACGCCCACGTATTGACCTCACTCAGTATCGGCATCGCCGTCTACCCCGATCATGGCGCCACCCCCGGTAACCTGCTCAACGCCGCCGACGCGGCGATGTACCAGGCCAAACGGCTTTCCCAGGGTGGCCAGCAAACGGCGGAATCGGAGTCCCCCGCCGCCGACGTTCAACACAGGAGTTGATCCCTTGTTCTCGACCGCACGCTTTTTATTCATCACCTTGCTCGTGGCTCTGCTCGCCCTGAGCGGCTGCCAGACCCCGCCGCCCAAGGGCCTGACACCGGCGCAAATCGCCGTGCTCAAACAGCAGGGTTTTGAACTGACTGACGAAGGCTGGGCCTTCGGCCTCTCGGGCAAGGTGCTGTTTGGCAGCGACGTCGAAAGTCTGAATGCCCCCAGCACCGAGATCGTCCAGCGCATCGGCAAGGCGCTGCTGGGCGTGGGCATTGAGCGCGTGCGGGTCGACGGCCACACCGACGCCTCGGGCAAGGAAACCTACAACCAGCAACTGTCCCTGCGCCGAGCCAAAAGCGTCGCGCACGTGTTGGCAGGCGTTGGGATGAAAGAAGAAAACGTACTACTGCGCGGGCTGGGCAGCAGCGAGCCGGTGGCGTCCAACGCGACAGCGGCGGGGCGCACCGAGAATCGCCGGGTGTCGATTGTGGTGATTGCGGACTAGTCTGGCTTTCGGGCAGTTCGAGTTGGAATGCAATCAATGTGGGAGCCGGGTTTGCCCGCGATGGCGGTGGATCAGTTGATGTATTGGGTGACTGACACACTGCTATCGCGGGCAAGCCCGGCTCCCACATTTTATTTAATCGGCAAACACCATCTCCCGCGTTTCCCCCATCAACAACGGCTGATTCTGCTCCGTCACCTCACGGATGTAATCCCACAGCAGGGTGATCCGTTTCAACTTCCTCAAGTCCTCGCGGCAGTACATCCAGAACTGCCGCGTAATGTTTATCTCCTTCGAAAGCACCGGCAGCAACCGCGGGTCCTGTGCCGCCAAAAAGCACGGCAGGATCGCCAGCGAGCGCCCTTGCTGCGCCGCCACGTACTGCGCAATCACGCTGGTGCTGCGCAAACTGGCGCTGGCGCCGGGCACCACATTGGCCAGGTACAGCAGCTCCGAACTGAACGCTAAATCATCCACGTAGCTGATAAACGGATGCTCGGCCAGGTCCGCCGCCCGGCGGATGGGCGGGTGCTGGTCCAGGTATTCCTGCGTCGCGTACAGCTGCAGCTTGTAGTCGCACAGCTTGCAGCACACGTACGGCCCGTGTTCCGGTCGCTCCAGGGCGATGACGATATCCGCCTCGCGCTTGGACAGGCTGATGAAGTGGGGCAGGGGCAGGATGTCCACCGAGATCGCCGGGTAGGTGTCGACGAAGTGGCTCAGTTGCGGGGTGACGAAGAAGCTGCCGAACCCTTCGGTGCAGCCCATGCGCACGTGGCCGGACAGCGCCACGCCGGAACCGGAAACCTGTTCGCAGGCCATGTGCAACGTGCTTTCGATGGACTCGGCGTAACCCAGCAGGCGCTGGCCTTCGGTGGTCAATACGAAGCCGTTGGTCCGGGACTTTTCAAACAGGAGAGTGCCCAACGATCCTTCAAGGGAACTGATGCGCCGCGACACCGTGGTGTAGTCCACCGCCAGGCGCTTGGCAGCGACGCTGGCCTTGCGGGTACGCGCGACTTCGAGGAAAAACTTCAGGTCATCCCAGTTCAGGGAGCCCAGTGACGTGATGTTTTTTTGCATATTGGACCGGCTTTTATGTGCGTTCTTATTAGAAGTTTGCACATCTATACTCCAAAAACAGTCCGAACGCCTCATGTGTAGGAGCGAGCTTGCTCGCGAAGGGCGTTAAAGATAACGCGGCGAGCCTGAATGAATGCGGCGCTCTCCGGTTCTTCGCGAGCAAGCTTGCTCCTACAAAAGTCCGAACGCCTCATCCTCAAGGCGATTCAACGCCTTGGTTCTCTGCATACCTACAAGAATTGGAGACCACATGAACGCATCTGCCGATATTTCCGTAAAACAGGTCAAGCTGCTGATCAACGGCGAGTGGGTCGAATCCAGGACCACCGAATGGCAAGACATCGTCAACCCCGCTACCCAGCAAGTGCTGGCCCGCGTACCGTTTTCCACCCCTGAAGAAGTCAACGCTGCCATCGACGCCGCCCATCGCGCCTTCCAGACCTGGAAGCTGACGCCGATCGGTGCGCGCATGCGCATCATGCTCAAGCTGCAAGCCTTGATCCGCGAGCACTCCAAGCGCATCGCCGTGGTGCTCAGCGCCGAGCAGGGCAAGACCATTGCCGACGCGGAAGGCGATATTTTCCGTGGCCTGGAAGTGGTCGAGCACGCGTGCTCCATCGGCACCCTGCAGATGGGCGAATTCGCTGAAAACGTTGCCGGCGGTGTGGACACCTACACCCTGCGCCAGCCGATCGGCGTGTGCGCCGGCATCACCCCGTTCAACTTCCCGGCGATGATTCCGCTGTGGATGTTCCCGATGGCCATTGCCTGCGGTAACACGTTCGTACTCAAGCCATCGGAACAGGACCCGCTGTCGACCCTGCTGCTGGTTGAACTGGCGCTGGAAGCCGGGGTGCCAGCCGGCGTGCTGAACGTGGTTCACGGCGGCAAGGACGTGGTGGATGCGCTGTGCACCCACAAAGATATCAAGGCCGTGTCCTTCGTCGGTTCGACCGCCGTGGGGACTCACGTCTACGACCTCGCCGGTAAACACGGCAAGCGCGTGCAATCGATGATGGGCGCCAAGAACCACGCCGTGGTGCTGCCGGATGCCAATCGCGAACAAACCCTGAACGCCCTGGTCGGCGCCGGTTTCGGTGCGGCGGGTCAGCGTTGCATGGCAACTTCCGTGGTGGTGCTGGTAGGCGCGGCCAAGCAATGGCTGCCGGACCTCAAGGCCCTGGCGCAAAAGCTCAAGGTGAACGCCGGCAGCGAAGCCGGCACCGATGTGGGTCCGGTTATCTCCAAGCGCGCCAAGGCACGCATTCTCGACCTGATCGAAAGCGGCGTGAAAGAAGGCGCCAAGCTGGAACTGGATGGCCGCGGCATCAAGGTGCCGGGCTTCGAGGACGGCAATTTCGTCGGCCCGACGTTGTTCTCCGGCGTGACCACCGACATGCAGATCTACACCCAGGAAATCTTCGGCCCGGTACTGGTGGTGCTGGAAGTCGACACCCTCGACCAAGCCATCGCCCTGGTCAACGCCAACCCGTTCGGTAACGGCACCGGCCTGTTCACCCAGAGCGGCGCGGCGGCGCGTAAATTCCAGAGCGAAATCGATGTGGGCCAGGTCGGCATCAACATCCCGATCCCCGTGCCGGTTCCGTTCTTCAGCTTCACCGGTTCCCGTGGTTCGAAACTCGGCGACCTGGGCCCGTACGGCAAGCAAGTGGTGCAGTTCTACACCCAGACCAAAACCGTCACCAGCCGCTGGTTCGACGACGACAGCGTCAACGATGGCGTCAACACCACCATCAACCTGCGCTGATCGAGGAGACGACCATGAAGATTGCATTTATCGGCCTGGGCAACATGGGCGCGCCCATGGCGCGCAACCTGATCAAGGCTGGCCATGCGCTGAACCTGTTCGACCTGAACCAGACCGTGCTCAAGGAACTGGCGGAACTGGGCGGCACCATCAGCGCTTCACCGCGCGCGGCAGCCGAAGGCGCCGAGTTGGTGGTGACCATGCTCCCGGCTGCGGCCCATGTGCGCAGTGTGTGGCTCGGTGAAGGCGGCGTGCTCGCCGGCATCGGCAAAGGCGTGCCGGCGGTGGATTGCAGCACCATCGACCCGCAGACCGCCCGCGATGTAGCGGCGGCGGCAGCGAAACAAGGCGTGGTGATGGCAGATGCTCCAGTGTCCGGCGGCACCGGCGGTGCCCAGGCCGGGACGTTGACCTTCATGGTCGGCGCCACCCCGGAACTGTTCGCCACCCTGCAACCGGTGCTGGCACAGATGGGCCGCAACATCGTCCATTGCGGCGAAGTCGGCACCGGGCAAATCGCCAAGATCTGCAACAACCTGCTGCTGGGTATCACCATGGTCGGCGTCAGCGAAGCCATGGCCCTGGGCGATGCGCTGGGCATCGACACCCAAGTGTTGGCGGGAATCATCAACAGCTCCACCGGGCGCTGCTGGAGTTCGGACACCTACAACCCATGGCCCGGGATTATCGAGACGGCGCCGTCGTCCCGGGGTTATACCGGTGGGTTTGGTGCAGAACTGATGCTCAAGGATCTGGGACTGGCCACTGAAGCGGCCCGCCAGGCACACCAGCCGGTGATCCTCGGCGCAGTGGCGCAGCAGTTGTATCAATCGATGAGCCAACGTGGGGAAGGGGGCAAGGACTTCTCGGCGATCATCAACAGCTATCGAAAACCAAAGTAGGGCGATTGTCCTTCTTCACTGTGGGCCCCTGATTTTTACTGCGTAGACCTTCCAGCACCAGCTCACTACTGGTGCTTTTTTTTGACCTGAATAAACCCCTTCGCGACGTTTGTGCGAGGGCGGTATTACTTATCGACTAATGCCTAGGGATAAGGTTTTTTTGCATTGTTATAGTTGTGAAATAAACTTTTACAAGTTTCAGGTGTGACGCTGAAATATCATGTTTTTGATCATGGGTTATTCATTTGGTGAGTGTCCATGGGGCGCTCGATTATCATGCCGTTATAATTGATTTCTCGGTTATGTGTGTTCGGTTTGTCGTGGCTTCCCTCATTAAACACCCATGTTTATTGCGTGTTTACATTTCTCTTTGATGTTGACTACTGCCTCGCTAGTATCGGTTTTGCGAGCGTTGTCATGGTTGCTGCGTCTCGATAACTTCCGCCGAAGCGTTGTACTTTCAAAGTTGTGCAGGTGTGTCAGAGATGGCTAGCGAATGGATGCGTACATCGGGTTTCCCAGGGCTATCGGCCTCATCGAACGAGGCCGCCCTGGAACTTGAAAAAGCCCGCATCTTGGCCCGTCACCTCTCCCGGTTGCTCGACCTCTGGGCTGCGATGCAGTCCAGCCCAAGGCCCGGGCAGGCTTATTCTGACGCCAAGGATGTGCCACCTCATTCGGTGTCAGCGTGTTGCAAGCGCACGCGTGTGGGTCTGCAATGTCGTGAAGAAACCGGCGTCGGTTGATCGCTGTAAATCCTGACCAGTCCTATATAAACGCAAAAAGAGTTTCGTGCTCGGCGGTAACTACCGTCGTGGGCATTCGCTCGCGCTGAAATACGTGTGTCCATATAAAAAACGGGTGAGAGATGAAAAACATAACTATTGTCGACAAGGCAACGGGGACGGCGACAGAGCATGCCTTTGGCAACGCCAGCCTCAAGGGAACCAGCATTGTAAAACTGCCGTTCGGACAAGAAAGCGTTCAATTGTTTCAACAGTCCGGCCAAAACCTGGTGGTCACTCTGAAGTCTGGAGAAACCATCACCATTCAGAACTTTTTTGTGGTGGGAGCCGACGGCTCCGCTAACCAACTGGTACTGGAAAATGCCGACGGAACATTGTTGCTCGGCAACTATTCCACGCCGTATTCGGGTTTCAACTTCACCGAAATCTCGACTCTGGACGACCTGGGTGTGGCAGCCATTGCCGCTGACAGTGCGGTGCCGGACTGGGTGCTGTGGGGCTTGGGCATCCTCGCCGTCGGCGGTACCGCCGCGGCATTGAGCGGTGGTGGCGGTGGTGGTGGCCATCATCATCAAACGTCAGTTCCTGCACCCGGTGCTGCGACCGGTTTATCGGTCAACAGCGCGGGCACGGTGGTCAGCGGTAAAGGTCAGCCTGGCACCACAGTCACCGTCAAGGATGCCGCCGGTAACGTACTGGGCACAGGCACTGTGGGTACCGACGGCAACTTCCAGGTCAACCTGGACAAGCCGCAAACCAATGGCGAAACCCTGCAAGTCGTCCTCAAGGATGCAGCGGGTCAGGAATCGCAACCTGCGTCTGTGGTCGCGGGTGATACAACCGCCCCCGCCGCACCGAACGGTTTGGCCGTCAGTGCAGACGGTACAACCGTCAGCGGTAAGGGCGAGCCTAATTCGACCGTGATCATCAAGGATGCCAATGGCGAGGTCCTCGGCACCGGCACCGTGGATGCTGAAGGCAACTTCCAGGTCACCCTGGGAACTGCGCAAACCAATGGCGAAACCCTGCAAGTCACCCTCAAGGATGCTGCCGGCAATGAGTCGTCCGCCAGCCCCGTGGTGGCTGGCGACAGCACCGCCCCGGATGCGCCGACCAACCTGGTGATCAGTGCCGATGGCGCAACTGTCAGCGGTAAAGGTGAACCGAACGCTGCCGTGAGCATCAAGGATGCCAGCGGCAACGTGATCGGTACGGGCACCGTCGGCGCGGATGGCAATTTCCAGGTTTCGCTCGACACACCCGCGCCCGAAGGCGAAAGCCTGGCGATCACGCTCAAAGACGCTGCCGGCAATGAGTCGGCTCCGGGTGCGCTGGTTGTCGCCGATATTGAGACACCGCTTGCGCCGCGCAACCTGGCAATCAGTGACGTGGGTGACACGCTCAGCGGTGAAGGCGCCGCGGCCCACAAAGTCATCATCCTCAACGATGCTGGTGAAGTGGTCGGCAGCGGAACAGTGGCAGATGACGGAACATTCCTGGTGCAACTGAACTCGCTGCACATCAATGGCGAGCGGCTACGCGTGTTCCTGCGCAACTTCTCGGGCAAGGAATCCCTGCCAGGCATCGTCATCGCGGGGGACACCATCGCCCCGGATGCCCCAACAAACCTGGTGGTTGGCGAAGATGGCAGCACCGTCACCGGCAAGGGCGAACCGCGCGCGACCGTTACCGTGAAAGACGCCGATGGCAACGTGATCGGCACTGGCACGGTCGGCGACGACGGTAATTTTCAAGTCACCCTGGATCCGCTTCAGGTTAACGGCGAAACACTGGCTGTCACATTGACCGATGCAGCAGGCAACGAGTCTGTTCCGGCTTCTGTGATCGCTGTTGATATTGATGATACGGACGCTGATGCGGATGCTGACGCTGACGCTGACGCTGACGCGGACGCGGACGCGGATGCTGATGCTGATGCCGATGCCGATGCTGATGCTGATGCCGATGCCGATGCCGATGCGGACGCTGACGCTGATGCTGATGCTGATGCTGATGCTGATGCTGATGCGGATGCGGATGCGGATGCCGACGCTGATGCTGATGCTGATGCTGATGCTGATGCGGACGCCGATGCTGACGCGGATGCTGATGCCGACGCCGACGCCGACGCCGACGCCGACGCCGATGCGGACGCTGATGCGGATGCTGATGCTGATGCGGATGCGGATGCGGATGCGGATGCGGATGCTGACGCGGATGCCGATGCTGATGCCGACGCTGATGCGGATGCGGATGCGGATGCCGACGCTGATGCGGATGCCGACGCTGATGCTGATGCTGATGCTGATGCTGATGCTGATGCGGATGCGGATGCGGATGCGGATGCGGATGCGGATGCGGATGCTGATGCGGACGCCGACGCCGACGCCGACGCGGATGCCGATGCCGATGCGGACGCTGATGCTGACGCTGACGCTGACGCTGATGCTGATGCTGATGCTGATGCTGATGCTGATGCTGATGCTGATGCGGACGCCGATGCTGACGCCGACGCCGACGCCGACGCGGATGCCGATGCGGACGCTGATGCGGATGCGGATGCCGATGCCGATGCCGATGCCGATGCTGATGCGGATGCTGATGCGGACGCCGATGCGGACGCCGACGCCGACGCGGATGCCGATGCCGATGCCGATGCGGACGCTGATGCGGATGCGGATGCCGATGCCGATGCCGATGCTGATGCTGATGCTGATGCTGATGCTGATGCTGATGCTGACGCTGACGCTGACGCTGATGCTGACGCTGACGCTGACGCTGACGCTGATGCTGATGCTGACGCTGACGCTGATGCTGATGCTGATGCTGATGCTGATGCTGATGCCGACGCCGACGCCGACGCCGACGCTGATGCTGATGCTGACGCGGATGCCGATGCCGATGCCGATGCCGATGCTGATGCCGACGCGGATGCTGATGCTGATGCTGATGCTGATGCCGATGCCGATGCCGATGCCGATGCCGATGCCGATGCGGACGCTGACGCTGATGCGGATGCGGATGCCGACGCCGATGCGGATGCCGATGCGGACGCTGATGCGGATGCCGACGCTGATGCTGATGCGGACGCCGATGCTGACGCGGATGCTGATGCCGACGCCGACGCCGACGCCGACGCCGACGCCGATGCTGATGCTGATGCTGATGCCGATGCGGACGCTGACGCTGATGCGGATGCGGATGCGGATGCCGATGCCGATGCCGATGCTGATGCGGATGCTGATGCTGATGCGGACGCCGATGCTGATGCCGACGCCGACGCCGACGCCGACGCCGACGCTGATGCTGACGCTGACGCTGATGCTGATGCTGATGCTGATGCTGATGCCGATGCCGATGCCGATGCTGATGCTGATGCTGATGCGGACGCCGATGCCGATGCCGATGCCGATGCCGACGCGGATGCGGATGCGGATGCTGACGCCGATGCTGACGCCGATGCCGATGCCGATGCCGATGCCGATGCTGACGCTGATGCTGATGCGGATGCGGATGCGGATGCTGATGCGGACGCCGACGCCGACGCCGACCTCGAAGCCTTCGACGACCTCGCCACCGGCGAAGTAACCATCAAACCCGTAACATCCAACACCGGCCTGGCCGATATGCGCGTGTTCACCCTGTTGGGTGTCGGCGGCATCATTCTGGGCGATCACACCAAGCAGCAGGAGTTCTCGGTTGCCGAGGGTTCCAGCGGAACGCTGAACCTGCAGTTTGCCCAGGCCGACCTGGTCTCGCTGTTGGGCGGTGGCTTCACTGCCACGCTGGAAGTGAGCGACGGTGCCGGTGGATGGTTGCCGGTGCAGCAAGGCAGCAACGGTTCGGGCTTGCTCGACCTGTTGGGGCTGTTCGGACAAAGCTCCAGCGCCAAAATCGAAGGCCTGGAAGCCGGGCAGTATCGCTTTACCCTCAAGCTCGACCCCAACCTGGTCAGCGTTGGTGCAGGGGCCACGGCCAAGTTGAGCGTCACCAATGACAGCCTCACCGACTTCACCGGTGAAGCTGGGCCGGATGTCACCGGCAACGTCATCACCGACCCGGGCATTGGCGGTAAACCGGATGAACCGGGAACCGGCGGGCCAGTGAAGGTGCAGGTCGAGGTCAACGGCGAATTCGTCGATGCCGACGCCACCACCGGCACGGTGCTGCAGGGCCAATATGGTCAGCTGACCATCTTCGCCAACGGCGAGTACAAGTACACCCCGAACGGCGATGTCGCCAGCATCGGCAAGGTGGATGCCTTCGAGTATCACCTGGTCAATGGTGCCGGTGCTTCGGCCTCGGCAACCTTGTATGTGCGTATCGACAGCCCGAGTGTCAACGTGGACTGGAGCGCTACCGATCCATCTGCGCCCGGCGTGATCAACACGGTTGCCAATGATGACCTGGGTTCGGCGCAGATCGACATCGTCAACCTGGTCACCCAGGCCGACCTGGCGACCCTGAGCTACAACCTGGCACTGCTCGGCAGCAGTACGGGTACGGGTGCAGCGATCAACGTTGCCACGGGCACGACCGCAGAGCTTGCGATCAACGTCACCGTCACCGGCATTGCGTTGTTGCCAGGCACGACCGTCAATCTGCAGAAGTTCATCGGTAACGAATGGGTCACGCAGCAGACCACTACCCAGGCGAACCACACGTTCCAAGGGTTGGATGCCGGGACCTATCGCGTGACCGGGACGACCGGTGCCGTGCTGTCGCTGAGTGCGCTGCACATTGCGCAGAAGCTCACTACCACCTCCCTCACGGAGTTCGTGACCGGTGCAATGAGCAATGCGACTGGCAACCTGCTGTCCGACAGCTTGTCCGGGCCGGATGTCCTCGGTTCGCCGCTGACGGTACTCAGTGTGCTGGTCAACGGGGTCTATGTGATTCCTGGGCAAACGGGGACGAAAATCAACGGTGACCACGGCACATTGACCGTGTTTGCCGATGGTAAGTACGTCTACACCCCGCATGCCGGGCTGACGCTGGACGAGATTGGCCAGGTGGATAAATTCACCTACAAGCTCACCACGCCAACCGGCCAGGAAGACACCGCCGACCTCTACGTGCGCATCGACTCGCCGGATCGCGACCTGGTCTGGGACGACGCCAACCCGGGTGCGCCAGCCACTGAAGGTGCCGGCATTGCCGCTGCCCACAGTGCGGTGGACCAGGCGGCGGATGACGGCGCCAACGTTGACGGCGATCACCACGATGCCGTGGTGGCCGACGACACCGACTTCACCCATGTCGATGCTGGCGCGGGTGCAGACGGGTTGTTGTGGGAAGGCGGCGATGCAGCCATCAACCTCACCGACCTGATTGGCACAGTCAGCGGGGTGCACAGCATCGACCTGAACGATGTCAGCGCCGTCGACCTGACCCTGAGCCTCGAAGACCTGGTGTCCATCACCGGGCCTGAGTCGGATCGCTTGATGATCCAGGGCGACGATCAGGACAGCGTGCACCTGACAGGTGACTGGAGCGCCGGTGCGACCCAGGTAGAGAACGGTCTTGAGTACGTGATCTACACCAGTCCGGAAGATGAAACCCATCAGCTCTGGGTACAGAGCGGCATCAGCGTGGTGTAACGCCACCCCTGCCGGCCGGGCCGCAAGGCCCGGTTTTCCCTACCAACGGTAATGCAGCGATGGGCCGTGACGTCAGTCACGGTCCGTTGTTGTACTCATCAGGTTTGACAACAGTCAGGTGACTAGCAGTGAGGCAAAAGAGTTTGGCCAAGCAGCTGTCTGCCGTAATTCTGGCAGTCGCAATGATCGCGCCCGAGCGTGCGCCGGTCATGGCAGCGTCGTATATCGACGATGAAGAACGCGTCAACATCATCAGCCCGAGCAACCTGGGCACACATTTACCCGGCGGGCCAACGGGCGTCAGCGCACCGGTGGCACCCGAGCACGTCATACCGAGCAACCTTGACCTGACACGCGCCATTCAACTGGCGGTGGAATGGCACCCTGCAATTTCCGAGGCGATCGGCCAGCTGTACCAACAAAACGAGAACGTGAACATCGCCCGTTCCGGTTATTACCCGCAAGTCAGCGGTGGCTTCAACTCCGGCTACGACAGCGGCCTGAGGGGCAACGGCCAGAGCCGTGCGTTTTCGTTGTCGGCGTCGCAGATGCTCTATGACTTCGGCAAGGTCTCAAGTTCTGTCGACAGTGCGCTGGCGCGGGTCAGTGCCAGCCAGGCGTCGGTGTTGCTGTCGATCGATCAGGTGGCGCGCGATACCTCGTTCGCCGTGATCGAACTGCAGCGCTCGCAGTTGCTGGTGCAACTGGCTCGCGAGCAAATCGACGGCATTTCGGCGATTGCAGAGCTGGCCAAAAAGCGCAGCGACATGGGCGCCAGCACCCGTTCGGACCTGATCCAGGCCCGCTCGCGGGTCGAGGCCTCGGTGGCGACGCAATTGCAATTCACCGCGCAATTCAATCGCTGGCGCAGCACGTTGAGCAGCCTGCTTGGGTCGCAGGCGCCAGTGAGCGTGGCGAATGGTTTTCCGGCAAGCCTGGAGCAATCCTGCGTGGGCGTGGTACCCGATGCGGCAGTCACGCCGACCCTGCTGATCGCCCAGGCGCAGCGTGTCGATGCTCTGGCGCTGATTGCACAAGCCCGTGCCGAGGCGTTGCCGACCGTGTCGCTGGACCCGTCCATCACGCACTACCTGGACAACAACGACGACAGCAACGTCCCCGGCGGCCGCGACCGTACCCGTTATGGCGTATTTCTCAACGTGAAAATGCCGCTGTACCAGGGCGGCGCAATCACCGCCCGCAAATCCGCCGCGCAACAGGCCCTGCGTTCCGCCGATGCCGCCAACGACGCCGCGCGCCTTGCGGTTCGCCAGGGGTTGCTGGAGGCGCGGGATCAAATCTCAAGCCTCAGCCAGCGGCTATCCACCCTGGATTTTCGTGAGCGCAGCATCTCCGAAACCCGCGACCTGTATCGCCAGCAGTACCTCGAACTGGGCACACGGCCGTTACTCGACCTGCTGAATGCCGAGCAGGAAATTCACCAGGCACGCATGGACCGGGAAAACACCGCCGCTGACCTGCGCCGCCTGAAAATCGATTGCCTCTACAACACGGGCGCACTGCGCACGGCGTTCCACCTGGACAACAGCACCCTGCAAGGTGTGGAGATTCGGCCATGAATGATGCTGTGATGCTTGCGGACGAAACCAACGCAGTACAAACCCCGCTGAACCCGGCGCCCGCAGTGGATTATGAAGTGTGGCTGGAGGCCGTCCTGAGCGTGGCCCGGCATTACCGCCTGGAATGCTCGGCCCAAAGCGTGCGCATCGCCGCACAATGGACCCAAGGCGCTTCGGTGGAAGAGGTGGTACGGCAGATGGCCCGCCAGGCGGGGTTGAACTGCGTGATTGCCGACTTCAGCGAAACCACGCTGATGCAGCGCCAATTACCGGTGGTGCTGCAATTTGCCGACGGCCAGGTGGGTGTGCTCGAAACCCTCGGCGACGGCGACAACCTGGGCATCGCCTACAGCGGCGACGGCGGCCTGCAAAGCCGGCTCACCCGCCAGGACCTGTTGGAGCAAGCGCGCAAGAGCGTGATTCTGCGACCCATGGCGGCAGTGCGTGACCGGCGTGTCGACGACTACATCAAGCCTTACGAGAAGGCGTGGTTCAAAAACATCGTGCTGCGCGACCTGCGGCCCTATGGCTATGTGATGCTCGCTTCGCTGGTCACCAGCGTGCTGGGGTTGGCCGGGGTACTGTTTTCGATGCAGGTGTACGACCGGGTGATCCCGGCCGAATCCATGCCCACCCTGTATGTGCTGTTTGGCGGGGTGATGCTGGCGCTGGTGTTTGATTTCATCATGCGCATCACCCGTGTGCGCATCACCGACATGCTCGGCAAACGCGCGGATCTGCGCGTTTCCGACCTGGTGTTCGGGCATGCCATTCGCTTGCGTAACAGCGCCCGGCCGAAGTCCACCGGCTCGTTCATTTCGCAGCTCAAGGAACTGGAACAACTGCGTGAGCTGATCACCTCCAGCACCGCCACGGCGCTGGCCGATCTGCCGTTCTTCCTGCTGTTTCTGGTGATCTACTGGTTGATCGCCGGCCCGCTGGTGGCGGTGCCAATGGTGGCTGTGCTGTTCCTGATAGTTCCCGGGCTGTTGGCGCAGAAAAAACTCGCGGCACTGGCGAATGAGTCGATGCGTGAAAGCTCGTTGCGCAGCGCCATGCTGGTGGAGACCATACAAGGCCTGGACGACATCAAGGCGTTGCAGGCCGAACAGCGCTTCCAGCAACAATGGAATCACTACAACGCCACCTGCGGCGACGCCAGCCTGCGCCTGCGCATGCTCACCAACAAACTGGTGGCCTGGAGCAACAATGTGCAGGGCTCGGTGTTTGCCGTGGTGGTGGTGTTCGGTGCGCCGATGGTCATGGCCAGCGACATGACCACCGGTAGTCTTGTCGCGGCGTCGATCCTGGCGTCGCGGATGATGGCGCCGATGTCCCAGGTCACCCAGGTGCTGACGCGCTGGCAGCAGGCCAAGGTTGCGCTGCAAGGCCTGAACCGGATCATGGAATTGCCGGTGGACCATCCCGAGGGCAGCAAGCGCGTGCACCTGCCGGTGATCAAAGGCCAATACGCGCTGAGCCAGGCCACATTCCAGTATTCCGACGATGCCCCCGTGCCGGCGCTGCGTGTGGCCGACCTGAAGATCCAGCCGGGCGAGCGCATCGCGATTCTGGGGCGTAACGGCGCGGGTAAATCCACGCTGTTGCAGGCATTGGCCGGGATGCTCGACCTCAAGGCTGGCACCATCAGCCTGGATAGCGTTGCCCTCAGCCACATCGACCCCGCCGACGTGCGCCGCGACGTGGGGCTGATGACACAAAACTCGCGGCTGTTCCACGGCACGCTGCGCGACAACCTGATCATGGGGGCGCCGCATGCCAGCGATCAGGAAATCCTCCAGGCCCTGGCGCTGACCGGTGCGGGCGACTTCATCGGCAAGTTCGCCGACGGCCTGGACCACATGATCCTGGAAGGTGGCCTGGGCCTGTCGGGCGGGCAGCGTCAGTCGCTGCTGCTGTCGCGGCTGATGATTCGCCAGCCGCATATCGTGTTGCTCGACGAGCCCACCGCGTCCCTGGATGAAGCGACCGAGCGCCAGTTGATCCACAACCTCGACCGCTGGGCAGCCCACCGCACGCTGATTATCGCCACGCACCGCATGAGTGTATTGAGCCTGGTGAATCGGGTGATCGTGGTCGATAACGGCCAGATCATCGTCGATGACAGCAAAGCCAACGCGATTGCGCGCCTGTCCAAACCGAAGGGGAAAACCCAGTGAAAAGCCCTGCGCCGAAAACCATACCCCTGCTCGCCACCGAAGACGAAGGCGCCCGGCATACCCACGACGGCGTGGATGAACGCACCGTGGTGCGCGCCACGCGCGTGGTGGGCTGGGTGTTTGTCATGCTGATTGCGTTTGGTGCCTGGGCCTACTTTTTTGAAGTGGACGAAGTCTCGACGGGCAGCGGCAAAGTCATCCCGACCTCGCGTGAGCAAATCATCCAGTCGCTGGAAGGCGGCATCGTCACGGAATTGAATGTGGGGGAGGGCGATATCGTCAAAAATGGCCAGACGTTGGCCAGGCTTGACCCGACCAAGACCGAATCCAACTTTGATGAAAGTGCCGCCAAGTACCGGGCGTCGCTGGCCAGCGTCGCGCGTTTGCAGGCCGAGGTAGACGGTAAACCGTTACTGTTCCCCCCGGAGCTTGAGCGTTACCCCGCACTGGTGCGCGCCGAAACCGACCTGTTCAACACTCGGCGCAAGGGCCTCGAAGAATCGTTGGCCGGCGTGCGATCGTCGCTCGGGCTGGTGCGTAGCGAGCTGGAAATCACCGAAAACCTGGCCAAGGTCGGCGCCGCCAGCAACGTTGAGGTGTTGCGCCTCAAGCGCCAAAAGGCCGAGCTGGAGTTGAAACTGACCCAGGCCCGCTCCGAGTATATGGTGCGGGCCGGTGAGGACCTGGCGAAGGTCAATGCCGACGTCGAGACGCTGTCGTCAGTCATGCGCGGGCGCTCCGACTCGGTGACCCGCCTGACCCTGCGCTCGCCGGTGCGCGGTATTGTCAAGGGGATCGAGGTCACCACCATCGGCGGGGTTATCCCGCCCAACGGGCGCCTGATGCAGATTGTGCCCCTGGATGAGCAGTTGTTGATCGAGGCGCGTATCTCCCCGCGAGACATCGCCTTTATCCATCCCGACCAGGTGGCCAAGGTCAAGATCACCGCCTACGACTACGCCATTTATGGCGGCATGGACGGCAAGGTCGTGACCATTTCTCCGGACACTATCCAGGACGAGGTCAAGCCAGAAGTTTTTTACTATCGAGTGTTCATCCGCACCGACGCTGACACCTTGAAAAACAAGGCCGGCAAGTCGTTTTCGATTGTGCCTGGGATGATTGCCTCGGTGGATATCAAGACCGGCCAGAAAACCGTGCTCGACTATTTGATCAAGCCCATGAACCGTGCGCGGGAGGCCTTGCGCGAGCGTTAGGCGAGGTGGCTGTGGCCAGGTTTGCGTTGTGGTGGATGCTGTTGTGGGCCGGCGTGCCGGGCGCGTGGGCCCTGAGTGAGGGTTCGACACCGTTGCTTTGGAACACCCCGGCCGACCAGTCGACCTGCAACCAGGTCGACTCTGCACTCTGGGTCGAGTTGGCCGGGGGCGATGAGTGCATTCGCTATTTTTCCGGGGCGGTGCTGAGCCGTGTGCCCGTGGTGATCGTGATGTTTCATGGCGACCGCAACGTGGAAATGCACCGCTCGCCCGAGTCGATCCTTGGCAATACCCTGGCCGCCAAGGCCAGGCAGGCCAAGGCCCTGAGCCGGCGTGCGGGCGTACCGGTGGTGATTGTGGCGCGACCTGGCACCTACGGTTCCAGCGGCAACCATGGGCAGCGGCGCCAGGCGCGGGAATTCATTGTGCTGGACGCTGCGCTCAACGAGCTGCGCAAGCGTTACGGCATCGGGCAGTTTGTGTTGCTGGGGCACAGCGGCGGCGCCACGGTGGCCGCGGCGTTGTTGACCTTGGGGCGTACCGATGTGAAGTGTGCAGTGATGACTTCCGGCGCGTTTGCCCTGGTGCAGCGCGCGCAGATGTTGCGTCAAAGCAAAGGCCTGCCTTCGCGTCCGGGACGCGACACCAATGGTTTATTGCACCCCTACGATCCCCTGGAGCACATGGCCGGTATTGCCGTTGCGCCTGCGCGGCAGTTGTTCGTGATTGGCAGCGTGGACGACCAGGTAACCCCATTTGTGTTGCAGGAGCGTTTTTACCGGGCGTTGATTCGCGCCGGGCATCAGGCGCAGTTGGTCAAGGCGCAGGGTGTGCCTGCGATGTTTCACCAACTGCGCAATGACATTGGCCTGAAGACAGCAGCGGGCTGCGCGGGCTAACCCGCCGGCACCGCCTGTTCGGTCGTGTTCAGCCAATCACAGATCTGCGACAACCCGGTACCACCGGAGCTTTTCACCAGTACCCAATCCCCCGCCTGAAACCACTGGCCGGGGTGGCGCGCCAACGCCTGGCCTAATGCCGTGGCATCCTCGAACCACTGCACTGACAGTTCACTGCGCAGCACCCGGTACACCTCACGCATCAGCGGCCCGCACAGCACCAAATGCCGGGGCGCCGCCGCGCGCAGCGAGTCAGCCAGTTCCAGGTGGTAGCGCTGGGCGTCGGGGCCCAGCTCCAGCATGTCGCCCAACACTACTACCCGGTGCCGCGAGGCCACGGGCAGGTCGGCCATCGAGCGCAAGGCCGCAGCCATCGAGCCGGGGTTGGCGTTGTACGCATCGTTGATCAGCTGGAAATGCCCGTCGGTGCATTTGATCGAGCGGATATTGCCGCGACCTTCCACCGGTTGGAAGCCGGCCAGCACTTCCAGTGCCTGGTCGGCGTCAAGCCCCGCAGCGAACAGCGACGCCAGCACCCCCAGCGCGTTGAGCACCATGTGTCGGCCGCGAGCACTCAGGCTGAAATCCAGCCGTTGCGTGTCACGTTGTGCGGTGACGTAGACCCGGTCGGCCTCGCTGCACACGTCGAGCAGGCGCACATCGGCATCGGCGTGTTCGCCATAGCTGGTCACGTGCAAGCGCGCGACTTCGGCGGCCTGGGCGAACACCTCGTAGTGCGGCATATCGCGGCACAGCACCGCGTGCCCACCCGGTGCCATCGAGCGGAAGATCGCGCTCTTTTTACGCGCCAGGTTTTCCAGGGTGCCATGGTATTCCAGGTGCGCCGGAGCCAGCCCGGTCACGATAGCAATGTGTGGGCGCACCAGCTCCGAGTTAATCGGCATGCGGCCCACGGCCATTTCCAGTACCCAGAATTTGGCCGGCCGGGGCATGCTCGCCAGGTTCCAGGCGATCCCATGGGGCAGGTTGGCGTTGGCCTCGGTGTGGCCCACTTCGCCCCAGTGTTTCAGGGCGTGGCCGAGCATGGCGACCACGGTGGTTTTACCGAAGCTGCCGGTGACGCCGAACACCTGGCCAGTGAATTGCTGCCTGGCGTATCGACCCATTTGCAGCATGGCCTCGCTGGTATCGGCGACCTGTAACACCGGCAGGCCGCTGTCCAGGTAGGGCGTCGGGTCTACACACAAGAACGCCGAGGGGCGTCGCTCAGGACTGGCCTGGGCCCAGCGCAGCGCTGACTGCACTTCGTTCGGTCCCACCTTGCTGGGGTGCCGATTGAGCATGCGCTGGGGTTTGAAAAACTGCATGGACGGCGTCAAACCCGACGTGTACCAACCGGGTGGTGGCTGTTTGGCCCAGGTGCCGTGTGTCACCCGAGCCAGGGTGTTGGCGTCCCAGACCCAGCCGAGGGACGCTGCGTCCTGGGCCAGGCTCACTTGCGGCGCGCCGTCGAGCAGGTAGCGGTGGTAGGCAATCAGCCCCGAGAGGTAATGCTCCACGTCGTCGATGCGCACCCTGAACGCGTGGTGACGGATAAAAAACGAGCCGGCAATGCGCGCAGGATTGGCGAAATACATCGCCGTTTCCGGCCAGAAATACCCGTTGAACAAATAGCGCGCACGATGATGCAGGGCGCGGTAAAACGCGTGCAGGTCGATCTCGGTGAGCAGGTGGCGCAATTGCGCTTGCTGGGCGATGCGTTCGAGCATCTGCTGCGCAGCCATCATCAATTCCAGTAGCGTCGGAAAGGTGGTGATGCGCTGTTGCACGAACCCCAGATAACCGGCGACGTTATTCAGGCCGAAGCGGAAATACTTTTCGTCAGGTCGGTAGCGGGTCAGTTCGTTCACGCAATAGCTGAGCCAGTGATCGTGCTCGCGCCAGTGCTGTTTTTCGATGAAGTAGTCGAAGGCTTTTTCCACCACGGTTAACCAGCGCTCATCGCCGGTGAGGCCGTAGAGGCGGATCAACCCGAACGCGGCCTCGCCGTCGTAGTAGATGATCCGGAACGCCTCTTTGACGGTAAGGTCACGGCCATGCAAGACGTGCACGAAGGCGCCGGTGGTCGCGTCCTGCATCCAGGCCATGCCATTGGCCAGGGCTTCCAGCACGGGTAGGTAGTGGCGGGTGCCGGTGACTTCGCTGTATTTGACCAGCGCCAACAAACACACGGCATTGCCGCCCAGTTTGATCTCGTCACCGGTGTCCAGCAGATACGCCGCCACACTGCCGTCGGGCAGCACGTAGGACTTGATCAGTTCCTGGGTAAGGTAGGCCAGCGAGCGGTCGATGGCGGATTTAAGCGCCTCATCGCCGGTCAGTGCCCAGGCCTCGATCATCGAATAGGTGGTACTGGCGTGGCGCAGGGTGTTGTAGTTTTTTATCGCCCGGTCAAAGCACGGGAAGTAGCCGTAGACGAACTGGCCGCTGCCCTGCACCTGAGTGCTCAGGTAGCTTGCGGCGCTGATGATGCTCGCCTTTACCATGCCGGGCTCCAGCGCTGCGAGGGTGCGCCAGCCGGTTTCTGTCGGGCCAGGGTTCAGCGGGTGGGGCACGCCGTCTTCGGCACAAAAAACGCCCTTGGTGTCGAACAGGAACACGGGGGTCTCGGGTTCAAGTGTGGCGATCAGGTCGGCTGTATTGAGCCCGGTAAAACGGCGCCTGGCGTACACCGAAAAATTGCCGGCATTGAAGCTCGCGTGATTGATAGCGTTGCCGCCATACAGGATCGCGTTGGCGTTCAGTTCCTGTTCGGTGATCGCGATGTGCAGCGCCGCATCGAAGGCGATGCCGCGCCGGAAGTAATTACGCTTGTGGCGCTTGAAGCGCGCATTGAGTTCGGCCCAGGTGATGGCGGTTACGTTGATCGCGCATTCGACGCGTATCCATGAACGTTCGACGATGTTGCCTGACTGCGCACGGTCTCGTTCGTAGGCTCCCTGCAAGCGCTGCACACCGGTTTGCCAGGCGGCTTCGAAGTTATCTGCCGTGATATGAAAAACATGCGCGCGCTGGGTGCCGTCGCTCATGGAGAAAAACAAGGTACAGGGCTGCGCGGTGTCTGATGATACAGCAGGCCCATTCATTTCTTTGCTTAGATGAGCATAACAAGCAAGCCATTGCTGTTTCACAGGCATAGTTCATCACCAGTTTTTAACTTGGAGAGGGGTGGCGCGCAGTGTTCATGATTAAACTGCGCGCCAGCTGATAAATAAGCAGAAAGTTATGCCGCACAGTTTTATAAAGGCAAATTACCCAGGCTTATATATCAAGAGCAGAGCGATGAATCCTCTTTCTCCGGCTCCAGCACGGAGGGCGGGACTTGGCTCTCGTATTGCTGGAGATGGTCACGAATCAGCTTGCGAATAACCTGAGAAATAGTAAGGTCAACTTCCTCGGACAGCGACTCCAGACGCTGCTTGGTCGGGAAGTCGATGAGAATGGTCAGACGTGTTGTTTTTTCAGGCATTTTCTTGATCCTTTTACAAAAGCGCGGTCTCGACTGCCGCGTGCAGTAAGTGCTGGAAGACGTGTGGAGTCCTTAGAACAAACCAATGGGGTAATCAACTGATTCATTGGAGTCTAATTCAAATCGCTGCGCGTTTTCCATCAATGTGCAGTGAAGGTTGCGATTATGTGAAGTTCTGCACCTTCTCCGTACCTCTTATTATCATCGGGTTATAATGCTATGAGATTCGAGTATAGACCGGTTGCAAGAAAGCTATCTCAAAGTGTAGGGGGTGTCAAAAGTCAATCTTATCTATAACTAAAGTAGTGGTTGTACTGTTTGGTGAGTTTGATTATGTATTTTGCGCATTACGTCATGAGATTTTTTCAAGAACTTGGTGCTCACAATATTCTGTCACAAAATACTAATTGATTGTTTTCGAATATCAAGGGTTGTTGTCACGAATAACAGCGATTGTTGTTGGAAGAGGGGCAGGGAGGTGCTGCTTTTATCAGAAGGGCGCGACGGTCGTCGTTGAGGTAAAAGGGGCCAGGGCGACCCCTTTCCAGGAGGTGGGATCAGGCAAACACAAAATACTTACGCACCGTCTCGACCACTTCCCACGTCCCCTTCATCCCCGGCTCCACCACAAAGATATCCCCAGCCCGCAAATGGATCGGCTCCAGGCCGTCCGGGGTGATCACGCAGTAGCCTTCCTGGAAGTGACAGTATTCCCACTTCACATACTCTACCCGCCATTTGCCGGGGGTGCAGATCCAGGTGCCCATGATCTTGCTGCCGTCCTCGCTGGTGTAGGCGTTGAGGTTGACGGTGTGCGGGTCGCCTTCGAGTTTTTCCCATTTGCAGGCGTCCAGCACCGGCAGTGGATGGGTGTCGCGCAGTACGGTGATTGGCTTGGACATGATGATTCCGAGGCAGTGGAAGGGAAGTCCGAACCCTATCGCCTTGGGCGGCCCGCCAGTGGTCTGGACTCGACATCGGGATGCCCAGAAGCGCAGTCATTTGCACATCCGTGAGTCACCGCCAACCCCTGTGGGAGCCGGGCTTGCCCGCGATGGCGGAGTGTCAGGCGATGGAAGGGCACGCTGTGCCGACCTCATCGCGGGCAAGCCCGGCTCCCACAGGGGATATTTGTTGTTTGAAGGATTGAGTCAGTACGAAATATCTGTGCGCCAATCAGCCATTTCCTCGCAGTAAGTGCGAAAGATTTCCCGCTTTGCGCTGGAATTCGCAAGAATATTTACAGCCGGCCCTCGTATCATTCACCCCAGTAACGACCGAGAGCCTTGAAATGAATCCAATAAAAACGTGGTGGGACATCAGCCCGCCCTTGAGCACCGCGACCCCGACCTGGCCGGGTGATACGCCGTTTCAGGAAGAGCGGGTCTGGCAGTTCGGCCCCGAGTGCCCGGTGAATGTCGGACGCATCACCCTGTCGCCCCACACCGGCGCCCATGTGGACGCGCCGTTGCACTACAGCGCGGACGGCGCGCCGATTGGCGAAGTGTCTCTGGATGTGTACATGGGCCCGTGCCGGGTGCTGCATTGCCTGGGCAGCGGCGCGCTGGTGCAGCCGCATCAGTTGGAAGGCCGCCTGGAAAACCTGCCGGAGCGCGTACTGTTGCGCACTTATCAACAGGCGCCGCTGGATGCCTGGGATTCGAATTTCACCGCCGTCGCCCCGCAAACCGTCGAGTTGCTGTTCAGCCTCGGTGTGCGCCTGATCGGTATCGACACACCGTCCCTGGACCCGCAGCAGTCCAAGACCATGGACTCCCACAACGCCGTCGCCCGGCATGGCATGGCGATTCTCGAAGGCATCGTCCTCGACGACGTGCCGGAGGGAGATTACGAGTTGATCGCGCTGCCGCTGCGTTTTGCCAACCTCGATGCCAGCCCGGTACGAGCCATTCTCCGCCCGCTCAAGGAGCCCACGCGATGAGCCAGTGTCCTTTCTCCCCTGACTACCAGCCGCCGGAAGAATGGCATAACGCCGAGCTGAATTTTTCCGAGTCCATGAGCTACGGCGACTACCTGGACCTGGGCAAAGTGCTCAGCGCCCAGCACCCGCTGTCGCCGGACCACAACGAGATGCTGTTCATCATCCAGCACCAGACCTCGGAGCTGTGGATGAAGTTGATGCTCCACGAACTCAAGGCCGCCCGCGAACACGTGCGCCTGGGTGAGCTGCCGCCGGCGTTCAAGATGCTGGCGCGGGTGTCGCGGATCTTTGACCAACTGGTGCACGCCTGGGCGGTACTGGCGACCATGACGCCGTCGGAGTACAAGTCGATCCGCCCGTACCTGGGGCAGTCGTCGGGTTTCCAGTCGTTCCAGTACCGGGAAATCGAATTCATCCTCGGCAATAAAAGCGCGGCGCTGTTGCGGCCTCATGCCCACCGGCCGGAGTTGTTGAAGGAGCTGCAGGTGGCGATTGCCACGCCGTCGCTGTATGACGAGGCGATCAACCTGATGACCAAGGCCGGGCTGGCGATCGACCCCAAGCGCGCCGAACGCGACCCGACGGCGCCAACGGTTCACGATGATTCCGTGGAGGCGGCGTGGCGCGAGGTTTATCGCGATCCGAGCCGGTATTGGGACCTGTACCAGTTGGCCGAAAAGTTTATCGACCTGGAGGATTCGTTCCGCCAATGGCGCTTCCGCCATGTCACCACGGTGGAGCGGATCATCGGCTTCCAGCCTGGTACGGGCGGCACCGAAGGCGTGGGTTACCTGCGCAAGATGCTCGACACCGTATTGTTCCCCGAGCTGTGGCGAGTGCGTTCTACGCTGTAATCAAGGCCCAACAAAAAGCCCCGGTACTCATCAGTACCGGGGCTTTTCATTTGGAATACGATCAAAATGTGGGAGCGGGCTTGCTCGCGAAAGCGGTGTGTCAGTCAATACATCAGGTGACTGACACGACGCCTTCGCGAGCAAGCCCGCTCCCACACAAGCCCGCTCCCACATGGGTTATTGCGCTGTTACTACCTTCGCGTTATTCAACCGCAACCGGTACGCCACATAGATGATCCCGACCCAGACCGGAATCGCATACACCGACGCCCGTACACCCGGAATCGCCAGCATCACGCAGATGATCATCAGCATGAACGCCAGGCACAGGTAGTTGCTGAACGGGAACCAGAAGGTCTTGAACGACGGCACCACGCCTTGCTCGCCCATGGCCTTGCGGAACTTGATGTGGGTCAGGCTGATCAGCGCCCAGTTGATCATCAACGAGGCAACCACCAGCGCAAACAACAGCTCCAGTGCGTCATGCGGCGCGACGTAGTTGATCACCACACACAGCAGCGTCACCAGGGCGGAGATGCCCAGGGCACGCAGCGGCACGCCTTGCTTGTTCAACTTCATCAGCGCTTTCGGCGCGTCGCCTTGCTCGGCCAGGCCGAACAGCATGCGGCTGTTGCAGTACACGCCGCTGTTGTACACCGACAGTGCCGCGGTCAGGACCACGAAGTTGAGGATGTGGGCGGCGGTGTCGTTACCGATCAAGGAAAAGATCTGCACGAACGGACTGCCGCTGTAGGCATCGCCCGACGCGCCGAGGGTTTGCAGCAGTTGATCCCATGGGTACAACGACAGCAGCACGGTAAGGGCGCCGACGTAGAAAATCAGGATCCGGTACACCACCTGGTTGATCGCCTTCGGGATCACCTTGCGGGGTTCGCTGGCTTCGGCGGCGGTAATACCCACCAGCTCCAGGCCGCCGAACGAGAACATGATGAACGCCATGGACATCAACAGCCCCATGCCGCCATTCGGGAAGAACCCGCCGTGGCTCCACAGGTTGCTCACCGAGGCCTGCGGGCCGCCGGTGCCGCTGAACAGCAGGTAGCAGCCGAGCACGATCATGCCGACAATCGCCACCACCTTGATGATCGCGAACCAGAACTCGGTCTCACCGAAGAACTTCACGTTGAGGGTGTTGATCAGGTTGACCAGCACAAAGAACACCACCGCACTGACCCAGGTCGGAATTTCCGGCCACCAGAACTGGATGTACTTGCCCACCGCTGTCAGCTCGGCCATGCCCACCAGCACGTAGAGTACCCAGTAGTTCCAGCCGGCGAGGAAGCCTGCGTAACCGCCCCAGTACTTGTGGGCGAAGTGGCTGAAGGAGCCGGCCACCGGTTCCTCGACGATCATTTCGCCCAGCTGGCGCATGATCAGGAACGCGATGAACCCGGCTACCGCATAGCCCAGGATCATCGACGGCCCCGCCGACTTGAGCACGCCCGCCGAGCCGAGGAACAGCCCGGTCCCGATCGCCCCTCCCAAGGCAATCAGCTGAATATGCCGGTTCTTCAGGCCACGCTTGAGGCCCACCGGGTTAACCATGTCATCCGCCATTAACATTCCCTTCTACTTGTTTTTTTCAGGGTTGATCGCACACCGAACCAGCCCCTCAAACCGCTGAGGGGTCAGATATTACTCTCGGTAAACTTTTCGTAATACAGCTGAACGCCATCAAGTGCCTGATCCAGCAGCCATTGTTTGATGGATTCGACCATCGGAGGGGGGCCGCAGACGTACATATCTGCCGATTGATCCCGCAATTCGGCCAGGTCGAAATGCTCGGTGAGGTAGCCGCGTTTGCCGGCCCAGTCCGAAGGTGGGTCGCTGAGTACCTCGGTGTAGCGAAACCCCGGGATCGTATCGGCGTAGGCTTTTATGCGTGTTGCCTCGCATAAATCTGCCGCACCCCGCACGCCGTAATACAGGTGCACCGGCTGTTGGCAGCCGCTGGCGGCCAGGTCGTCAAGCATGCCCAGCAGCGCCGATAAACCAGTGCCACCGGCCACCAACACCAGCGGTCGGGTGACATGCCGAAGGTAGAAGGCACCCAATGGCGCTTCCAGCAGCAACTCATCACTGACCTGGCAGCGTTCGCGAATGTAGTTGCTCATCACGCCATCGGGCAGCAGGCGGATCAGGAACTGCAACTGATTGCCCGGGCGGTTGGCGAAAGAGTAGGAGCGCCAACTGTCGGTGCCGGGAATCGACAGGCGGGCATATTGGCCCGGCAAAAAGTCCAATGGGTGTTCAAGCTGCAGGTGCAGGATCGCGGTGCTGGCCGAGACCTGTTGCACTTGGCTCACCGTACTGCGGATTTGTACTGGCCCCGGCGCGTTGCACAGGCTGGAATCAAAATCGAAGTAGAACGCCGCATCGGATTGGACCCGGGTCTGGCAGCTGAGCATTTTGCGTTGTTGCAGGTCGAGGCTGGAGAGGGCTTCCTCGTCTACGTAGTCCTGGGTGAAATTGCCGGACTCGCAGCGGCCCTGGCAGGTGCCGCATACGCCTTCGCGGCAGTCGAGCGGGATCTTGATGCCATTGCGCAGGGCTGCATCCAACAGGATCTCATTGGCGCCCACCGGGAAAAACAGGGTCTTGCCGTCGGCAAAACTGAAGGCCACTTTGTGATTCATTCGCAGAACTCCGCGAGTTTGATTTTCTATGCCTGCGATTTACCTGTGGCGAGGGAGCTTGCTCCCGCTGGGCTGCGCAGCAGCCCCAAAACGCCGGGAGCGCTACGCACTGGAGCGCCAACCCGGTCCAGCGGGAGCAAGCTCCCTCGCCACAGGTGTAATGCATCAGGTCACAGGTGATAGAAATCCAGCACCGAGTTGATGGTGTCGTTGAGCAGCAGCGCATGCTTGCGGGTGATCAACCAACTGTCGCCATCGGGCTTGAGGCTGTAAGTGGCGCTGCCGTAGAACTGCTCCGACGTCGCCAGCCGATAGAACAACGTATGCCAGTTCAACTTCACCTCCAGCAGCCCGTCCGGTTGCTCGGCAATCCGCACGTTGTTGATCAAATGCAGCGTCCTTGGCATCGGCGTGGCCGACGCAGCCTTGCCCGTACGCAGGCGAAACACCCGATCCTCCAGCCCCGAGCGGTTGGCGTAGTAGATCAACGACATTTCGCGCTTCGGGTCGCGGGTGTAGACATGTTCCGAATCCCACTGCGGCAGGTGGAATTCACTCTGCGGGTCGAACAGCTGCACGTAGGCGTCCCAGTCCTGGGCATCGCACAGCTCGGATTTACGATAAAAAAACTGCTCGATCCGGTACTGCAATTGCGCATTCATCATTCCACCTCCCGCAGTTTCAGGGCTTGCTGGTCGAGTCCGTCCAGCAGGAATTTCTGCCAGTTGCGGTGCTGGTTGACGTACAGCCCTTCGTGGGTGAATTCGGTGCCGGTCATCGCCGGCTGGATACCGATGGATTCGCTATTGGGTGTCGGCCCGGTTTCCCAGCGATGGCTGCCGCGGGAGATATCGCTCCAGCGTTCCAGGCGGCCCTGGAAGCCGCGCTGGGCTTCGCGGAACTCCACCAGGTCATCCGGCGTGCCCATGCCCGAGACGTTGAAGAAATCCTCGAACTGGCGAATGCGGTTTTCTCGGTCGGCGTCAGACTCGTTCTTCACCCCCAGGCACTGGCTGATGATTTCGGTCTTGTTCCACGCGATGGGCCGGATGATCCGCAGCTGCGAACTGATCTGGTCGAGGAAGAACAGGCTCGGGTAGATGTTCAGGTTGCGCAGGCGGTGCATCATCCATTCGGCTTTTTGCTGGCCGTGTTCTTCGATCAGGCGCGGCATGATGGTGGCGTAGCCCGAACGCACGGTGGGGTTGGGCATGTCGCTGAACAACAGGCTGTGGCCATTGTTGAAGGCGAACCAGCCGTCATCGGTGTTCGCGTCGCCGGCGCCGAGCTTGCTGTAGTCCAGTGTCGTGCCCGAGCCGGTGCCGTTTTCCGTATTGACCTGCTGGCGATGCTGCACCGTGGCCACGTAGTTGTAGTGCACGGTGCTGACGTGATAACCGTCCAGGCCGTTTTCGTTTTGCAGTTTCCAGTTGCCGTCGTAGGTGTAGGCGGATTTGCCCGGCAGCACTTCCAGCTCACCGGTGGCCGATTGGGCGACCATCATGTCGAAGAACACTTTGGCGTCGCCGAGGAAATCTTCCAGGCTGTTGGTGCCGTTCACGTCGAGGCTGATGAAGACGAAACCCTTGTAGCTCTCGATCCGTGCTTTTTTCAGGCCGCGAGTGGCCTTGTCGAAGCCTTCCGGGTATTCCCCCGGCGCCTTGACCTTCACCAGCCGGCCATCGCTCTTGTAGCACCAGGCATGGAACGGGCAGGTAAACGTGGACTGGTTGCCCTTGCCAACCCGGGTCAGGGTGGTGCCCCGGTGCTGGCAGGCGTTGATCAGCGCGTTGAGCTGGCCTTCGCCGTCGCGGGTGATGATCATCGGCTGGCGCCCGGCGCGCATCGTCACGAAGTCGTGCTTGTTGGTCAGTTCGCTCTCGTGACAGGCATAGATCCAGTTTTTTTCGAAGATCAGTTCCATCTCCAGCTCGAACAACTCCGGCTCGGTGAACATGTCCCGGGCGATGCGGAACACCTCATCCACCGGACGGAAGTCCAGGCAGCCTTCGATAAAGCTTTTCCACTGCTCGACGCTTCTTGCACCACTCATGGGAGGCACCTTTTTGATAATGGCTAGACGGGTAGGCCATTAAGAGGCTGCGGCGGGGCACCGGGCTATCCGGTTAATGGGGGAAGGTGGGCCACTTAGTTGGGCACGAAATACCCACGGCGGTGCAGGGCGGTGGCGGAATGCGCTACTGTCTTGCAAGGCGATTGTCGGAAAAGTCTGCTTGTTATCCACTTAGTCGACGGTTGCTATCCACCCAGTGGCGATCCCGCTGGCGTGGCGCAAAACTTGCTGTCGATCTACCAGGACGCGCCGTCAGAGCGCGCCGGCCACAATTGCCGTGGGTGCCCCGTGATGAGTAGCAATACACGCGATATACGTATCGAGCGCTTCGACCTTGAAGGCGCCTGCAGCTGGATGTCCGGCATTTGCGGGCCGCACCGCCTGCAAACCGCGACGCCGGAGCGCATCCGCTTTCACCACAGCGCCAATGTGTTCAAGTCCCGCGCCACGACGCTGGGGATTATCGAATACGGCACCGATGTCACCATCGACATCGAAGACGCCGAGCACTTCAGCAGCTACAGCCTGACCTTGCCGCTGGTGGGCGAGCAGGAACTGAGCAAGAACGGCGTGCGGCTCAGCTCCAACCGTGACCAGGGCGTGATCATCTCGCCCAACGAACATCAGGTGCTGGAGATCTCCGGCGACTGCCGCAAGTTGCAGGTGGTGATCACCCGCGCGGCGATGAGCGAATCCCTGGAAGGCCTGCTGCAGCGGCCGATTGAAGCGCCGCTGCGCTTCGAATCGGCGATGGACGCGGTGGACGGCGCTTCCGCGTCGTGGTGGCGCATGGCGCGGTATTTCATCGCCGAACTGGAGCGCAGCAGCGAGCTGTATGACCAGGTGGCGTTTACCCGGGACCTGGAAAGCTCGCTGATCAAGGGCCTGATCCTGGCCCAGCCGAACAACTATTCCGAAGAGCTGCGGGACGTGCTGGGGGTGAAACTGCCGCACTATTTGATTCGTGCCCGACAGTACATCCACGACAACGCCCGGGAAGCGGTGCACCTGGAGGATCTGGAGGCGGCGGCGGGCGTGTCGCGCTTCAAGCTGTTCGATGCCTTCCGCAAATACTTCGCCCTGTCGCCCATGGCCTATCTGAAGAAATACCGCCTGGGTGCCGTGCGCCAGCAAATCCTCGAACACGGCTCAACCCGTACTATCTCCGAAATCGCCCTGGGCTGGGGCTTTACTCATCTGGGGCGATTCTCGGCCGAATACCGCAAGCTGTTCGACGAGTCTCCCAGCCAGACGCTGCAGCGCAACGACGCCCGGCGCATGCGGGGGTGAACACTTTACTCAAAAACAACGGAGATCAACTGTGGGAGCGGGCTTGCTCGCGAATGCGGTGCATCAGCCAACTCATTCGGTGACTGACACTGCGCATTCGCGAGCAAGCCCGCTCCCACATTGGATGTGTGGTGTTCTTTTAAATCAACTCTTCCACCAGTTGCAGGCAATGACTGAGCCCCGGCGACTGGTCATTGATCCGCCGGCTGAGAATGATCGGCGACGTGGCGGTGGCCTCCACCACCGGCGTATAGCCAATGTCTGCGCGGTGCAGCACCTGCACCGAGGCGGGTACCAGGGTCACGCCCATGCCTGCGCCGACCAGACCAATGGCGGTCTGCAATTCGTTGGTCCACTGCGAAACCTTCAGGCTCAAGCCATGGGCATCGAACAGCGCGATCACATGGTCGGCGTAGCTCGGCCGCGGATTGCCGGGATACAGCACGAAGGGTTCAGCGGCCAATTGCGCCAGGGTGGCCGGGGCGCCCAGCAGGGGATGCCCGGCGGGCAACACCGCCACCAACCGGTCCTCCACCAACACCCGCTGCACAATGGCCGGGTCGTCAATGCGAATCCGCCCGAAGCCGACGTCAATCCGCCCGGCCTTGAGAGCTTCAACCTGTTGCAGCGTGGTCATCTCCGACAGGCCCAACTCCAGCTCCAGGCCATCGTGGCTGCGCAGCCGGCGAATCAACTCCGGCAGCACGCCGTACAGCGTCGACGGCGCAAAACCGATGCCCAGCCAGGTTTTCTGCCCAAGGCCGATGCGCCGGGTGTTGTCACACACCTTGCCCAGTTGCTCCAGCAGCACATTGGCGTGCTCATAGAAAAACCGCCCGGCTTCGGTCAGGCGCAACGGGCGCCCGCGCTCCAGCAGCACCACACCCAGTTCGTCCTCCAGTTGCTGGATCTGCCGGCTCAGCGGCGGCTGGGCAATGTGCAGGCGTTCGGCGGCGCGGGTGAAGTTGAGGGTTTCCCCCAGCACCTGGAAGTAACGCAGATGGCGCAGTTCCATAAGGACTCCATTCATACCTTAAGGGTATTGTTCGAGACTCATTCTATATTGGAAGCCAGCAGAGATCCGGAACAGAATCAGGCCAAATCTATAAAGAACCCAACGGGTATTGCCATGCCGATTTGCGCCATCGAGTCGATCGAGACCATCATCGTCGATCTCCCTACCATCCGCCCGCACAAACTGGCGATGCACACGATGCAGAACCAGACCCTGGTGATCATCCGCGTGCGCTGCGCCGACGGTATCGAAGGCATTGGTGAATCCACCACCATCGGTGGCCTGAGCTACGGCAATGAAAGCCCCGACAGCATCAAGATCAACATCGACCGGCACTTCGCGCCGCTGCTGCTCGGCCAGGACGCGAGCAACATCAATGCCGCCATGTTGCGCCTGGAGCGCAGCATCCGGGGCAACACCTTTGCCAAGTCGGGTATCGAAAGCGCCTTGCTCGATGCCCTCGGCAAACGCCTGAACCTGCCGGTCAGCGAATTGCTCGGCGGCCGCGTGCGGGACGCCTTGCCGGTGGCCTGGACCCTGGCCAGCGGCAACACCGAAAAAGACATCGCCGAGGCCGAGAAGATGCTCGACCTGCGCCGCCACCGCATTTTCAAATTGAAGATCGGCGCCGGTGAAGTCAGCCAGGACCTGGCCCACGTCATCGCGATCAAAAAAGCCCTGGGCGACCGCGCCAGTGTGCGGGTCGACGTCAACCAGGCCTGGGACGAAGCCGTGGCCCTGCGCGCCTGCAAGGTGCTGGGGGACAACGGTATCGACCTGATCGAACAACCGATCTCGCGCAACAACCGCGGCGGCATGGTGCGGCTCAACCTGTCGAGCCCGGCGCCGATCATGGCCGACGAGTCCATCGAATGCGTGGAAGATGCCTTCAACCTGGCCCGCGAAGGCGCGGCCTCGGTGTTCGCCCTGAAGATCGCCAAAAACGGCGGGCCGCGTGCGGTATTGCGCACCGCAGCGATTGCCGAAGCGGCGGGTATCGGCCTGTACGGCGGCACCATGCTTGAAGGCGGTATCGGCACCCTGGCCTCGGCCCATGCCTTTCTCACCTTGAACAAACTGGCGTGGGACACCGAGCTGTTCGGCCCGCTGCTGCTCACCGAAGACATCCTCGCCGAGCCGCTGGTGTACCGCGATTTCCACCTGCATGTCTCCACCGCTCCGGGCCTGGGCCTTGCCATCGATGAAGAGCGCCTGGCGTTCTTCCGTCGCGATAACTAACAAGAGGACACCTGCGATGTTGTTCCACGTAAAAATGACCGTGAACCTGCCAGTCGACATGAACCCCGAGCGCGCTGCCGGCCTCAAGGCTGAAGAAAAAGCCTTCTCCCAGCGGCTGCAGGAGCAAGGCAAATGGCGCCACCTGTGGCGCATCGCCGGGCTGTACGCCAACTACAGCGTGTTCGATGTCGACAGCGTGCAGGAACTGCATGACCTGTTGATGCAACTGCCGCTTTATCCTTACATGGCCATCGAAGTGAATGCCCTGTGCCGGCATCCATCGTCGATCCGTGAGGATGATCGCTGAGTCTGTTTTTTCACCTAATAATTACAAGATGAGGATTGCACCATGACCATCCGACTTTCCCAGACTGCTCACGCCCAACAGTTTCTCGAAGAAGCCAGCGGCAACCTTAACGACGGCGGCAACCCACGGGCCAAGGCGCTGATCTACCGGATCCTGCGGGACACGGTGAACATCATCGAAGACCTGGAAGTGACCCCGGAAGAGTTCTGGAAGGCGGTCAACTACCTCAACGAACTGGGCAAGAACCAGGAAGCCGGCTTGCTCGCGGCAGGGTTGGGCCTGGAGCATTACCTGGACATGCTGATGGACGCGGCGGACGAGGAAGCCGGCAAATCCGGCGGCACCCCGCGCACCATCGAAGGCCCGCTGTATGTGGCCGGTGCGCCGCTGTCCAAGTTCGAGGCGCGGCTGGACGACGGGCAGGACCCGGGCGTGCCGCTGTTCATGCAGGGCCAGGTGCGCGACACCAATGGCAAACCGTTGGCGGGGGCGATTGTCGATGTATGGCAGGCCAATACCGGTGGTACGTATTCGTGGTTTGACAGCACGCAGTCGGAGTTCAACCTGCGTCGGCGAATCGAGACCGATGCCCAGGGCAACTACCGTTTTCGCAGCATCGTGCCGTCGGGGTATGGCTGCCCGCCGACCGGCCCGACCCAGCAGTTGCTGGACCAGTTGGGGCGCCATGGCCAGCGGCCGGCGCATATCCACTTCTTCATCTCGGCGCCGGGCCATCGGCACCTGACCACGCAGATCAACCTGTCGGATGACCCGTACCTGCATGATGATTTTGCCTATGCGACGCGGGATGAGTTGATCGCCGAAATTCGCTTCAGCGAGGACGCGAACCTGGCGAAGGAATTTGGTGTGGAAGGGCAGTTTGCGCAGATTGATTTTGACTTCGAGTTGCAGCCTGCGGCGGCGCCGGTAGAACAAAAGCGCATGCAGCGAGTGCGCGCCCTCGAAGACTGAACGCGGTAAAAAAATGTGGGAGCGGGCTTGCTCGCGAATGCGGTGGATCAGTCAATATTTCCGGTGACTGACACTCCGCCTTCGCGAGCAAGCCCGCTCCCACATTGGCGCTGTATCGTTTGGCCTATTTGCGAACGACCAGGTCGAGCAGATCATCCCGATCCTTGATCTTCTGCAACACGATCTCCGAGCGAATATCCATCACCCCCGCCGTGCGGTTCAGGTGGTTCACAATGAAATCCGAAAAGTGCTTGAGGTTGCGCGCCTGCACCCGCAGCACATAATTGCTCGCCCCGGTAATCACATACGCACTGGCCACCTCCGGCCACCCCTGTACCTTCTTGATAAACGTCTCGTGCCAATCCTCCACATCCTGGCGTAACGACAGGTGGACGATGGCCTCCAGCTCGATCCCCAGTTGCTCGGCGTTCAACACCGCCCGATAACCACTGATGATTCCCTCGCTTTCCAGCAGGCGCAAACGCCGCAGGCAGGCCGACGGCGACAGGGCGACTTTCTCCGCCAGTTCCTGGTTACTGATACGGCCATCCTGTTGCAGGAAATGCAGAAGGCGCAGGTCGGTGGCGTCGAGAATCATGGTTAGAATAAATCCGCGTGTTTGGGGGTTAAATTCGAATTTCCTACAGCTTAATTAGCCTGTTGCCCACCACTTTGCACGAAAATTCTCTAAAGCTTCGTTCATTATTTGGCTCATTGTTACTACAACAACAGGACTGACCATGACCACCCGCACCCATTGCCTGACCCTCGACGCCCAGGATCCGCTGGCGCCATTGCGCAACCAATTCGCCTTGCCGGCCGGGGTCATCTACCTCGACGGCAACTCCCTCGGTGCGCGCCCGGTAGCGGCACTGGAACGGGCGCAAGCGGTGATCGCCGAGGAGTGGGGCAATGGGCTGATTCGCAGTTGGAACAGTGCCGGCTGGGCCGACCTGTCCCAGCGCCTGGGCAATCGCCTGGCACCGCTGATCGGTGCCCGCGACGGTGAAGTGGTGATCACCGATACCACCTCCATCAACCTGTTCAAAGTGCTCAGCGCCGCGCTGACCGTGCAACGCGAACGCGCGCCAAGCCGCAAGGTGATCGTCAGCGAAGCGAGCAATTTCCCCACCGACCTGTACATCGCCGAAGGCCTCACCGAACTGCTGCAACAGGGCTACTCCCTGCGCCTGGTCAACAGCCCGGACGAACTGCCGAAAGCCATCGACCAGGACACGGCCGTGGTGATGCTTACCCACGTCAACTACAAGACCGGCTACATGTACGACATGCAGGCCCAGACTGCCTTGAGCCATGAATGTGGCGCGCTGGCGATCTGGGACCTGGCGCATTCGGCGGGCGCGGTGCCGATCGACCTGCATCAGGCCGGTGCCGATTATGCGATTGGTTGCACTTACAAATACCTCAACGGCGGGCCCGGCTCCCAGGCGTTTGTGTGGGTCAACCCGGCGCTGGTGGATGTGGTTACGCAGCCGCTGTCGGGCTGGTTCGGGCATACCCGACAGTTCGCCATGGAATCGCGTTATGCGCCGAGCCAGGGCATCGCCCGCTACCTGTGCGGCACCCAGCCGATTACCTCGCTGGCGATGGTGGAGTGTGGCCTGGATATTTTCGCCCAGACCGATATGGCCAGCTTGCGCTCTAAATCCCTGGCGTTGACCGACCTGTTCATCGAGTTGGTGGAAAGCCGTTGCGCCGCCCACGACCTGACCCTGATCACCCCGCGTGAGCATGCCCGACGGGGTAGCCACGTCAGCTTCGAACACCCGGAAGGCTACGCGGTTATCCAGGCCTTGATCGCTCGCGGCGTGATTGGTGATTATCGCGAGCCGCGCATCATGCGTTTCGGGTTTACCCCGCTGTACACCAGCTTTGCTGAAGTGTGGGATGCGGTGGAAATCCTGGGTGAGATTCTCGATCAGAAAACCTGGGACCAGCCGCAGTTCAAGGTTCGCCACAGCGTCACCTGAGTAAACGCAGAGCAAAAAATGTGGGAGCGGGCTTGCTCGCGAATGCGGTCTATCAGTCTCTGATGTATTGACTGGCACACCGCATTCGCGAGCAAGCCCGCTCCCACAGGGGACAGTGTTTCAACCAGAAAGCAGTGCAATCACAATAATAAAGGGGCACGCCACGTGACCACGCCAGACCAAGGCTTTGCCGAAATCACCAATCGCGAACTGGGCCTCAGGCGCCAGCTCACTTCCGGCCAGATGAGCATGATCGCCATCGGTGGCGCCATCGGCACCGGGCTGTTCATGGGCAGCGCCTACGCCATCGGCTATGCCGGGCCCAGCGTGCTGGTCAGCTATGCCATCGGTGCGCTGATCACTTTGCTGTTGATGGGCTGCCTGGCGGAGATGACCGTGGCGCATTCCACCTCGGGCTCCTTCGGCGCGTATGCCGAATTTTACGTCAGCCCGCTGGCCGGTTTCCTGGTGCGTTATGCGTACTGGGCGGCGATTGTGCTGGCGGTGGGCGCCGAGGTCACGGCGGTGGCGATGTACATGAAGTACTGGTTTGCCAACGTGCCGGAATGGGTGTGGATCGTCTCGTTTTCCAGCGTGCTGATCGTACTCAACGCCATCAGCGTCAAGACCTTCGGCAACTTCGAGTACTGGTTTTCCACGATCAAGATCAGCGCGATTGTCGGCTTCATCATCCTCGCGATGTACGTGGTGTTCGGCTCCGGCAATCCGGATTACGGCGTGCAGAACTACACGGCCCACGGCGGCTTTTTCCCGAACGGGTTGAGCGGCATGTGGATCGCGGTGATCGTCTCGATCTTCAGTTACCTGAGCGTGGAAATGATCGCGGTGGCCGCCGGTGAAGCGGCCGACCCGGAGCAGGCGGTGAAAAAAGCCTTCCGCGCGACCATCGTGCGGCTGGTGGTGTTCTACCTGCTGACCTTGGCGCTGATGTTGGCCATCGTGCCGTGGAACCAGGCCGGCCACGCCCAGAGCCCGTTCGTCACGGTGATGCAGACCATCGGCATTCCCGGCGCCACCGGGGTGATGAACTTCGTGATCCTGATCGCTGCGCTGTCGGCGATGAACAGCCAGCTCTACATCACCACCCGCATGATGTTCAGCCTGTCCCGCGCCGGTTTTGCGCCCAAGTCCATGGGCGCCTTGAGCAAGAGCGGGATCCCGTTGAACGCCTTGTTGCTGTCCAGCTCGGGCATTGCCCTGGCGACCCTGCTGAACGTGGTGTACCCGGAAAGCTCGTTCACCCTGATGATGGCGATCTCGATGTTTGGCGCGATCTTCACCTGGTTCATGATCTTCCTCACGCACCTGTTTTTCCGCCGCTACCGCAAGCGTCACGGCGGGGCGAAGCTGTCGTTCCAGCTGGCGCTGTTTCCCTACAGCACGCTGCTGGGCCTGGTGCTGATGGGCGCGGTGATGATCACCACGTTTTTCACCGATGCGTTCAAGATGACGCTGGTGTTCGGGGTGCCGTTCCTGCTGATTCTGTCGGCGGTGTACTACGTATTTTTCCGCAAGGGCGCGGCCAAGGCATCGAACAAGGCTTTGGCATAACCCGGCAATTGCTCGAACTCGCGGGCGCATAACAGCAGTTTGCGACAGGCCCAATCCTCGCTCAGGGGTTGGGCCTTGAACCGCCGCTCCAACGGCCAGCGTTCCAGCGCGGCCAGGGGCACGATCCCCAGCCCGGCGCCCCGGGCGACCATGCGAATCAGCCCGTCAAACCCATCAGCGCGGATGCGTGTCTGCAAGCGAAAGCCTGCGTGCAATGCCTGTTCCTCCAGGTACACCGCCAGCGCGCTGTCGGCGGCCAGGCCCACGTAGTCGTGCTGCAAGCTGTCGATAAAACTCACGGTGCGCCCGGTCAGCGGGTGATCCAGCGGCATGATCAGCACCAGCGGGTCGTCGCGAAAGGGCAGGGTTTGCAGGCCGTGGGTGTCTACTGCGTCGGAAATAATCCCCAGGTCTGCCGCGCCCTGGCGCAAGGCGTGGGTGATGCGCAGGCTTGGCAGTTCCTGCAGGTCGATGTCGAGGTTGGGGTGCTCGTGCAGAAAGTCCGCCAACAGCTCCGGCAGGTATTCGCTCAGGGCGGTGGTGTTGCACAGCAGGCGCACCTGGCCCTTGACGCCGTTGGCGTATTCCGCGAGGTCTTGCTGCAGGTGATCGGCCTGCTGCAACAGCAGGCGGGCGTGACGGGCGAGGGCTTTACCCGCAGCAGTCGGGGTGACGCCACGGCGGCCACGTTCAAGAAACTCGATGCCCAGGGAGGCTTCCATCGCCCGGATCCGTGCACTCGCCGCCGCCAGGGACAAATGGCTGCGGCTGGCGCCGGCGGTGATATTGCCGGTGTCGAGGATGTGCAGGTACAGGCGCAGGTCGATCAGGTCAAAGTGCATGTGCTGGGGATCTCAGTGTCTGTACGGGCCTCTTCGCGAGCAAGCCCGCTCCCACATTTAGATCTGTGAACCCTTTCAAAATGTGGGAGCGGGCTTGCTCGCGAAGAGGCCATCTGCCTCATGCAAAACAAGAGGCTGCCTCAGTATATGGCGAATTTTCAGATATCACCCAAACCTGCAAAATCGACCCATGAATACCTTACTCGCGTTCTACCAAAACCTCGGCCCGGCCCTGACATTGCTGGTGGTCGGCACCTTCCTGCTGGCAGGTACGGTCAAGGGCGTCATCGGCCTGGGCCTGCCCACCGTCGCCATGGGCATGCTCGGCCTGGCTATGTTGCCGGCGCAGGCTGCGGCGTTGCTGATCATCCCGTCCACCGTCACCAACCTCTGGCAACTGGCCTTCGGCGGTCACCTGAGCGCGTTGATCAAACGCCTGTGGCCGATGCTCCTGCTGATTTTCCTCGGCACCGGGCTGGGCTCGGTGTGGCTGGGCATGGATGGCGGGCATTGGGTGGTGCGGGCGTTGGGCGGCGCGCTGCTGGTGTATGCCTTGAGCGGGCTGTTGCTGCCGACGTTCAAGGTCAGCCCGGACACCGAGCGCTGGCTGGGCCCGCTGTGCGGCGTGCTGACCGGGGTCATCACCTCGGCCACTGGGGTGTTCGTGATACCGGCGGTGCCGTATCTGCAAGCGTTGGGCTTGAACCGCGATCAGCTGGTGCAGGCGTTGGGGCTGTCGTTCACCGTGTCGACCCTGGCGCTGGCAGCCGGGCTGTTCTGGCGTGGCAGCCTGGGCGGCGGCGAATTGAACGCCTCGTTGCTGGCGCTGGTTCCCGCGCTGCTCGGGATGTGGCTGGGCCAGGCCCTGCGCCAGCGCATCAGTGCCGTGCTGTTCAAGCGGGTGTTCTTTATCGGCATGGCCGCGCTGGGAGGTCATCTGCTGATCAGTGGTTAACAATATGCCGTTGATTCGTGCGCCTTGGTCAAATGTATTTTGCCGCCGGGACGCTTATTCCAAAGCACCGACCCCGTTACCCTGCCTTCAGACATTTTTAATCTTTAGGCACCCCCTATGAAAAAAGTACTCCTGCTCAACGGCGGTAAGAAATTCGCCCATTCCGACGGTCGCTACAACAGCACCCTGCATGAAGCCGCCCTGGCGGTACTGGACCGTGGCGGCATCGACGTCAAGGAAACCCACATCGACGCCGGCTACGACGTGGCCGAAGAAGTCGCCAAATTCCTCTGGGCCGACGTGATCATCTACCAGATGCCCGGCTGGTGGATGGGCGCTCCGTGGATCGTCAAGAAGTACATCGATGAAGTCTTCACCGAAGGCCATGGCAGCCTGTACGCCAGCGACGGCCGCACCCGCTCCGACTCGTCGCAGAGATACGGCAGCGGCGGCCTGATCCAGGGCAAGCAATACATGCTGTCCCTGACCTGGAACGCTCCTCAGCAAGCGTTCGACGACCCCACCGACTTCTTCGAAGCCAAGGGCGTGGACGCGGTGTATTTCCCGTTCCACAAGGCCAACGAGTTCCTTGGCATGACCGGCCTGCCGACCTTCCTCTGCGTGGACGTGATGAAACGCCCGGCCATCGAAGCCGACGTGGCGCGTTATGAACAGCATCTGGCACAGGTGTTTAACCTGAGTCTGTAATGCGGCTAGTATCCGTGCAGCCGCTATAAAGAGGATTCACGTTGAAAGCCCGATCCGATGAGCTACAGATCTTCGTCTGCGTGATTGAATGCGGGTCGATTTCCGCCGCAGCCGAACAGGTCGGGCAGACGCCGTCGGCGGTCAGCCGCACTTTGTCGCGCCTGGAAGCCAAGCTCGACACCACCCTGATCAATCGCACCACCCGGCGCATGGACCTGACCGAAGAGGGCAAGTATTTCTTCGACCGGGCCAAGGTGATCCTCGAGCAGATGGACGACCTGGAAGAACGCCTGTCGTCGCGCCAGCAAACCCCGTCGGGGCGCCTGCGGATCAACGCGGCGTCGCCGTTCATGCTGCATGCGATCGTGCCGTACATCGCCGAGTTTCGTGGCCTGTACCCGGATATCCAGTTGGAACTGAACAGCAACGACCTGATCATCGACCTGCTGGAGCAGAGCACCGACATCGCGATTCGTATCGGTGCCCTGGCCGACTCGACGTTGCACGCCCGCTCACTGGGTTGCAGCCCGCTGCATATCCTCGCCAGCCCGGCGTACCTGGAACAGCACGGCACGCCCACGACCGTTGCCGAACTGGCCGAACACACGTTGCTCGGCTTCACCCAGACCGAAACCCTCAACCACTGGCCGTTGCGCCACGTGCACGGCGATCGCTGGCAAATCCAGCCTGGCGTTGCCGCTTCCAGCGGTGAAACCTTGCGCCAGCTGGCGCTGGAAGGGCAGGGCATCACCTGTTTATCGGACTTCATGACCGCCCAGGACATCAAGACCGGGCGCCTGATACCGGTGCTGGCCGAGTTCAACAGCGGCTATCGTCAACCGATCAATGCGGTGTACTACCGCAACTCGCAATTGGCCTTGCGCATCCAGTGCTTCCTGGACTTTATCCAGGGCAAGCTGGCCAGCTACGCCAGCTGATTCGTGACCTCTGCGCAAGATTGAATTGGGCAATACGGACTTATTCGGAATGGATAGGTCCGCAATACTGAGTCCATCAATTACTCACGCAGGGAGACACCTCCATGAACGTATTCATCACCGGCGCTGCCGGTTTTATCGGCGGTTCCATCGCCACTGGCCTGGTCAAGGCCGGCCATAACGTCACCGGCCTGGTGCGCAGCACCGAACAGGCTGCGGAAATGACGGCACTGGGCATCACGCCGGTGATCGGTACGCTGGATGACAGCGCGCTGTTGACCGAGCAGGCGAAGAAAGCTGACGCGGTGATCAACGCCGCCAGCAGCGACCATCGCGGCGCCGTGGAAACCTTGCTGGCCGCGCTGCGCGGTTCCAACAAAACCTTCCTGCACACCAGCGGTTCGAGCATCGTCGGCGATGCGTCGGGCGGTAAGTCCAGCGATGTCATCTACTTTGAAGACAACCTGCCGGCGCCGACTGTCGACAAGGCTGCTCGCGTGGCCATCGACAACCTGATCCTGGCTGCAGCCAAAGATGGCGTGAACTCGGCAGTGATCTGCAACACCCTGATCTACGGTCACAGCCTGGGCGTCAAGCGCGACAGCGTGCAGTTGCCACGCTTGCTCAAGCAGGCACGCAAAAGCGGTGTAGTGCGGCATGTGGGCACCGGGCAGAACATCTGGTCCAACGTGCACATTGAAGACGTGGTTGCGTTGTACCTCCTGGCGTTGGAAAAGAATGTGCCGGGCACTTTCTACTTTGTGGAGAGTGGCGAAGCGGCGTTTGTCGACATGACCACCGCGATTGCCGAAGCGCTGAAGCTGGGTAAACCACAGGATTGGCCATTGGCGGATGCCGAGGCCGAGTGGGGTTATGAAATGGCAAACTATGGCCTGGGTTCCAACAGCCGGGTTCGCGGCAAGCATGCCCGGGAATTGCTGGGATGGGCGCCGAAGCGGACCTCCGTAGTGGAGTGGATTCGCAACGAGATGGTGTGATGTTCGCTTGAGACCGAGGCGAGCTCTTCGCGAGCAAGCCCGCTCCCACACTTAACCGAGTTCCAACTTTGGAATGCGGTCAAGTGTGGGAGCGGGCTTGCTCGCGAAAGGGGCGACTCGGTCCAACGGTCTTACCCAACACTAGCCCCACCCCGCCCAATTCCGTACCATCCCCCGCCTTATCCCTCGCAACTCCCCGGTACTTCAATGAACCTCACCCGTCTGCGCGCCGACGCCCTGGCCGGACTCACCACGTCTTTTGCCTTGCTGCCCGAATGCATCGCCTTTGCCCTGGTGGCTCATCTCAACCCGCTGATGGGCCTCTACGGCGCATTCATCATCTGCACCCTCACCGCGCTGTTCGGCGGCCGGCCTGGCATGGTCTCCGGGGCCGCCGGCTCGATGGCGGTGGTGATCGTCGCGCTGGTGGTGCAGCACGGCGTGCAGTATCTGTTGGCCACGGTATTACTGGGCGGGTTGATCATGGTCGCCTTCGGCCTGTTGCGCCTGGGCAAGCTGGTGCGCATGGTGCCGCACCCGGTGATGCTCGGGTTCGTCAACGGCCTGGCGATCATCATTGCCCTGGCGCAGCTGGAGCATTTCAAGAGCGGTGACACCTGGCTCAGCGGCACGCCGCTGTACGTGATGACCGGGCTGGTCGCGGCCACCATGGCCATCGTCTACCTGCTGCCGCGCCTGACCCGCGCCGTACCACCAGCCCTGGTGGCGATCCTCGGCGTAGGCCTGGCGGTGTACATGCTCGGCCTGCCGACCCGCACCCTGGGCGACATGGCCCACATCGCCGGCGGCCTGCCGACCTTCGCGCTGCCACAGATTCCCTGGACCCTCGAAACCCTGCACATCATCGCGCCCTACGCGATCCTGATGGCCATGGTCGGCCTGCTGGAAACCCTACTGACCCTCAACCTCACCGACGAAATCACCGAAACCCGCGGCTACCCGGACCGCGAAAGCGTGGCCTTGGGTGCCGCCAACATGGTCTCGAGCCTGTTCGGCGGCATGGGCGGCTGCGCGATGATCGGACAAACCGTGATCAACCTCAGCTCCGGCGGGCGCGGGCGCTTCTCCGGGGTATTTGCCGGGGTGATGATCCTGCTGTTCATTCTGTTTCTGTCACCGCTGATCGAGCGCATTCCGCTGGCGGCGCTGGTGGGGGTGATGTTTGTGGTGTCCCAGCAGACGTTTGCCTGGGCGTCCCTACGGGTGATCAACAAGGTGCCGCTCAACGACGTGCTGGTGATCATGGCGGTGACGGTGATTACCGTGTTCACCGACCTGGCGACGGCGGTGCTGTGCGGGATTGTGATTGCGGCGCTGAACTTCGCCTGGCAGCAGGCGCGCGAGTTGTACGCGGATGAACATATGGAAGCGGACGGCAGCAAACTCTATCGGGTGCACGGCACGCTGTTTTTTGCCTCGACCACGCCGTTTTTGAATCGCTTCGATCCGGCCAACGACCCGGCCCAGGTGACGCTGGATTGCCGTCACTTGAGCTTCGTCGACTATTCGGCGATTGCTGCGTTGATGACCTTGCGCGAGCGCTACACCAAGGCCGGCAAGCATTTGCGGGTGCTGCACCTGTCCGAGCGCTGCCGCAAACTGCTCAAGCGCGCCCGGGTGCAGCACGACTGACCGTTGTTGAAGTGCGATGATCGTTCCCACGCTCTGCGTGGGAACGCCGCTTTGGACGCTCCGCGTCCGCTCTTAAAATCGTGACGCGGAGCGTCACAGGATGCATTCCCACGCAGAGCGTGGGAACGATCATGGCCCGACCAGGTTTTCCAGTTCCTGGGCGCGGGTCTGGGTCATGTCCAGCACGCAGCCGGAGCCGTTGACCTGATCAATGGTGCCGCCGGTGGCCGAGCCGATGAAGCCGCAATTGGCATCGCGAAACTTGATCCACTGGCGCTGTACGTCCTGCAACTGCTGCTTGCGGTTGCCTTCCATCGCGGTCATCGCGGTTTTGTAGGCGGTATTCAGGCGCGCGTCCTGCACCTTGGTTTCCTTGGCGTTGCAATCGACCATGTCGGCGGTGGTGTTGGCGCCGTCCATGCATTTTTTCAGTGCCGGGTTCTCATCGGCCGAGGCCGTGCCGCACAAGGCCAGCAACAGTGCGCCGGCGGCGAAAGGAACAAGCAAGGGGTTACGATTCATTCTGGGTTTTCCTGGTCATGAGTCGGTGTGCAGTCTAAGACTCGGCCTGCGCAGTTGAGTTTCCAGCCCCGGCGATCTTCATGTAAGAACGCCTCCCGAACTTTCATCCACTGACCCCGGGCATATCCCTGCGCGACAGGGCTTGTCTGTGGGCGAAAATTACTTTCATAAAAATTGAAAATACACCCCGGTAATGATTTATGACTTTCACAAACTATTCGACGTGACCCTTTCCGAGGAGTACCGCATGGCCGCATCACCGGGGTATTGGCTGTTGATCTACGCCGCCATCGCCATCATTGCATTGATCGTATTGATCGCGCGTTACCGGCTCAACCCGTTTATCGTCATCACCCTGGTGTCCATCGGCCTGGCTTTGTTGGCCGGAATGCCGGCGGACACGATCATGGGCTCCTACGAGGCGGGCGTCGGCAAGACGCTGGGGCATATTGCGCTGGTGGTCGCGCTGGGCACCATGCTCGGCAAGATGATGGCCGAGTCCGGTGGCGCCGAGCAGGTGGCACGCACGCTGATCAACCGGTTCGGCGAGCGTAACGCGCACTGGGCAATGGTGTGTATCGCGTTCCTGGTGGGGCTGCCGCTGTTTTTCGAGGTCGGTTTTGTGTTGCTGGTGCCGATCGCGTTTACCGTGGCGCGGCGGGTGGGCGTGTCGATCCTGATGGTCGGCCTGCCGATGGTGGCCGGCCTGTCGGTGGTGCATGCGCTGGTGCCGCCGCATCCGGCGGCGATGATGGCGGTGCTGGCCTATAACGCCTCGGTCGGGCAGACGGTGCTGTATGCGATTTTGATCGGCATACCCACCGCGATCATTGCCGGCCCGCTGTACGCCAAGTTCATCGTGCCGCACATTCACCTGCCCGCGGAAAACCCGCTGGAGCGCCAGTTCATCGACCGCGAGCCGCGCACCCGCCTGCCGAGTTTCGCCCTGACCATGGGCACCATCCTGTTACCGGTGGTGCTGATGATGATCGGCGGCTGGGCCAACCTGATTTCCACGCCGGGCACCGCCTTTAACCAGTTCCTGTTGTTTATCGGTAACTCGGTGATTGCGCTGCTGGTGGCGACCCTGGTGAGCTTCTGGACCCTCGGCCTGGCCCAGGGTTTCAACCGCGAATCGATCCTCAAGTTCACCAACGAATGCCTGGCACCAACGGCCAGCATCACCTTGCTGGTGGGTGCGGGCGGTGGTTTGAACCGGATTCTGGTGGACGCCGGGGTCACCAATGAAATCCTCGGCCTGGCCCACGTCTTCAACCTGTCGCCTTTGGTGATGGGCTGGCTGTTCGCCGCGCTGATGCGCATCGCCACCGGCTCGGCCACCGTGGCCATGACCACGGCCTCAGGCGTGGTCGCACCGGTTGCGATGGGGCTGGGTTATCCACACCCGGAATTGCTGGTGCTGGCCACCGGCGCGGGTTCGGTAATCTTTTCCCACGTGAACGACGGCGGCTTCTGGCTGATCAAGGAATACTTCAATATGACGGTGATCCAGACCTTCAAGACCTGGACCGTGCTGGAGACCCTGATTTCGGTGGTCGCCTTCGGTCTGACTTATGGTTTGTCCTGCATCTTGTAACCCGGAGCCGAACCGATGGACATCCTCTACCAGATCCGCGCCCGCCAGGATTCCTTCAGCGCCGGCGAAGGGCGTATCGCCAAGCTGATGCTCGATGATGTCGGCTTTGCAGCGTCCGCTAGCCTGGAAGAATTGTCCCAACGGGCCGAGGTCAGCACCGCCACCTTGTCGCGTTTTGCCCGCAGCGTCGGCTGCCGCGACCTGCGTGACCTGCGCCTGCAACTGGCCCAGGCCAGCGGTGTCGGCAGCCGTTTCCTCGACCCGGCGGGCCTGCCGGAGCAGTCGGCGTTTCACCGGCAGATTCTCAGCGATATCGAGGCGACGTTGCGCCGGCACCTGTCCGGTTTCAACCAGCGCAGCTTTGTCGACGCCGTGAGCCTGCTGGGCAATGCACGGATGATCCACGCGTTCGGCATGGGCGGGCCGTCGAGCCTGTGCAGCGACGAGTTGCAAGTGCGCCTCGTGCGCCTGGGCTACTCGATCAATGCCTGCCACGACCCGGTGATGATGCGTGTGACCGCCGCCACCCTGGGCCCGGAGCATGCGCTGATCGTCTGCTCGCTGACCGGCATCACCCCGGAAGTGCTGGGTGTGGTGGCGCTGGCACGCAACTACGGCGCAAAAATCATCGCCATCACCCTGCCGGACTCCCCGCTGGCGCAGTTGGCCGACGTGCTGCTGCCGCTGCAACCGGCCGAAACCAGTTTTATCTACAAGCCAACGGCGGCGCGCTACGGAATGCTGTTGGCCATCGATGTGCTCGCCACCGAGCTGGCCTTGGCCATGCCGGACGACAACCAGGAACGCCTGCGACGGATCAAGCTGGCCCTGGACGATTATCGCGGCGGCCCTGACAGCCTGCCGCTTGGAGATTGAAATGAAGTACCACACGCTGATCCGCCAGGCGCTGATCATTGATGGCAGCAACACCCCCGGCTATGTCGCCGATGTGGCAGTGCACGAGGGCCGTATCGAGAAGATCGGCGACCTGTCCCGGGACAGCGCCGAGCATGAAATCGACGCTGCCGGGCGCGTATTGGCGCCGGGGTTTATCGACGTGCACACCCACGACGACACGGTGGTGATCCGTCACCCGCAGATGCTGCCCAAGCTGAGCCAGGGCGTGACCACGGTGATTGTCGGCAACTGCGGCATCAGCGCCTCGCCCGTGAGCTTGCAGGCTGATCCGCCGGACCCGATGAACCTGCTGGGCACCGCCGAGGCCTTTGCCTACCCACGGTTCAGCGATTACCGCGCGGCGGTGGAAAACGCCCACCCGGCCGTCAATGTGGCGGCGCTGATCGGCCACACCGCGCTGCGCAGCAACCATATGGACGACCTGCACCGTACCGCCACGCCGGGTGAAATCACCGCGATGCGCGTGCAGTTGCAGGAGAGTCTGGCGGACGGTGCCCTGGGTTTATCCACCGGGCTTGCATACGCCAGCGCCTTCAACGCCGAGACCGATGAAGTGCTGCAGTTGAGTGAAGAACTGACGGCGTATGGCGCGGTGTACACCACCCATTTGCGCAGCGAATTCGAACCGGTGCTGGAGGCGATGGACGAGGCTTTTCTGATCGGCCGGCATGCCAAGGCGCCGGTGATCATTTCCCACCTCAAGTGCGCGGGCGCCGGTAACTGGGGGCGCAGTCCGCAGTTGTTGGCCTCGCTGGAACACGCGGCGAAGACCCATCCGGTGGGCTGCGATTGCTACCCGTATGCGGCCAGCTCTTCGACCCTGGACCTCAAGCAAGTCACCGATGCCTTTCGCATCACCATCACCTGGTCTGCGCCGCATCCGGAAATGGGCGGGCGGGATCTGCAGGATATCGCCGCCGAGTGGGCGGTGCCGCTGATAGACGCCGCACGCCGCCTGCAACCCGCCGGGGCGGTGTATTACGGGATGGACGAGACCGACGTGCAGCGCATCCTGGCGCATCCGCTGTCGATGATTGGCTCGGATGGTTTGCCGGAAGATCCGTTTCCTCATCCACGTCTGTGGGGCGCGTTTCCCCGGGTACTGGGGCATTTCAGCCGGGACCTTGGCTTGTTCCCGCTGCAGACCGCCGTGCACAAGATGACCGGACTGTCGGCGGCGCGCTTTGGCCTGGCCGGGCGCGGTGAAATCCGTGAAGGACACTGGGCCGATCTGGTGCTGTTTGATCCGTTGCGGGTGCGGGATGTGGCGGACTTCAAGGAGCCGCAACGCGCGGCGGAAGGGATTGACGGTGTGTGGGTCAACGGCGTGCTCAGCTACAGCGACGGGCAGGCCAACGGGCAGCGTCCCGGACGATTCCTGGCGCGCAGCGGGGATTTGCGTAAGGGGTTTGCGGCCGTATAGTGGCCGCTCTCAAACACGGAGCAATCGCCATGCACTTAGGAAAAGTCACCCCCATCTTGCGCAGTTTCGACGAGGCCAAAACGTTGGAGTTCTACGTCGACTTCCTGGGGTTCAAGGTCGATTGGCAGCACCGGTTTGAAGACAACTTTCCGCTGTACCTGCAGGTGTCGCTGGGGGACTGCGTGCTGCACTTGTCCGAGCACCATGGCGACTGCACGCCAGGTGCGGCGGTGCGGATTCAGGCTCAAGGGTTGGAAGCGTACCAGCAACAATTGCTGGCCAGGAATTACCGCAACGCCAAGCCCGGTATTGAAGACACGCCGTGGGGCAGCCGCGAGATGAGCATCAGCGACCCGTCTGGGAACCGGTTGGTGTTTGTTGAAGAAGTCAGCAGCTGAGGCTGCGCGCATAAATCGCAGGCAATAAAAAACCGCCTTAGTAGGGCGGTTTTTTATTGCAATCCCAGTTCGCGGCTGGGGTTGCGCCTCACCGGAAGCATTGACCTGCTGACCGGATACTACTGTCGGTTCAGGCATCACGCAAGGCCTGGTGACACTCGGTGTTTTCAGTTCTTTGAGATCTACGCTATTTAAGGACGACTGCAAAAACTGGCAATAAATTCTTGGAGCGTTACCGGTGGATTAGTTCTCCCAGGTCACACCTTTGAGCGGGATGTTGGTTAGTATCGCCCCCGTTCTGTGTATGTCGTTTGTAGGTGGGCTGGGTACGCGCGCGAATTTATGGACCGAACGCCACGGGCTAGTAATCCGTGCCGGATTCATGCGAGAGGACCCAAAGCCCGGCCGCCTCACTGGAAGCATTGACCTGCGTCCGAAGGCTCACGTGTTCCGGTAAGTGCGCTGGAGGTAGGCCCAACTGATGGAGGGCCGAGTATGTCCAAGTTTGCACGACGTACGTGGGACCTCGTAGTGAACTCCCTGCGTGTTTATCACGTGTGGAAATTCCTGCGGGACAGCTTTGATGACCGTTAAGGTCTGAGAAGTGGGCCGCCCCGGTTTCGACCGGGGCGGCTTTTTTGTGCCTGGGATCTACACCCGGAAATGGCTGACCATCTGCTGCAACTGCCCGCCCAAACGCGCCAGTTCCACACTCGACTTGGCCGTCTCGTCACTGGCCGCTGCCGTCTGCTCCGACACGTCCCGCACATTCACGATACTGCGGCTGATCTCTTCCGCCACGGCACTCTGCTGCTCGGCGGCTGCGGCGATCTGCTGGTTCATCGACTGGATATTCGACACCGTACGGGTGATGTTTTCCAGTGACACACCGGCCTTGCGCGTCAGTTCGACGCTGCTGTCGGTGAGGCTGCGGCTGTTGTTCATCACGGCGGCCACTTGCTGGGTGCCGTTCTGCAAACCGGCCACCAGGCCTTCGATTTCTTCGGTGGATTTCTGGGTGCGCTGGGCCAGGCCGCGCACCTCATCGGCGACCACCGCAAAACCCCGACCGGCTTCACCGGCACGCGCGGCTTCGATGGCGGCGTTGAGCGCCAGCAGGTTGGTCTGCTCGGCCACGGCCTTGATCACGTCCATCACGCTGCCGATCTTGTTGCTCTCTTGTTGCAGGTGCGTCATGGCGTCGGTGGAGCGTGCCACTTCAGCTGCCAGGCGTTCGATCTGGGCGATGGCTTCGGCCACCACCTTGTCACCGGCACGGGCTTCACCGTCGGCGGCCGAGGCAGCCTGGGACGCTTGTTCGGCGTTGCGTGCGACTTCCTGCACGGTGGCAGTCATTTCGTGCATGGCGGTGGCCACTTGATCGGTCTCGATCTTCTGGCTGTTGACCCCGGCACTGGTCTGTTCGGTCACGGCCGACAGCTCTTCGGCGGCGCTGGCGATCTGGGTCACGCCGTCACGGATGCCGCTGATCAGTTCACGCAGGGTAGTGCCCATGCGCTGGATGCCCTGTTGCAACACGCCGAGTTCGTCGCGGCGGGTCACCTGGATGTTGTGGCTCAGGTCACCGGAAGCGATGCGCTCCACCACGGCAAGGGTCTCGCGCAGTGGGCGAGTGATCTGGCGGGTGATGATCACCGCAGCCACGATGCCCACCAGCAAGGCCAGCAATGTGCTGATCAGTTGCAGGCTGCGGGCCTGGGCGCTTTCGGCGTCGCGGCGTTGCAGCTGGATGTCGTACAGCTTGTCGCTGATGGTGACAATGTCGGTGCCCTGGGTGGTCATTTCTGCCCGGGCCGAGACGATGTTGGCGTTGGCCGCCTTGTAGTTCTGCACCGCGCTGCGATAGGCGCCGAGGGCGGTTTCCAGGGCTGTCAGTGCAGGCTGTTGGCTGGCGCCAAACGCTGCGTGCAGGCCTTTCAGACCGTCGATGGCTTTCTCGATCTGCGCGGCGGCGCGGGCTTCAGTCTCGGCGTTGACGTTGCCGGTGTAGCCGCGCACTTCGTAGCGGGCCAACTGGAACTGTTCCTTGGCGCTGGTCACGGCCTCGAACTGGGCAAAGCGCTCGGTGCTCTCGGGCATCTGGCGCACGCTGGCGTCCAAGGCACTGATCTGCGCATTGGCGATGTCAGCCTTGTCGCCCATGACCTGGCGCGCGGCGTTACCGTTGCGGTAGGCCTCGCGCATTTTGTTCAAGGACTGCTGGTAAGCGGTGATGATCGCTTTTTGCTCATTGAGCAGCTTGAGGTTGTCCGGGCTCTTGAAGCTGTCCAGCAGCTTCTGTTGCTGGGCCACAAAACTGTCGAGGCTGGTCTGCACGTTTTGCGCCACGGCTTCGTCGCCGTTGGCCAACATGTATTGCAGGCGCACGATTCGCAGTTTGGTCAGCGAAGCGTTGAGCTGGGTGATGTCGCTCATCCAGTTGCTGCGGTCGATCAGGCCGCCCAGGCTGGTCCAGCCGGTGAGCGCGAGGATCGAGGTGAGTACCAGTACCAGGCCGAAGCCCAGGCCCAGTTTCATATTGACGCTGATGTTGCCGAACCAACTATTCATCGCATTCCTCCAGGAACAGATTTGCGGGTACATCCGGTTGCTGGAAGTAGCGACCAGCCGATGGGTAGTCAGGAGGTATCGGCAGCCCTGGCGAGAGCTGAAACGGTTTTTTCGTGAGGGCAGGATTTATGGAACGTGAGCGACGAGCGGTCGCACCGCCCTCATGCAGAGGGCGGTGCGAGGATCAGTGGACTTGGCGCATTCTTTTGCTGGTGGTGATGATGTCGATCAACGCTTCCCTGCTGCTGAAACGGCGGTCATCCAGGTTCCAGCGATTGACGAAGTGCCCCCTGGCATCCTGCTGCAACGCGGTGTGGACCAGTACGCCGTCGCGGTTTTTATGGACCATCTCCAACCCATCGTCCAGGGTGCGCTGAAGCAGGTAGTCGCCTTTGCGCCGCAGGCGTTGTTCGAGGCTGAGGGGTGGTGCGGGCGTGGCAGGTAGCGGCAATGGCGCACCGGCGACTTCGACGTTTTTCTTGAAGTCGTAGCGCACCAATGGCCATTGCTGCTCGCGCGGCAGCGCCTGGACGCTGGCGGGCTCACGCACAAAGCCGCTTGCCGAGCCGGGAGGCACATCGTCCAGCAGTAGACTGATGCCGTTGTTGAGCTCGGCAATGCCCGGCACGCCGCGATGGGTATTGGCGTGCGTTTCGCCCACCAGCGCGACCCACTTGTGTGGCCCCTGTTGAAGTTGATCGGCGCGGATCACCTGGGTCGCAAAGTAGTTGAACATTGATGTCCTGGAGCCGGTCATGCCGTCCACCCGCAAGCTGGCGACACAGTCGAGCGCGCGGATCCGCACGTTATGCTTCATCGCCACCTGCACCAGGCTGACAAAACCGTAGGGGCTGTCGGCCGGTACGCCGTGGCCTTTGTCCAATGCGTTGAGGTAGCTCCACAGCTCATCGGGCATAAAACCCAGGCTGTGGACGATATCCAGGTCGGCCTGATGCAGCTCGGTGGTGAGTTGCTCCATGTACAGGGTTTTTACTTCTCGCGGGCCCTTCAGGTATTCCATGTGCCGGCTGAGGAAGCCTTTGCTCGACGTACCGGCGTGGGCTTCGCCGACTACCAGGCCATCGGCGGTGTCCAGCAGTTGATCGATAAATTTCGCCTCATCCAGGGCCGGGTCGACCGCAGGCAGTGCTCCCCGAGCAGGCGGTGTGTGTTCGGTAAAAAACGCCTGGGCCTGATCCTGAAGTTTTTTGCGGGTCTGGTCGAACGTGGTTTGCGCCGCGCGACGGCTGCTGGCGGTCTCCCTGTAGGCGGTGGCGAAGAGCGCTTCACGCGTGCCTATCGGCAAGGTGATTTCCTCGCTGATCAGGCCCAGGTGTTCATGGGGCAGGTCAAAGGTGCTGAAGTGGCGCGGCGCCTCAACAGGCAGAGGGCGCGTTGGCCGTAGCGCGTGTGAGCGCTCCACCGAGGGCCCCGGGTGCGGCGCCGGTTGGCGTGCCGTGTGCAGCGACAGCTTCAGGTCGCCCTTGGCCAGGGCATCGCCGGGAATGCCGCCGGCCACATCCGCGATGACTCGGGTGGGTTGGTCGAAGGCGTCGTCGACCCGAAGGGCAATGCTCTTTTGCAGGTCGGCCAGGCCCGGCGTGCCGCGATAGGTGCTCATGCGTTTTTGATCAACCAACGCTATCCAGCGCTCGCCCGGTTTTTTCGCCTGGTCATCGTTGATGAGGGTGTGGGAGTAAAAGTTGGTCAGCCGGTTGGAGCGAATCGGGGCCGGGCGTGAATCAAACAGGCACAGGGTGTTTTCCAGGTCGTAGGAGCTTGAGGCGTTCAACGGCCGAACCTCAATCCCGTGCTGTTGCGCGGTGTTTACCAGCATCCAGTGGCCGTGCAACCCGTCGGGGTCGCGGTAATTTTCCTTGTCGATGGATTTGAGCTGGCCCTCGGCCCGTTTGGAGAAGCCACTGGAAAACCGTGAGTGGGTTTTCAGGTGATGAATGTCGCGCCACAGCGGCTCGATATAGAGAACCGTCACGTTCAGTTCGCGCAGATATTGCATGTTTTCGATCAGCACCTGTTTAGCTGCGGTGGAAAACGGTGCCTCGCCCACTACCAGGTGGTGCGCGTCATCGATCAGCAGCTTGAGCAAATCACGCAGGGCAATGTCTGGCGCCGGGTTCAGGGTTTCGGCCCGGGGAACCACGGCGGGCAACCGTGCAAAAAACGCGTCGGCGTCATCCGTCAGGGCCCTCACATTGTCCAGGTGCTGTTTGAGTGCCGGGGCGAGTTGCCGACGCGAGATCCAGATGCTGTGGGTATTGAGGTCACGATCCAGGTAGGCGATTTGCAGGAACAGCGCCGACCGGTCCTCGGGTGCGATGACGGCCGATACGTCCCGGCGAAACTTTTCCGACAACTCATAGGGCTGCCCGAGTCTTTCAGGGCCAGGCATGCCACCGATGACACCGGAGCGCTGCCACTGGCCGTCCACCGTCTGGTTCACCAGCTTGCCGGTGGAGCGCAATTGCCCGCTGGTGTTGTCGTAGCGAAACAACAGGAATCGCCCCAGGCTGTCCGGGGTGTGCGAGGCCCACAGGCTGTCGCCGGCAAACAGCACGGGCTGCATGCCCTGCGGCAATGGGGGTTGCGGTTGCAGTTGCTTGATCAAGGTCATGGCCTGTTGGTCCTTGGGCACCCGGGCAATATGGCGCAACGGCGGACGGGCGAGCTTGACGGGGGCGAACAGCAGGGGCCGCAGGTCGGTCAACAACGTCCCGCCGGCATTGAGCAGCGCACCCAGATAGTGTCCCAGCGCGGCGGCGGTGTCGTTGCGGCTGTAGGCATGCAGGGCGAGCATCGAATCCTTGAACACCAGCAAGCCGCCCAAGGCCAGGCTCAGTGCCGGGAAGGGCGCGGTAAGCACGGCCATGGTGATTTCGCCGATCACGCTGACCAGTTCCATGATCATCTGCAAGCGCCCGGTGGTGGTGCTTTTGACTTCGTCGATACGGTGACGCAGCTTTTTGTCGTAGGTGTGGTAATGCAGGTTCTTGAGCGGCAGTGCGGTGCGAGGCACTTCGTCGAACACCGGCTTGGAATACACCCCCTTGAGCTGTGCCGGTAGGCCGGCCACCAACGCATGCAACCTCGGCTCGAACGCCGCGCGCTCAACGCTGGCGACCCGGCTGATGTAGTAGGTGTCCATGCCTTCAAGGTTTTTCAGGCGCTCGTTGAATTCCCGTTGCGGCCTGAAGGCGATGCCATCCGGTGCGTGCGGGGTGTAGAGCAGGGGCAGGTCGTTGGCGTGGTGGAACAGGTAGCAGCCATCGATCACTTGCCCGCTGATGTGCAGGGGATAGAGCCGATACCGATTGCGCACGGCATCGCTGTTATCGGCCAGGCTGTCGATGCTTTTTTCCAGCCAGGCCAGGTCGCTTGTTGCCAGGCAGCCTTGCAGGCAGCACTCAAGCGCAGCGACGTGCATGTGCAGTTGGGCAACCTCCAGGGCCATGTTGCGGCGCCATGCATAGTGGGGGCCTTGCGGGTCCAACAGGGTTTTCTCGACCTCGGCGACATAGCGGTCACCGATCCAGGTGCCTCTGACCGAGTTGCTCACCGTTTGCGCGGTGAGTCGACTCAGGTCGACGCCGGGCGGTCCCTTGAACTGCGCGGTGGTGCTGGCGTCGGGGTTGATAAAGCCCAGGCTGGCGTCGTAGCCATTGCGGTACAGCGTGGTGTAGCTGACGCGTTCGCGCGGGGTGATCACGCCCACGAGATTTGGGTCTACCGCCGGGATCGGGTTGCCGAGCAGTTGGTTGAGGGCGGTTTTTGCCGCCTTGTGCAAGTAACTGTCGAAGTCGGGAAACTGTTGTGGGCTACCCGGGCTTGCGGCGTAGGCCTTTGCCGCGCCCAGTGCCTGTTCCTTGAGATCGGCGAGTTTCTGTCGGTCGGCTGCCGATGCCTGGCTCAGCCACTTGGGCATCTGATACAGGTATTCATCGGCCTGCATGGCCAGCGTCGTGGTGCTCATTTCCACCAGGCACGCCTCATAGGTGGAGGGCGCGCCGAAACTGATCATCAAATACTCAAGGCTGGCCGGGGTAAAACCCAGGGCGGAAAGCATCGCGCTGTATTTGGGCCGGATCCGGCTGACCAGTTGTTCAAGCAGGTAGTCTTTCATGCTGCGCGAATCGGGAGCGGACGCTATCTCCTGGCTCCAGCCGAGGATATGCGCCTGCAATTCCCGCTCGCTGCCAAAGGCCTGGAACTGTTCGGCGCGTGGCGCGTGAGGCGTGCACAGCAGCAAGCGTTTGACCGCGCCCGTTGCATCGGTCTGGCGCAGCACCCACAGGTCCTTGAGCGGAGCCTTGTGCAGGAACAGGCAGCAGGCAGTAAGTGTGGGCGAGGGGCCTTCACTCAGGGTTTGCAGCAGTGCGTAGTCATCTGCACTGATATGGTCTTGCAGCGACGCACTGTAGGCCAGCGCGTGCAGGCGGCTGTCGAGCATCTGCTGCATGGCTTCCTGTACGGCGGGCAAACTGTGGGCGCGCTTTTGTTCTTCGGCGAAGCTCAGGCTTGGTTGAACCTTGGCCAGCAGCTCGGCGAGGTAAGCCGGGGTGACGTTCTGGAACTCGGGCGGCAATGGCTGCTGGGCGTAGGTCAGTTGGGTGTGCTTGAGAAACTCGGAACCGGCGTGTTCATCGCCACGGTGCAAGCCACGTACCGCCAGTTGCACCAGGTTGTTGTGCTGGTTGTACGAGTTGCCTGACTTCAGGGTGCGCTCGGTGCTGATCTGCAGTTGCTCGGGGATCAGGCCCTGGATATCCAGGTCGTCGTCCAGGTGCTCAAGCAATTGCAGGCGCGCCATGGCCTCCGGCGAGGCCGCCGGGCCGAGCAGCGCCAGCACTTGCAGGCTGAGGTGTTCGTAAGTGCGCAGGTGCTCGGCGAGGGTTTTGCGCTGGGCCTCATTGGCGCTGCGGTACCAGTCGGGAGCGGATTCGTGGAGCAGTTTTTCCAGTAACTGTTGCGCGCGCAGTTCCAGGCGCGAGGCCAGGTCCCAAGGCGAGCAGCGCAGCGCCTGGTCCAGTTCGAGGGTCATTCTGGCGACGTCTGTCGGCGCGGGGTGGCCGTCCAGGCCAAGGGCAAACGCGATGTCCTGATGTTGTTTGTCCTGCAGGGCGTTGTAGGTGTGTTCGTTCAGCGGGAGGCTGTCGATAGGGCCTGGCACCAGCGGCCAGATACTCGCCGCGCGCAAGTGCTGGTAACGGCGCGGCAAGTGTTGCAGCAGTTCCTGGCGCCAGGCCGACTGCTTCATGCGCTCTTGCAACGTGCGATCCAGGTGTTTGAGTGAGGTGAAAGCCTCCAGGCCTATGGAGGGGGTGAACAGCAACACATCGCCGTCCTCGATCTCCAGGTGGGTTACCGGTGTTTGGCTGCGGGTGAGTATGAACACCCCGGCGAACTCGATGGTCTGCTGGCGGTAGCGAAACGTCAGGCGATGGATACCCGGGCGCAGCTCGGGGCCGCTGACGATATTCGTCACCAGCAGCTGGTCGGCAGGGCTGAGCAGGCGATCCTTGACCTTCAGCCTGGCCTCGGCCTCCAGCATCGGCTGGTGGCTGTCGAGTATCCAGTTCTTGCGTAGATGGCCGTTGGGCCGCCGTTCGATTTCCAGGGCGGCCAGCTTCTTGTGCAATGCCTGGCTGATGCGCGTGCGGTTCAACCGGCCGGGTTCGCCCTGGATCACCCAGTCGCCGGGGACGGTGTAATGCACTTGTGCGTTCTGCAGGCTCCAGCGGCTTTCTTCTGCCAGGGCGGCGTGCAATGCCTGCACCTCCAGCAACTCGGTAGAAGACTGCGCTGCCGGTGCGTGGCCGTTGGGGAAAATCTGTAGACGATGACCGATTTGCAGCAGGTAGCCGTTCAGTTGTTCCGGGGTAAGTGGTGATGTGTTCGGGGGCTGGGCGGGCATGGCCGGTCCTCAGGGAGTCAATGGTCCCTGAGGGTGCGCAGTCTCGGCGTGTGAATGGCGGTAGTTAGTTACTCAAGGCCTCGACTACGGTCAGTATCAGGCGTGACGGGCAATCGGTACTCAGGTGTAGCGTGTTGCGCGCCACCCTGGGATGTTCTGCCTGGCCGGGTGCTTCGCCGCTGTTGGGGTTGACGTCAAAGCGCGGGAAGTTGCTGCTGGCGATGTCGAGGCGCAACCGGTGGCCGCGCTGGAACAGATTGCAGGTGGCGAAGGGTTCGATCACCACCTTGACCCGCTCACCCGGGGTCAGCAGGGTGGGGTGCTCCCAGGTGTTTCGGTAGCGGGCCCGCAGGATGCCGTCGGTGATGTTCATGGCGTAGCCGTCCGGGTAGACGTCGACCAGTTTGGCGGTGAAGTCGGTGTCGGGCGCATCGCTGTCGATCCACAGTTCCACGCGCAGCGGGCCTGCGACGATCAGGTCGTGGCTGAGTGGCTCGGTCTGGAAGCTTAAGACATCGCTGCGCTCGGCCAGGGGGCGCTGGTCGCCACGGGTACCGAAGAAGTCCGCCCGCTCGCGTTGGTCGAAAGCGCCGCCGACAAAAATCGGCGCGCCGGAGGTCAGGGCGCCACCGATGGTCGGCACCGGATCGGCCGGGTCGGCGCAGTAGCTGAGCTGGCCCTCGGTGGTCGGTGGTTCAGGTTGCAGGTGGCGTTGTGCGGTGAGGTGCAGGGTGAGTTGCCGGCTATCCGGTAGCGGCCATTGATGACTGTCGATCCAGTGCCCGCCATGTTGCAAGCGCCCCTGTTGATCGCGCTCACCGGTGCCACCGCCCATCAAGAACACCTTCACCGCCGCGGGTGCAGGCAGCGGCGAACCCTCGAGGGTGCGTTCAAACCAGTCCAGGCGGCAGCTCAACCAGTCTTTCGCCACCTGCCCGTCGAAAGCCGCTGGTGCACCAAATTGCGCATCGCCACTGTGAGTGATATTGCGATCACCATGCAGCCAGGGGCCCATGATCAACTGATGCTGCGCCGTACTGCCGGCGCAAAACGCCGCGTAGTTGGCGAGGGTCGAACTGACATAGGCGTCGTACCAACTGGACATGAACAGCACCGGGATATCCGGCAGATCGTGGTAATGCCCCTCGGCGTAGATGCCCGGCGCTTGCCAGTACGGGCCGAAGTCGCCCTGGGCCCACTGCTCCAGCAGATAGGCTTCGTACTCCGGCACATGCCGCAGGGGCGATTGCCCGGCGTGCCACGGCATGCGCTTGAACCACTGGTGGATGTCTTCCTGTTCCAGGGCTTCGAGGATCTTCGGATCCGCCAGGGCCGCCGGGCTTTCCTTGGCCTGGCGAAACGCCCAGGTGGCCTGCTTGAGCTCCAGCGCGCCGCCCTGGCGAATCCCGCATTGGTAGGCGTTGGCGAAGCCGCCGCTGTCCAGCACCATGCTGGCGAGGCCCGGCGGATGCAGGCAGGCCATCGCCAGTTGCGTGTGGGCGGCGTAGGACAGGCCCATGCTGCCAATCTTGCCGTTGCACCACGGCTGCTCGACGATCCAGGCCAGGGTGTCGCAACCGTCTTCGCCCTCGGCGGTGTATTTGGTGAACACGCCTTCGGAGGCATAGCGCCCGCGGCAATCCTGGAAGATCGCGACAAAGCCCTGGGCCGTGAACCGCGCGGCCATTTGCTCGCGGGAGATGTGCTGGCCGTCGAGCTGGATTTCCGAGCGCGATGGTTTGCTCTTGTCGTACGGGGTGCGTTCGATCACCACCGGAAAAGGGCCTGGACCGTGGGGCAAGTAGATATCGGTGGCCAGGTGGATGCCGTCGCGCATGGCGATCATCTGGTTGTGCAACGTCTGCATGGGAAAAACACTCATGGGGTCAGTACCCGGTGCCTACGGCAATGGCCAACAACACCATCGCCAGCACCGCATAGATCAGAAACAGCGGCAGGATGTAGCGTGCCCACTGGCCCCAGCCGACGTTGGCGGTGGTCAGCAATACCAACAGGCCGCTGGAGGTCGGGGTGATCATGTTGGTCAGGCCGTTGCCCATCAAAAACGCGAACACCGTGGTTTGCGGGCTGACGCCGGAGAGCTGTCCCAGCGGCCCGAAGATCGGCATGGTCACCGCCGCCTGCCCCGAGGTGGACGGGATCAGTACATCCAGCCCCAGTTGTGCGAAGAACATGCCGTAGGCCGAGACCACCGGGCCATGATCGCCCACCAGGTTGGCAAGGCTGTTGACGATGGTGTCGAGCACCTGGCCGGTGCTGAGGATGATTTCCACGGCGGTCGCCAGACCGATCAACACACCGGCGATCAGCACCTTTTTCATGCCGTCGACAAAGGCGCTGGCGGCGGTGCTGGCACCCAGGCCGGCGATTACGCTGAACGCCACGGTCAGCAGCAGGTAGAACGCCGACAGCTCGTGGTATTTCCACTCCCAGCGGTTCGAGGCGTACACCAGGAAACCAATACCGGCCCCCAGCACGATCAGGTTCAGCAGGTGGCGCAGGGGCAGCGGTTTGCGTTCGAAGGTGATCTGCGCGCTGGCATCAAACCCGTGCTTGCGGATACTCCACAGTACGAACGCGATGCCCACCAGCAGGAACGTGCAGTAGGCCAGGACGCGCATGCTCAGGCCGCTGAAAATCGGCAGCCCCACCATCGGCTGTGCCACGGACAACGCCACCGGGTTGGAGATGGAGGCCAGGTAGCCGATCTTCACCGAGATGGTCACGATGGCCAGGCCGATCAGGTTCGACAGCCCCAGGCGGTTGGCCATGGCCACCATCAACGGCACGATCAGGATGAATTCCTTGGCCAGGCCCATGAAGGTGCTGCCGGCGGAAAACACCAGCATCAGGCTGGGCACCAGCACGTAGATATTGCCCCGGGTCAGCCCCAGCAGGCGTTCAAGACCGGCATCAATCACACCGGCCTTGTTCAACACGCCGAACATCCCACCGATGAACAGCACCATGAAAATCAGCGCGGCGCGTTTTTCGATGCCTTGGGGAATGGCCATGAAGCCCTCGACCAACGATACCGGCCGAGCGACCGTATCGCTGGCCTTGCGCGGTTCGAGGGAGAACAGTTGGCCCAGGGAGTCGTGCTTTTCCAGCACCTGATAGGAGCCCGGAACCACGAGGCCGTTCTGGCGCTGGAACTTGCCCGAGTTCACCGCGTAGGTGAAGGCGACAGCCAGCAGCACGATGCTCAACAGAATAATGGCCGGGTTGATCTGCTTGCGCTGCGCGGGTTTTTCCACCGGCGTTTCAGTGGGCGAGTGGGTACGGACGATCTGCGGTTCGGTCATGCTGGTTGCCCCGGTGTGCGCTGTTATTGTTGTGTCGGGTGACACTTGTGGAGCGGACACTAGGGCAAAGTTTTAACGGCGACAACGTTATGCGCGGGCTGGGTTGGGCTATGCGTTTTGTGCGGCCAGGCGGTGCTTGAGGTGCTCGGCAAACGCCGTCACCACCTTGGACCTGGGTTCATCCGCGCGAAACGCCAGGCCGAATGCATAGGGCAATGCCGGTCGAAACGGGCGGGCCACAATCGGCAAATGCATGAAGTGGCTGGCCAGCAAACCATTGACGATCGACACCCCCAACCCCTCGGCGACAAAACTGCATGCGGCGCCCACCGAGTGCACTTCCACCCGCACCTGGGGCGTCAGGTTGGCTGCGCGAAACACCTGGTTCAACTCCGCCCGCAGGGCCCGTTGCCGGCCCAGCATTACCAGCGGCACGTCCCGCAAGTGTTGCACTTCGATGCAGGCGTGGCGGGTCAGCGGATGGTCAGCGGGCATCACGCACACGCCTTCGGTTTCCAGCACCGGTTCAATCTCGAAGTCGGGAATCTCGGTAGGCAAGCGCACAAAACCGAGGTCGGCAGAGCGGTCGAGCACGGCCCGTTCGATCATGTCGTAGGAACCGGTCAGCAACTCGACGACGATGTCTTCACGGCCCTTGAGAAACTCGGCGACGATTCGCGGCAGCAGCTCCTGGGTCATGCTGGTGGGCACCCCGACCTTGATCAGGCTCTTGCGCGAACGGCCCACGCGCATCTCATCTGCCAGGCGCTGGATACGCTGCATGCCGTCCACCAGGCCAGCCACTTCGGCAAGCAGTTCTTCAGCCTCCGGGGTCGCCATCAAACGACCCTTTTTGCGCAGGAACAACGCGAAACCCAATGCCTCTTCCAGCTGGCTCAACAACCGGCTGACCGCGGATTGCGACAGGCCCATGCGGGTCGCCGCACCGATGGTCGAACCGGTGGACATGATCGCCTTGAAGGCTTCGAGCTGCTTGAGATTCACCGTGATTTTCCTGTGGTTTGAGGGCTTTGCGCATAGCCTGATGCGCTTCTCGCATAACGTTGCCGGGCGTTCGAGGAGCCGTTAGTGTCCGCCGCAATGCGACGCGCCGTCCAGCGTGTCGCAGGCAGCAACTGCCCATAAAAAACCACAATACGGCATTCGGGAGACGGTTATGCGTGAGCTTTTCACGAGGGGAGGAGTGGTGTGCACGGGCTTGCTGGCGAGCCTGTCACCGGCACTGATGGCCCAGGGTTTCTGGGAGGATTCCCACGGAAAATTGACCTTGCGCAATTACTATTTCAACGACGGTTACCGCGACGGCGGCGAGGACCGCAAGGAGTGGGCCCAGGGCTTTTTGCTCAACCTGCAATCGGGTTATACCGAAGGCACGGTGGGTTTTGGCCTGGATGCGTTGGGGCTGTCGGGGATCAGGCTCGACTCCAGCCGCGCCCATGCTGGCACCGGCTTATTGCCCGTGCACGACGATGGCCGCGCGGCCAGCGAATTCTCAAGCCTGGGCGTGACCGCCAAGATGCGCATCGGCGAAGCCGTGGTGAAAACCGGCACGCTGCTGCCGAAGATTCCAGTGCTGGTGTACAACGATGGCCGGCTGTTGCCACAAACATTCCAGGGCACTCAGGTCGAGTACAGCGGCGTCCGTAACCTGTACGTGCACGCCGGGCATCTGGACAAGTTCAAGCTGCGAAACTCGACCGACAGCGTGGACATTTATCCCCAGGGCTACAGCGGCAAAAAGGGCAGCGACTTTGATTTTGCCGGCGCCACCTATGCCTTCACGCCCAAGCTAAGCGGTACCTGGTACTACGGCGAAATGCGTGAATTCTATCGCCAGCAGTTCTTTGGCCTGGTGCATAAACAGCCAGTGGGTGCCGGCAGCCTGACCAGTGACTTGCGTTACTTCATCAGCAACGAAGCGGGCGAGGCACGCAATGGCAAGGTCGACAGCGACATGTTCAGCGGGTTGTTCACCTACCGGCTAGGGCCGCAGGCGCTGGGCGTGGGTTATCAGAAAGTCACCGGCGATACCGCCTTGCCCTATGCCAGCGTGTCGACGGTGTATTCCTTCAGCAACGCAGGTGTCGGCAAATTCATCCAGGCCGGTGAGCAAACCTGGATGCTGCGTTATGACTACGACTTTGCCGCCATGCTGCCGGGCCTGACCTTCATGACCCGTTACTACAAGGGCCAGAACGGTGACTTCAAGGGCCGCGAAGCCCGCGAGTGGGAGTCGGACACCAACCTGCGCTACGTGATCCAGGACAGCACCTTCAAAGGCGTAGGCATCGAGTTGCGCAAGGCCACGTATCGCTCGACCTATGCGAGCGATCGTGACAACTACCGGGTCTACCTCACGTACGACCTGGCGCTGTGGTGACAGGTCCTACTGCTCGACGAAATAGTACGGCTGACGGTTGATCGCCATCTCCTTGACCACCCTCACCGGGACGTTCAGCCGGTCAGTATTGTCCACCAGGGCCACGTTGCCGGGCTTGGCCGCGAGGTAGCTTTTGAGCTCCTCCGGCGTCTGCAGGATCGTCAAGTAACCCTGCATGTAGAACACCCCGGCGCCGGCGATTCGCTCGTTGGCCTGATACAACACCACCTCTTTGCCCTGCGCCTGCATCGCCTGGATCTGGCTGATTACCGGCACAAACGACTGGCGCACATCGGCCTTGGGCGCGAACCAGAAAGCCGCAATCAGGTAGCAGGCCACCACCACGGTGAAGAAGCCACCTACCAGACCCCGCCGGTTTTCATAAACGTGTTCGGCAACGTGTGAAACCTGCCCACGACTTTTCAGCCAGCCCAGCAGCACGCCGCCATACTCGGCGGCCAGCACCGCAGCGGCGGGTGTCAGCGCCATCAGGTAAACCGTGCGCTTGCTGGAGGCGAACGTCAGCAGGGTGAACTGCGCCACCAGCCATATGCTGAAAAACAGCCGGTAGCGGTTACGCACCAGGCTTTTGCGGAAGTGCCACAGCCCCAGGTACACCAGGATGTTCCAGGGCAAAAACGCTTCGGGCAATTTGACGATGTAGTAATAGAACGGCTCGTAGTGGCCGGCTTCGACAAACGAACCGCTGAAGCGCCCGACGCTGTTGGTCAGCAGCACTTCACGTACCCCCTGCAACCCGTCGCGCTGGTAGAGGAAACCCAGCCAGATCATCAGCGGCACCAGCGCCAGCAGCGTGAACAGCCCGGGTTTGATCCAATCGCCGAGCTTGAACCGTTTATCCATCAGGCTGGTGCTGGCCAGATAGACGAAGATCACCACGCCCGGCATGGCCAGGCCTAGAACACCTTTACTCAGCGTGGCGATGACCATCCCCAAGGTGAACAGCAACCAGGTGCCCAGGTTGGAACGGTCGCGCTCCGACTCGGGGCGGTTGGCCTGATAAAACGCCAGCAGGGCCATGGTGACCCCGAGGGTGAGCAGCGAATCTTCACCCACACCGCGCACGTTGCTCCAGTAACTGGCCATGGTCGCCAGCATCAGGCCCGCGACAAACGCCAGGGTCTTGGGCCGGCCAAACTTGCGCAGCATTCCGTACAGCAGCATCACACTGAACAGCCCGGCAAACGCCGACGCCAGACGCACTGCCCAAGTGGTACCGCCAAACAACCGGATCGCCCCGGCGTCGAGCCACAGGCTCAGCGGCGGTTTCTCCAGGAAGGGTTCACGGAACAGTCGCGGCACCACCCAATCGTTATCCAGGTGCATCGCCATGGCGATCCCGGCCACACGGGCCTCGGTCGAGCCTTGCAACTCGTGATTGCCAAGGGCAAAGAAAAACAACAGTGCAGCGAGCAGGAGCAGCAGAGGAGCGGAACGCGTCATGGATTCTGGCTACCGGGGCAGGGGGCCGTTCGGGGGAACAGTCCGGGCGATCGGTGAGTATACGAGGGCGATTCTTAATAATTCGTGAATGAATGTGAGGTTTTTGTGGGGTCAGGATTGTTTCAGCAGTGGCCATTGGGTTAGCCAGCGTTTGGAGGTGATGCGTTGTTGGTAGATGGCGTGTTTTTCCTGGGTGAAGCGGGGCGTGGGTTTGAGTTGGAGATTGAACAGGTCTTCCAGGCCGAGAGGGGCTGAAACTTCGCATACGTCCACTGCGGTTCTTCTGACGGCTACTGCGGTGGCGGTTTCGGGCCAGAAGCGCATGGCGTCGCTGGCGTTGCGGTAAGGCGCATCGCCGTTTCGCAGGTGCATGCGGGCCTGGTTTTTGACGGACCAGTCGATGGAGGGTTCGGCTGCGTGTAAGAGGGCTTCGAGGCGGCGGTCTTCGTCGGGGCGGGTGCAGGTGGCGTCGAACCACAGTACGTCGACGTCACCGGTCAGTGGTGATAGGGGGCGACCGTGGAGGTGATCCCATACCGCGTTGCGTACGAAGCCGGCGCCGATCCAGCAGTCGGGGAGGGCGAGGGAGCGGACGATGTCCAGTAGGTGCCAGCGTTGGGCATCGCTGCTGATCAGGGTCTGGAGGGCTTTCTCGCTCAAAGGATAACGGCCTCTTTCACAACGATCCCCAGGTCATTGCTGACTTTCACCACCCTCACTTCATCGCGATAACCGATCCACGTGGGGCGGCAGATTTTAATCGTATTATTCAGCTCAGCATCGAAGACCGTGATTCCGCTGCAGCTTTTACTGCCGCCTGACGAATATTCGTAGTGAGCCGTATAGCTGCTGCGGGTGCCGCCCGAACATAAAATGGCCAATGAAAACAGCGTCACCGAGAACAGCGTGCATAGGATGAACATCCCGGCAAACGCCTTAAGCAGGGTCCATTTTTTTTCGAGCCGCAGCTGAGGTTTTCTTACCCGCCAGACAATCACGGACGCAGCCAGGGTCAGGACGAGAGATACGGATAAACAGGCTTTCTCCGCGACCGGTTTGAAGTGGATGGCCGGTGAGATGCTGAACTGCCATATAAACAGCACGGCCAACAGAAGCTGTACGCCCAGCACGACAGGTATCAGGTAGGCGTAGGAATTCTTGTTCACTGCGGCACACATCCTTATGTTTCAACAAAGGTGGGGTTTATCTTAAAAGAAAATAGACCCTCACCTTTTTCTTACTTTTGGGGCGCTCAAACGGATCGTCATGTTTCCTGTCAGGAAACGGACCTTCCCGTAGCTTCTGAATCTGCCGTTGGCACAAGAATGTCCAATGCGCGCGTCACCAGCAACTCACCGAGGACGCTCAATTGCTGGGAGGCGAGGAGTTTATGGCGAAAGGCGCCATCGAACTCGAAAGCCAGGTCGGTAGTGAGCGCGTTCAGTGAGGCGAGGGTTTCGCAGGCCTGTACGAGCAGGGTTTCGGGGTCGATGTTTTGGGCGATACAGAAGATATCCGTGCCGGATTGGCTGGGGCATGGAGGGTTGGGGGTGATTTTTTTCATGGTGACGCTCCTACACTGATGATGGGAGCTGCCATTCCCCTGCTGTCAAACAGGTTTGGGTGGCAGCTGTACGCGGGTTGACAGACCGGAAGTGTAGGAACCCGGCGCACCCGAAGATGCCCCACGCACAGCCGCCATGAAGGAGCGGAATGCGCGAAGCATGCCGGCTTATCAAGGGGAGTGAAAGGTTACACTTTTCGGCCTGTCAAAGCCGGTAGCTGATGAGCAGCAACCAGGGAAGGCTATCTTTGTGGGGGGGGCATGCGCCAGTTCATGCAGGGCGCGAAAACTTGCGGGAAAAATCCGAAGGCCCATTCGGCGGTGTGTTTACAGGAGCCCAGAAACAACAAAAACAGCACTAGGCGGGTTTGGTGGTGCTTCGTTTGCCGGGGGGATTTGAACCTGCGTCTGTTCCAGTAAATACGCGGGCTCCAGCAGGTTTGCTGCCATTAAGCTGTCATTCTCTCGGCAATGGATGGAACGAAATCTGTCTATCCGCCTTAACTGCTGCTCTTGCACAAATTTCCGGTTCGTTTCCAAGCCACGCCTCGAATCGCTGCAGGGCTTCGATCAGCTCATGTGCCAGCCAGAAGTAATCCACAAATCGCACACGCTCAGGAGTTACCCCAAGCTCTGCCAGCCATTCACCGATCAGAGTTAAAACCTTTTCCTCTGCCATTTCGGCCTTGACCTTGTAATAGATCAAGTTTGCGCCGTTTTTCCGATAATCACGGGATTCTGCCGCGCCTGTATGGAGTAGACCGCACCTGGCCGCCCATAGATCTAGACCAGAGAAGTCCACCTCGTTATCGGCGATCAGAAATTTTTGAGCCCAGGCGATGAAGTCGTTTTTATCGATCTCCTCTTTTTCCGAGATCACCCACGCGGCGCGGTCGATGGCCATATATATAATGGACAGTGCCTGACTCTCTAGTTTCGCGTGGAGTAAGAGCGCGATCGCTCTTGTGTCTTCCATTGGCCCTCGCATAACCCTATCCAGTTCCGTCATTCATCGTCTCCTTTTTGACCATCCACATGCTTTCGGCTTTGCCGCCGGCTTGGGTGTCGTCTGATGGCATCCATCTTCCATACACCCTGGCGATCATAGTCCAGTCAGAATGTCCCATCTGTCCAGCTACCCACATTGGGTGCTCGCCAGCGGATAGCATCATCGAGGCGTAGGTGTGCCGCGTCTGGTACGGCCGGCGGTACCGCACGCCGGCTTTCTTCACCGCATGCGCCCACAGTGTTTTCCGAATCGGCTGATCGCCGGCCCAGCGCTCGAGCGTGCGAGGGTTCTGGAACACCTCGTTGCCGGCCAGGAAGGTGTGCGCCTTCTGTGCCACCAAAGCCTCCATGGCCGGTGCAAGCAGCTTGATACGCCGCTTGCCAGATAGCGTTTTGGTCACCTCGGCTTCACCCGCTGCGGCTTGAGTCATTGCCCGAGTGACGTAGGCCTCACCTTTCAGCCAGTCGATATCACCCCAGTCCAAAGCCACCAGTTCGCTGGTACGCATGCCTGTCCAAAGTGCGAACTGCACAAGGTTCTTGGCCTGGCCATCGAGCGTGGCCAGGATGGCGCGCTGTTCTTCCGGGCTGAACGGATCCACGTCGTCCTCCTTCACCTGGTCTTTGCGGGAGAAGGTCCAGCCGGCCAGCGGGTTGATATCGATCAGCTCTTCATTGTCCACGGCATCATTCAGCGCCGAGCGCAGGCAGCTCTGAATATTGCTGAGCGTCTTGTTGGACACCTCCAGCGTGTTCAGCCAGTCGCGCACGGTCTTGCGCTTCAGGTCGACCAGCAGGGTAGGGCCGAGCGCTGGGACCAGGCGCAGCTCGACCAGCTTCCTGTACCCCTCGAATGTGCTGCTCGACACGTGCTGCTTCTTGCCGGCCAGCCACTTGGTCAGGAAGCCGGCTACGGTCTCCTGGCTGGCCTCTGGCGCGAATTTCGCGGCCCTGGGCGAGCCGGGGAAGGTAACGGCATAGTCGAACGTGCCATTGGCGATAGCGTGCTCGACTGCCGCCTTGTGCTGCTCGGCGCGCTTCAGGTTAGTGGCGGTGGGCTTGAGCGAGATCCGCTCACGGCACCGAACGCCGCGATACATGAACGTGATTTCAATACTCGACTCGGAGACTGCCCGAACTCCCCGCCCATCTCTACCCACGACTCATATCCCTCCACATCAATCAGTACTCGGCCATCTGGGGCTTTGATCCATATCTCTCCGAGCCGCCAAATTCCGTCGCGAAGCTTCGAGCGGATAGCGTCTTCGGAGTAACCAGACTCGCTGGCAAATTTCCTCACGGTTACGTAGCGCATGCGTCGGTACTCCTGGCTATTCAGGGGTGACGATTGCGCATAGGTCGCGTATCGATTTGGCGCAGAGGGCTTGCTCATGCGAGCAGCGTCTAACAGTTCTGTTGGTCATATCCGACTTCCTTTAGTTACTCGGATACAGCCTACGGACGGTTTCCTGGCGTGGATTTCGCTTTCACGCAACAAAAGCGACGGAATTAGATCCCTGAGAAACTCCCTACCAGGGCATGGGCAAGCCATTCGACGTAGTCAGGCTGCTGGTTGCTTTGAAAGACCAGAGCCGCCATCAGGTCTGATGCAATTTTTCTGCTCGAAAGCGATGCGGTTCATTACGCAGATTGGGATTGCGAACCCTTGAATATTTGTTTTGAAGGTTTCGCAACCGTCCTCGACGATTCCGCAGGGCACCCCCCGGCGGAAACGCATTCCCCTGCCGATGTAGTTGCGCAGGATGATTTCCCAGGACTCGTCGTCGTAATAGAAACCTGTGATCTCAGCCCAGTTGGCCTTGACTCCGCTTCCAATGACTCCTTCAGGTGTCAGGCAGAAAATTTCTACCTGGTTTTCTTGGGTGACTGGTACGGCGTAAATCCGGCCATTCGGTGCTACTGGTGGGAAAGTTCGCCCGTTCCCAATGTCACGAAATTCCATGGTGGTGCTCCGTGTGCATGACGTTGCGTGACACGCTATGCCATGTCTTGGAAATCCCAAGCCGGCTCCGTCGCGGGGGTATGCCGTTGGGTTTTCTGCAAGTCGCCGTAAGTTGTGGTGATCACAACAGGGAGTAGCGCCATGGGTAGTACATCAACAGTGATTCGAGTTAGCGTGCTGGCTGCGGCAGTAGCTTTTCTGGTTGGGTGCTCTGCCACTCAATCGCCGAAGACTGTTCAGCTTCCTGAGCCAAAGGATGTGCCGAAAGAAAAATGGTCGGATGCGATGCACGTTCTGACTGCCATGTGGATCTCCGGGCAGCGTGACGTTCCAATCGAGATGGTAGGGGGAGTTGATAGAGTGAGCCCCACCAACAGCTCAGTGGCAGGGCTGGGGGATGCTGGATTAAGTGCGATTGGATATGTGTCACCACCTTCAGGCATGAGCGGTGGTGCAGCCGCAGGTATTGGCTTGGGTTTGATGCTACTGGGTGGATCAAGTGATCCGGCTCGGGCAACTCAGGTTGTTGCCTGGGTGCCTTCCGATCAGGCCGGCTCACCAGAGGATGCATCGGCCCTGGCTCTGCAGAAGGTGGAGGAGGTCCGCAGAAAGATTTTTTCAGGTGGTTTGTCAAAGCTGGGTATGCAGACCGGCCGATACCCTGATGGTCATTCGCGCTCGTACGCAACGCCAGCAGATATCTTTGCGGAACGTCCTATCCCATTCGCGGATACACCCGCTGCGTCACCAAGCTTCTTGGCGTCGCCTCGCAGCTACGGGCCGATATTTATCCGGCACAACCAGTTCACGCTTGATGCCTACAAGAACGACATGACGACTTCGGAAGCCATGTTAAAGGCATCGAAGTACCTACCCGAATGGATCTACATCTACCATCCTGGTCAGCGACTGAGGAAAGATTCAATCCCTGCAGCCATCTTCAACCAAGGCCGAGCGCTTTACTTCGTAGGAAAATAATCCTGCTGGTCTTTCGTCGCTGGCTTTCGCAAGTCTGCGACGATTTTTTTGAGTATGCCTATCCAGATACAGGCTTATTTTGCCTTTTTCGGGTTTTTCGCTTGATAAGTAACACCCATAGTGCAACAGTATTAGTAGAACGCCCTAACTGATACAGGCAACCATCATGTTCATCCGCGCATACCTACGAGCCTCCACCGAAGAGCAAGACGCCGGCCGCGCCCGCGCCTCGCTTGAGCAGTTCGCCAGCGACCATAACAAGGTCATCGCCAGCGTGTACCTGGAGAACGCCAGCGGCGCAAACGCCGACCGGCCAGAGCTGCTGCGCCTGCTGAAAGATGCGCGCAAGGGTGACGTTCTGCTGGTGGAATCGATAGATCGTCTATCCCGCCTGCCGGTGGAAGACTGGCAAAAGCTCAAGGCCGCGATCGACTCCAAGGGTCTGCGCATCGTCGCGCTCGACCTCCCGACCAGCCACCAGGGAATGCAGGACACCAAGGGCGACGAGTTCACCGGGCGGATGCTGGGTGCCATCAACTCAATGCTGGTGGAAATGATGGCCGCCATTGCCCGCAAGGATTACGAGCAGCGCCGCGAGCGCCAGGCGCAGGGTATTGAGAAGGCCAAGGCTGCCGGTAAGTATCAAGGCCGTCCTGTAGACGAGGATTTGCACAAACGAGTCAATGAGCTGCTGCGCGCGGGCCTGGGCATAAGGGCTACAGCCAGGCACGCCGATTGCTCAACTACAACCGTGCTAAGAATTAGAGATCAAAGATAACTAAGACGGGCCTCTAGCTCGGCTCGATCATTCTCGTAGTCGTTGATCTTCGAAAAGTCCGGATTGTGTGCCGCTTTCAGATCCGGCAGGCGCTTCTCAATTTCCTTTAAGTAGACACGCATGGTCGTGGCGTCATCCTTCTCCACCTTGTCATCAAGCGAACTCAGGTAAAGCCAAGCTCCGTCCGGGCTTCTCATGGACGGTATTCTGCGGGATTCGACCATTAAAGACCGCACTTCGCGGAAGGTTGCCGAGGAGGTGAACTTGTCAAAATCAAATCCTTCTTTCATGACACTCTCTCCTTGATTGCACAGATAGATGCACCCACCCTGCACCCACAGCGAGTAGTGAGTTAGGGGGGAATAGGCTGTAAGCCTTGAAATATATGGTGTCCCAGGGCCGGTTCGAACGGCCAACCTTCCCCTTAGGAGGGGCAAAATTACCGGTGTTTAAAAAGGTCCGCCTGAAACGGGGTTACATCAGCGCGTTGGTGAACTGCTTGGTGCTGGCCAGGGCATTCGGGCAACCGCTCGCCATGCAGGGTTCAAGCGCTTAAACCCGATGAAGTGACAAAGTAGCGACGCAGTTTTGCGCAGTCTCAAGCAGCAGTGACATCCTTTACGAATTCTAACCAGGCTGTATTCGCCGCCTGATAGCATTCCGGTCGCCTGGAATGTGCTGGCTCGTCTAACGGCCGAGATGCCGTAGCAATACCCTGATAATTCTGGCGCGCAGGAGAAAGCTTGCGACTGACACCGCAAGCGTCATACCGCCCGCCAGTTCGCCGAAGCGGGCGAACGCAACGATGTTCACCATGGCGAGACCCATGATGCCGTAGAACTCGGCATTGGCCCTACCGGCAGCCAGAGCCTGATGTTCGGTGAGCATCCACTTCTGCGAGAGACAGAATGGGCATACGGACGACTCCGGGTCACGGCCGCCCAGGGGTATTCCATTGATGTAGAACGGCGCACTAGTGACCACCTTTGGAACCATCATCTTCTTGCAGCACTGGCACTTAACTTTGCTCATGACGTGAACCTGCTGGACTTGGTACATGCCTGAACGTTACCCGAGCACTGGCGAATCCCAAGCCACCACCATGCGCATCTGCCGATGTGCTGCAAAATTAGTCGGTGTGATGCTTCTTATCGAGATGATCTGCGACCTTGTAGCCAATCACCGCAGCCACTCCCAGCGTGCCGATCACGCCGATGACCGCATAAACCAGTAGCTCAATCGAGTCCATGTCTTGCTCCTTCTAGGCTGAAAATCTGCACTGAATATAGCTTGTCATCTGCCGTGCCAATCCCAAGGACTTTATCTTCCTGAAATGCGTTCCGTCGGCTCTTGGGTGACTAAATTCCAAAGCGACCAGAGCACCGCTCATATCCGCTCCGCGACACGTTTCAAAAAAACATGCTCACTTCCCATCTATTACTTATGGGAGTCTGACGGTTCACCTCCCATAGAGTGATCTGCCGATCTGAGCGAAGGGGTGTCGTGAAGGGGTGTTGTCTCTGTAACCCGCATGAATACTGGGTTTCAGGTCTTTCACGAGCTTTGTACAAGATAATTGGCGTTGTGAAGGGGTGTCGTGAAGGGGTGTTGTTTCTGTAACCCGCATGAATACTGGGTTTCAGGTCTTTCACGAGCTTTGTACAAGATAATTGGCGTTGTGAAGGGGTGTCGTGAAGGGGTGTTGTCTCTGTAACCCGTATGAATACTGGGTTTCAGGTCTCTCACGAGCTTTGTACAAGATAGTTGGCGTTGTGAAGGGGTGTCGTGAGTAGGGTGTCGTCGCTGCCGCTCTATGGACACAGGGTCTCCACAGTTCGCAATGTCCATGGCGGCAGCGGGAGAACGACATTAGATGACAACCGAGCATCAGAAGGTATCCACCAGGCGAGCACAGTGACAACACATGGTGGGCAAATGACGACTCTCCGGGCTAGCGAAAGGGCGCGAGCAATGAATGTGCAACAGATGACGACAATGAGTTGCTTTAGAAATCCCGCTACTTAAATGGTTAGGCTGGCTGATCGGTTTTGCCAGGGAACCACTGCATAGACTGCTAAAACCCCGTTTCGAGAACGCATTGCAGCAGACATATCGTTGCAGGCTAACGTTCGAGCGCGGCCTTAGCACCTTTGAGTATTCGGAGCGGAGTGAAAATAGGCCGTCGGTTCTGTGACAGGGCGCCAGCTCTAAGGGGTAAACTTGCGTTTTTGCCCGTACTCCAAGGAGTTATTGCGTGAACACGGAAAATCATTCCCAGACGGCCGCGTTTCTATGGTCCATTGCCGATCTGCTGCGCGGTGACTTCAAACAATCGCAATACGGTCGCATCATCCTGCCATTCACCCTGTTACGGCGCATGGAGTGCGTGCTCGCACCGACCAAGGGTGAGGTGATCAAACAAACCTTCGCTCAGGAAGGCCGTCCGGACCAAGTGCGTGAGATGATTCTGCTGCGCGCTGCCGGCCAGCAGTTCTTCAACGGCTCGCCACTGACCCTTGGCACGCTGTCAGACACCCAAACCGCCGCCGACCTGATGAGCTACGTGCAGGCGTTCAGCAAGGATGCCCGCGAGATCTTCGAGCACTTTCACTTCGAAGATTTCGTTCAGCAGCTGGAAACCGCCAACCTGCTGTATCAGGTTGTGCAGCGCTTCGCCGCCACTGATCTGAGCCCCGAGTTCATCAGCAACTTCGGCATGGGCATTATCTTCGAAGAGCTTATCCGCAAGTTTGCGGAAAGCTCCAACGAAACCGCCGGGGAGCACTTCACCCCGCGCGATATCGTGCACCTCACCACCTCGCTGGTGATCACCGATGAGGACCACAAGCTCGCGCCCAACAGCATCGTAACCATCTATGACCCAACCGCTGGCACCGGCGGCTTTCTGTCTGAGGGTGATGAATACATCCAGTCCATCAGCGAGAAGGTCAGCGTGTCGCTGCACGGCCAGGAGCTCAACCCCGAGTCCTATGCCATCTGCAAGGCTGACATGCTGATCAAGGGCCAGGACGTGGCCAGCATCAAGCTCGGCAACACCCTGTCCAACGACCAGCTGGCCGACAAGCGCTTCGACTTTATGCTCAGCAACCCGCCGTTCGGCGTGGAATGGAAGAAGGTGCAGAAGCAGATCACCGATGAGCACAGCCACGAGGGCTTCGACGGCCGCTTCGGCCCCGGCCTGCCGCGCGTGTCCGACGGTTCGCTGCTGTTCCTCCTGCACCTGGTCAGCAAGATGCGTGACCCGCGCGACGGTGGCTCGCGCATCGGTATCATCCTCAACGGCTCGCCGCTGTTTACCGGCGGCGCGGGTTCGGGTGAGTCGGAGATTCGCCGCTATCTGCTGCAGAACGATCTGGTCGAAGCCATCGTCGCGTTGCCCACTGATATGTTCTACAACACCGGCATCGCCACCTATGTGTGGATTCTTTCCAACCACAAAGCTGCCGCGCGCCAGGGCAGGGTGCAGTTGATCGACGGCAGCCAGCACTCCGCCAAAATGCGCAAATCGCTGGGCAGTAAACGCCAGTTCATCACCGAGGATCAAATCAGCGAGCTGGTGCGCCTGTATGGCAGCTTCGAGCAAACCGCCCAGAGCAAAATCTTCCCCATCGATGCCTTCGGCTACCGCCGCATCACCGTTGAGCGCCCGCTGCGCCTGAACTTCCAAACCAGCGCCGAGCGCATCGCCAAGGTGCTGGGAGAAAAAGCCCTGCAGAAACTCGACAGCGCCGCCCAGCAGCAACTGATGACCACCCTGCACGCGATGGATGCCAGCGTGTTGCACCGCAACCGCGAACAATTCAGCAAGCTGCTGAAAAAAGTCCTGATCGCCCACAGCGTCAGCCTCAGCACACCGGAGCTAAAAGCCCTGATGAGCGCCCTGAGCGAACGCGACCCCGAGGCCGATATCTGCATGACCAAGGGCCAGCCGGAAGCCGACGTTGGCTTGCGCGACAACGAGAACGTACCGCTGGGCGAATCGGTGTACGACTACTTCCAGCGCGATGTGATCCCTCATGTGCCGGATGCCTGGATAGACGAAAGCAAAACCGATGCGCTGGACGGCGAGGTCGGCATTGTCGGCTTCGAGATTCCCTTTAACCGCTACTTCTACGTGTTCCAGCCGCCACGCCCGCTGGTCGAGATCGACCGAGACCTAAAAGCCTGTACCGACCGCATCAAGCAGATGATTGAGGAGCTGTCGGCATGAGTTTTTCTTCCTACGGGAACTACAAGGACACTAACGTAGCTGAACTAGGGGAGGTTCCAGCACATTGGAATGTCGTGCCCTTGAAGCATGTTGTGGAAACACCAATCACTGATGGGCCTCATGAAACACCTGAATTCATTGATGACGGTATTCCGTTTGTTTCTGCGGAGGCTGTTTCGTCAGGAGAGATAAATTTCTCAAAATCCCGATTTATTTCCCATGCTGATCATCATAAGTACTCGAAAAAATACAAACCGCGTAGAGACGATATTTTTATGGTGAAGTCTGGAGCTACTACTGGCGTAGTGGCCCTTGTTTCCACTGATCGAGACTTCAATATTTGGTCGCCATTGGCCGTGGTGAGATGCGCTCGGCTGGCTTTTCCTCGCTATGTACTTCAAACGATGCGATCTCGTAACTTTCAAGAGAGCGTCGTTCTCAATTGGAGCTTTGGAACACAACAAAATATTGGAATGTCAGTGATAGAAAATCTGCGTATTCCATTGCCTCCAATACCTGAACAAAACCAAATCGCCCGCTTCCTCGACCATGAAACCGCCCGCATCGACGCGCTGATCGAAGAGCAGCAGCGCCTGATCGAACTGCTCAAGGAGAAGCGCCAGGCCGTGATCTCCCACGCCGTCACCAAAGGCCTCGACCCCACAGTGCCGATGAAAGACTCCGGCGTAGAGTGGCTAGGCGAGGTGCCGGCGCATTGGAGTGTGAAGGCTTTGCGTTATCTGGGTGAGTGCCAAAACGGGATCAACATTGGAGGAGAGGCTTTTGGGTCGGGCTCCCCTTTTGTAAGTTATGGCGATGTGTATAAGAACGACGTATTGCCTGCTGAAGTTACGGGACTTGTTCAATCATCACCTGAAGACCAGCAACGTTACTCGATTGAGTACGGGGATGTATTTTTCACTCGGACATCGGAAACAGTTGACGAGATAGGCTTCAGTGCTACCTGCCTTCAAGAGCTTCCAAATGCTGTTTTCGCTGGATTCCTCATTCGATTCAGGCCGACTAGGAAGTCTCTAATGCCTGGATTCTCGAAATATTATTTCCGTAACCAAGGACTACGTATTTTCTTCAACAAGGAAATGAATTTGGTTACCAGGGCGTCTTTAAGTCAAGACTTATTGAAGCAACTGCCTGTAACCCTTCCGCCGATAGTTGAGCAAATAATGATCTCTGACTTTTTAGATAAAGTCACTGCGGAACTCGCTTCTTTGCTGGAGCAAGGAATCAAGGCAATTGATCTGCTAAAAGAACGCCGCTCCGCTCTAATCTCCGCCGCTGTCACCGGCAAAATCGACGTGCGCGGCTGGCAGCCACCGGCCCGCGCGCAAGCCCCCGTATTAGAAGCAGAGGCTGTATAAATGGCGGACAGCAAGGAAGCACAATTTCAGCAGGACATTATCGTCGCCCTGGCCGCCCAAGGCTGGCTGGTCGGCACAGCCAGCGGCTACGACCCGCGCACGGCGCTGTATACCGAAGACGTTCTGGGTTACTTCAAGGACGCCTGGCCGGAGCGTTGGGACAAGTTTGCCAAGACCAACCCGAACAACCCGGATGATGTGCTGGTGCAAAAGCTGGTGCGCGAGCTGGAGCAGAGCGGCACCCTGGATGTGCTGCGCCATGGCTTCAAGCTGCCGGCGGTAAAGGTTGAGCTGTGCAGCTTCCAGCCCGACCACGGCATGAACCCGGATACGTTGAAACGCTACCGGTGCAACCGCCTGCGCGTGGTGCCGGAGGTGTCTTATTCGCCACATGCACGTGAAGCCGGCAGCGATGGGCAGAGCTACAACCCTCGGCTGGATCTGGTGCTGTTCGTCAACGGCATCCCAACCGCCACGCTGGAGCTGAAAAGCGAGTTCAAACAGTCTGTGGAAAACGCCAAACGCCAGTATCGCTACGACCGTCCAGTAAAGGACCCGCTGACGCGCAAACCCGAGCCGTTGCTGACCTTCAAACGCGGCGCGCTGGTGCACTTTGCAGTCGGCCAGAACGAAGTGGCGATGACCACCAAGCTGGAGGGTAAAGACACCTTCTTCCTGCCGTTCAACCTCGGCAGCGCGGAAGGCGGCGCGGGCAACCCTATGCCGGACGACGACAGCCAATACGCCACCAGTTACGTGTGGCAACGCCTGATGCAGCCGGATGCTTGGCTCAAGGTATTGGGGCGCTTTTTGCACCTGGACAAGAAAACCAGCGAAGGCTTCGACGGCACGCCGGTGACCAAGGAGTCGATGATCTTCCCGCGTTACCACCAGTGGGAAGTGGTCAACAGGCTGATCAACACCACCCGCGCCGAAGGGCCGGGCCAGCGTTATTTGATCCAGCACAGCGCCGGCTCGGGCAAGTCCAACTCCATCGCCTGGACCGCCCATCAACTGGCCTCGCTGTACGACGAGGCCGGCCAGCGTTTGTTCAATTCGGTGATCGTGGTCACCGACCGCACTGTGCTGGACAGCCAGTTGCAGAACACTATCTACCAGTTCGAGCACGCGCAGGGCGTGGTCAAGCCGATCAGCCGGGATGTCGGCAACCAGAGCAAATCCGAACAATTGGCCGAGGCGCTGGCTGAGCAGACGCGCATTATCATCGTCACCATCCAGACCTTCCCGGCGCTGTTTGATGCCCTGGACAAATACCCCAAGCTGGCCAGCGGGCGCTATGCGGTAATTGCCGACGAGGCGCATTCCTCGCAAACCGGCTCATCGGCCAGCAAGCTGAAACAGATTCTCGGCAGTGATGCGTTGGATGCCGAAGAGGTCAGCGCCGAAGAGCTGCTGGACGCGGCCGTGCAGGCCCGCCAACCGAACGAGCGCATCAGCTACTACGCCTTTACCGCCACGCCCAAGGCCAAGACCTTGGAGCTATTCGGTCGCCCGGCCGATCCGACACTGCCGGCCAGTGCTAGCAACAAACCAGAGGCGTTTCACCTGTACTCCATGCGCCAGGCCATCGAGGAGGGTTTTATCCTCGATGTGCTGCGCAACTACACCACCTACAGCACCGCCTGGAAGATTGCCCACCCGGATGGCGAAGACGACGAGGTAGACAGCAAAAAGGCGCGTATCAAGCTGGCCCGCTGGGTGCGTTTGCACCCTTACAACATCAGCCAGAAGGTCGAGGTGATCGTCGAGCACTTCCGCGCTAATATCCGTGGCCTGCTGGGTGGTCAGGCCAAGGCCATGGTAGTGACCAGCAGCCGTCAGGAGGCAGTGCGTTACCAGTTGGCAGTGAAGGCTTATGTGCAGCAAATGGATTACAACGATGTGCACCCTTTGGTGGCGTTCTCCGGCAGCGTGTTGCCGGATGAGGTGATCCCCGAAGAGGTGACGGAAAGCAGCAGCCTGCTTAACGCCGGCCTGAATGGCCGCGACTTAGCACAGGCCTTCGACACCCATGACTTCAACGTGATGATCGCCGCCAACAAGTACCAGACCGGCTTCGATCAGCCCAAGCTGTGCGCCATGTACGTGGACAAGAAGCTGCAAGGCGTGGACTGCGTGCAAACCCTGTCGCGGCTGAACCGTACCTTCGGTGACAGCAAGGAAACCTTCATCCTCGACTTCTTCAACGAGCCGCAGGACATTCTCGACGCCTTCTTGCCGTACTACACCAAGGCCGAACTGACCGACGTGACCGATCCGCAGATCATCTATGACCTGCAGAAGACGCTGGATGCCGAGGGCATCTATCACTGGCAGGAGGTCGAGGCGTTCGCCGTGGCCTTTTTCGATCCCAAGGCAGCGGCCAGCAAGCTCAGCTATTACTGCACGCCGGCCAAGGAGCGCTTTGCCAAGCGTTATGCTTTCTCCGTGGAGTCGCGTCAGCAGGCCTTGGATTACAAGCGCGCCGCCGAAGCCAACGGCGACAGCGCCGGCCTGAAAAAAGCCGAGCACGCGCTGAAAGAAGCTGGCGAGCAGGTGGACCAGCTCGATCTGTTCCGCAAGAACCTGCAGAGCTTTGTGCGCCTGTATGAGTTCCTATCGCAAATCGTGCCGTATGAGGACCGTGAACTAGAGCAGCTGTGCGTGTACGCCAAGCACCTGCACCCGCTTCTGCGCGTGGACCGCCTGCAACAAGACGACGTGGACGTGGCCGAGCTGCAACTGAGCCACTACCGCCTGAGCAAGCGCGCCGAGCATCAATTGCGCCTCAGCGAGGAAGACGGCGAATACCAGCTAAAACCGGGTAGCGACGTGGGCAGCGGCAAGCCGCATGACCCGGAGAAGAAGCGCCTTTCGGAAATCATCGAGGCGCTGAACGATATCTTCGGTGCCGAGGTAAGCGACGACGACCAGTTGCAGTTCCTCACCGGCATCGCCCAGCGCATCAGCCGTCAGGAAGATGTGATGGCCCAGGTGAACAACCACTCGGTGGAGCAAGTGATGCACGGCCTGTTCCCCAAGCGCGTACTGGACACTGTGCTAGATGCGATGACCGACCACGAAAAGCTGTCACTGGAAGTGCTGGATAACGAAACCAAGAGCCGGGCCTTTGCGCTGGTGATTTTGAAGATGCTGAAGTCGGCAGCCGGGCTCGATGAGAGTGGCTTGCGCGGCGGCCAACAAGGTTAAGGAGTACTGATGGCAATTCCGGATTTTCAAAGCGTGATGCGGCCGGTGCTGGCCACTGTGCAGAACGGTGTGCCGTTACCGCTCAATGAGTTGCGCGAGCGGGTGGCCGATCAGTTCCAGCTAAGCGAGGATGAGCGCAAGGAACGCCTGCCATCCGGCCATCAGACGGTGATCAACAACCGTGTGGGCTGGGCTCGCACCTACCTGAATAAGGCCGGGCTGCTGTGCATTCCCGCCAAGGGCATGGTGCAGATCACGCCGCGCGGACTCAATGCCCTGGCCAATGGGCCGGAGCGCATCACGGTGAGGTGGTTAAAGCAGTTCCCCGAGTTTGCTAACTTCCATACCGCCAAGCCTCAAGTAGCTTATTTACTTGCTGCGCTGGACATTGAGATTTCCGAGACCACGCCGGATGAGCAGTTGGCCGAAGCGCATCAGGCATTAGTGCAGTCACTGGCAGAAGAACTGCTGGCGCAAGTGCGGGCAGCGACACCTAGCTTCTTTGAACAGCTGGTGGTCGATCTGATGATCGCCATGGGCTACGGCGGTTCGCGCAAGGAAGCCGGCAAGGCGACTCAAGCGACCAATGATGGAGGTATCGACGGCATCATCAAAGAAGACAAGCTCGGTCTTGACGTGATCTACCTGCAAGCCAAGCGCTGGACCAACACGGTGCATCGCCCGGAGATCGACAAGTTCATCGGAGTCTTAACCCGCCAGCGAGCGCGAAAGGGCGTGTTTATCACCACTTCGGACTTTTCCGATGGTGCCCGTACTGCAGCGCTGGGGCTGGATATCAAGGTGGTGCTGATCGACGGTGTTGAGCTGGCGCGTCTGATGGTGGAGAACAACCTGGGGGTGAGCGTTAAGCAGATGTACGAGGTGAAGCAGCTCGACAGCGACTACTTCGTAGAAGCGTGAGCCACGACCTAGGTAGCCGGCTCACGCAAGTAAGTATGAACTCGGAGATCACTGTAGTTGTGGCAGTGTTTATCCCTGCCAGGGATATGGGCTACCTACGAAACCTACAGAACTAGGTTTCGTAGGTTTTGTAGGTCGCCCTACCGGCCTATTTAGTGAGCAGGTTGGGTTAATCTACGTTTTTCGCCAGACATAGCGAATCGATGGGCGGCCACCTTTTTCTCCGGCCACCTCGTAGCCAACGATGAAGTCATGTTCAGCTAGAACGGTGAGCGCATTATTTACCGCGTCCTGCGTGCCTAATCCTGTCCAATCCTTCTGGCGCACCTCGCGGGCAGTAAACGGCTCGGGCAATTTCTGCTGGCGCTCCAGAATCAGTCGCGCAGCGATTAGTGATGCGTTGATTACCGCCCCGTATAGCCGCTGGGCGTGGCTCATCAGGTAGTTCGCCCAGTTGATGGCGCGGTCAGTGGACTCAGCGCCCACGGCTTCCCGTTCGCCTTCAATCAGCTCAAATAGGAGGGCTAAGCCTGCAATGGTTTTCGGCATTTTCAGGTAATGGGATTGTAATGCGGGGTGAAGATGATCGCTCCTGCTTACTTGCATGTGGGAGGTATACCAGGCGATAAACTTCTCCTGGGCTTCTGGAGTAAATCTGAGGGCAGAGTGAGGCTCATCAGGTATCTGGTCGAGCTGTTCGATAACCTCCGAGACGCGCTCAGCGGCGATTTTGTTCGGCCAGCGGTCGATATAGCGCCACTCTCGAACATCGTCGGGATATACCGCCAGTTGCAGGCGCTGAATCAGGCCATCATCCAGTTCGCCGCTGACGGCAGCGTTTACAAGGGACGCAATTCGTGAGGGTTGAATCCCACCGATCAACGATAAACAACATGACTTGATATAAATGGTTCCTCGGCCGATACGGTCATAGGTGAATGAGCCGTTGCCGTCGAAACATTCCAAATAAAATGCTCGCGCAACCGAACCGTCTTCGCTCTGCATCGTTGCCAGCCAGCCCCCCAGCTCGTCACGCTCAACTACGAGGCCGTTTGGATTCTCGTTGAGCAGCTCGCCGAGTTTTTCGACTGTTGCGTCGTTGACGATGTAGCGCCGCTGAATTGGGGGCTGGTTCTCGCTTGAGTGACGTTTCAGTTCTTCCTGAGCTGCATTCTCGTCACCACCACTGTAAAGCTTTCTGGCTTTTACCCTGGCTGCATTGCGCTTCATGTCGTAAAGCTCGCTAGCGGCCTTGTGCTCGGCTTCATCTTGGCTATAGCGCTCTCGCGCTTTGGCATCTAAGGCTCGTAATGGAAGCAGGGCCTGTTTGAGTGCCGGCGTTTTCATCGCAGACGGTCGCCCGATGATGACGCCCCACTGGTTTGGAACGACCATCCAGTCATCGTTCTGTTTCGGATAGACGCTGAATTTGCGCCCGACTACTGTGCTGACTGCCACAATAAGCGCGACCCCAACAAAATCAGGTGGGCACTGGGTACGTTCAGCAACATCTCGCACGTACTCCTGAAGAGCAGTAGGCAATAGTTCATCAAACCAGGGCATGACCCTGGCCAACCCGCTCGGTAGTGGTTTTGGCGCAATGTTAGAGTTCATGTATGCGGCAAATGCTGGCGCGGGCATCTCAGCTAAGAACGACGGTATCTGCTCGTGTGTAGTCATTGCTCTTCTCGCCCGGCGAGATCCAGAGCGATACCATCACGCTCGCTGATCTTGCTCTCCAGCCAGGTTTCCACCTCTGCGACAACGAAGTAAACCCCTGCCTGTTTGCTCGGGCCAAATTTGATGGGGCGAGGGAAGCTGGCATCGGTTTCGCGCAGCTTTTCTAGTCCGGAGCGGCTCTTGTCGAAGCAGTGCTGAAGAGAGGTGTGACTGATCAGGTATTTCTTGGGGGCATGTGTCGACATGTATGGGGCTCTGTGTGTAAGTCGACTCCTATTAAATATCCTGTCCGGTCAGCTGGGGGGCGATTTCAAACCAAAAAAGCGCCGGAAAACGTTCTGTCGATTGTTGAAGTAAAGGCGACAGCCGCGGATAACGCGGGCTGAGACCGATTATCACTCGGGCGCCATCAGCACCGCGAGCGTCAGCTTGATGAACTCTTCATTCTTGTCGATGGTGTCCAGGGCGCCGAGCACATTGTCGAAGACTTCTGGCGATCCTTGCTGCTCCACCCAGTTGGACAATCCATAATGGCTGCCTCGAGCGCGAGCTGATTTTCGTTGATCTTGTAAAGCAGAGCAGGGCTGAGTTGGGCATGGGAGGTCCGATTTTTGAGATGAGAGATGTGTTTTTTTTTGGCTGTTCTGCTAAATCCCTAGTTCTCACTCTCTAGCATTCTGGACTTTTTGATTCGAAGATCGCACCACTCGATTACCTCTGCCCTAACCCAGGCCACAGCTCGACCACCTAATTTAACTTGTCGTGGAAATGTGCTCTGACTCACCATTTTGTAGATCGTACTAGTCGACATACCTGTAATTCGCTTTACTTCAGCTAGCCTAATGAAAAGGATCGGTTGTCGACTAAGATCATTTGACTCTCTAGGTTGAGAAAATGTGTCAGCCTCAGGTTTTTCGAATTCGCGCGGCTCTTGGCTCAAGGATTTCGTAGCCTGCTTCCTCGTCCGATCAAGCTCAAGCTTGGCTCTATCTCGCTGTCGATCAATGTAATCAGCAAGATCCGACAGATGAACGCCTCGTGCAGTTTTTTCGTTCAGATCCATGGAGACAATCAGTAGGTCAATCTCATCTGAGGAGACCTTTTTTAGTAGATTTGCTGGTGTCAGATGAGTGAAATAGTCGGCGCATACCCGACTCAAGGATACAATCGTCTGGCCATGATATTGAGCCATTAAGAGAAAAAGAGTGTTCATCGCTCGACTCCCTCGCGTAACGGCGGCATTAATCTACCGGTGCGGTTTGTTACATGCTTCGGATCCAAGCATTTTGCCAATCTCTCTGCTCAAGTCGACTCACGAAGAATCTCAAAGCGCCGGCACTCATTGCGACGATGATAGTAATATTTTCGAAGCGTTCACCGTATACGCCTGCCATCGCCAGCGCGGTCATCGCGGCTAGCCCAGCGGCCGTAGAAGCCAGTATGCAGTCTTTGACTTCGTTCGCTACGTGTCTTGGGCCTTTGGTCGACGTCACGAAAGCCTCAGCTTCCTTCGCGCGTGAATGATAGCTGTCAGGTCCTTCTGCGTTTTCATTCATCTTTGCACCTCTCCTGATTATCGCCTGAGCTTACCGCGAATGCAGGAGATGATCATCGCAGATGCTGTCATTATTTAGCATAACCGAGCCAAAACCACCCATTCAGGCACAGAAAAGTATTTGCGATTAACGCTAAGCTCCTGATTTGTATAGATAATTTGGTGGGGGGCGGGGGGCCCGTATCCAGTCCACGTAGTACGTGGCTTTCAGCACTCAAGCTGCCATTTTGCTGTCATTAATTTATTGCGGAAGGGTGATATCTGAAAGACCATATGCTTTCATTCTTTCCACAAGGCTGGCTGGTATCCATCACCACATACAAAGTACATATCATCATCCATTATATAAACGCTTGGGGATTTCTTATTGCTCCACTTGAAATGCCCTTTTTTTCGTGATGGTGATGGCTGACCTAAGGTTTTGGTTAGCGAGGCTAGCAGGAAGCCCTGACTAAACTTTCTTTTATAATCAAGAGCGAAAACAATTGTAGTTATTTTTTTGGTTTTTTCGTCGTAAAGATAATAAATTGGAGAAAAGATAGAGTTTGGAAGACGAACCTGGATTTTGAAATCCCCTTCGGCCTCATTCGGGCCGCTTATGTATTTTTCATCGAAAACCTTTTTTATAAGGCTTATGTGGGATCCTACTTTTATATCGTCAAGTGTTGATGGGTAAGCAGTTGATCCTGCGAATAAGTTTGTATTCTCAAGCTTTTCCAAAGTCATTTTTAAATATTCAAGCGACGCTTTTGTTGAATTTAATTCGTCACTTAATTCGACCTCTTTTCGTGATTTCTCTTCGAGCTGCGAGCTTAGCTTTTCAATTTTTTGCGTAGATTCAATCACCTTCAATGGCGTTACATATTCGTTGTAAAATACACCGACTACAGTTGCCGTGATGGTAATAGTACCTGCCAGTAGACCACCGATAACCCAGAGTGTGCTTTTTTCGATTGATTCAGCCATCCTTGCTCTATTCCTTCAGTTGGTGATCTGTTGTTTTTTGCTATCTTCGCGTGATTGGCCAAACAGTATCTCTGCTTTGGCTCCTGCGCAATCACCGTCGATGGGCATCCACCTACCGTATACACGTGCGATCATCGTCCAGTCAGTGTGGCCCATCTGTTTGGCAACCCACATAGGGTTGAATCGCCCCGGGTTTCCTAGACACCTCTTTGCCTTAAACTGAGGCCAATTAGGAGGTGCCATGAGCAACCCGCGCTACCCGGAAGAATTCAAAATCCAGGCGGTCAATCAAGTGATCGAAAAGAAGCTGCCTGTCGCTGATGTGGCGGCCCGTCTCGGCGTGTCGACCCATAGCCTCTATGCCTGGATAAAGCGCTACAGCAAGCCTCAAGAAGAACGGAGGCAGGATGATGATCAGCACGCTGAACTGCGTCGTCTGCGATCGGAGCTCAAGCGCGTTACTGAAGAGCGAGACATCTTAAAAAACGCCGCCGCGTACTTTGCCAAGGAGTGCGGCTGAAGTACACCTTTATCAAGCAGCGCGCCGGCGACTATTCCATTCGACGGCTTTGCCTCACGCTGAAAGTCCATCCCAGTGGCTACTACGCCTGGTTGTCTGAGCCGCAATCTGCACGCGCCAAAGACGGCCAGCGACTGCTGGGTTTGATCAAGCATTCATGGCTGGAAAGTGGCGGCGTTTATGGCTATCGCAAAATCCATGACGATCTGCGCGAGGTCGGTGAAGTTTGCGGGCGCCATCGTGTGGCAAGGCTGATGCGTCTTGAAGGGCTGCGGTCTCAGACAGGTTATAGACGCCGCCCTGGAAAGTACGGCGGTAAGCCAGCGGTCGCCTCACCCAATTTGTAGAAACGCCAGTTCGATGTCGTGGAACCCAACAATGTTTGGGTCACCGACATCACCTACATTCGTACGTATGAAGGCTGGTTGTATTTGGCGGTGGTACTGGATCTGTTTTCTCGTCAGGTCGTTGGCTGGTCAATGAAGTCGCAGATGACCAGTGATTTGGCTATTGATACATTGTTGATGGCGGTTTGGAGACGTAAACCGAAGCCAGAGGTGATGGTTCATTCCGACCAGGGCAGCCAGTACAGCAGCTCCGATTGGCGCAGCTTTTTGAAGGCAAACAATTTGGTTGCCAGCATGAGTCGCCGAGGCAACTGTCATGACAATGCCGTGGCCGAGAGCTTTTTCCAGCTTCTGAAACGTGAACGGATCAAGCGAAAAATCTACACCTCGCGGCAAGATGCTCGTAGTGATGTATTTGATTACATCGAAATGTTCTACAACGCAAAACGCCGCCATGGTTTCAACAATCAGCTGTCACCGGTAGAGTTTGAAAAGCGTTATGCAATGAGCTTGCAAGGTGTCTAGAGAATCCGGGGCGATTCAGCATTGCTCATGAAGGCCATTGAGTCGGACCTGTCCAGCGCATGCTCAAAGAACTATAGCCATCACTGTTGACCGGGGCTGGCTACGCTCGCGTTTGGCGCGCATGCGAGCGGTCCTGTATTAGTGCCCATGCGAGGATGGCGCACAAAAAAACCGCCGAATGGCGGTTTTTTTGTATCGAATAAACGATTTATCCGAAAATTTTGTCCAACGTTGCACCGAGGCGCACTTTCTCTTCATTGGTTGCTCGGTGGTACATCGCATCGCAAGGTGCAGATGGAGAGATCTGCCCGCGTGCGATTTCGTTACAAAGCTCGCCGACTCGTACGTCGGTCAGCGCAGCTTCGTTCACAGGCACTTGCTTATGACTGCTTGCTGTATACATGACCATCCCCTGGGCTGTGAATGACTTTGCCAATTCATCGTAATTCGTCGTGTTCAGTAGATTGTGCTGCAGCGTATTTAGTTCAAGATATCGAACGCAGCCACCACTGAACAAATCGAAATTTTTTGCAGAATCAACTGCAGTTTTTGCGCATTTGTTGATGCTCCAGCAATCTGCTGCATGGCTGGACCCGCTGCCAGCGAAGCTGGTGACCGTAGCATCAACATTTGAAATCTGAATATCCTGTCCAACATGATCAACGATTTCACCAGTCGTCATATTCGTAATCAGTAGGGCTATACCATCGATCGAAGGATGCCCTTGTGACCCGTTTGGACTCGACTTCAAAAAAGCTTTCCAGTCGCTGATGGTCGATGCGAATCCAGCGAATAGGAAAGCGTGGCCATTAGCCATCTCGATCTTGTCGAATCCAATGTCATCAACGAACACGATGAAATCACCGCTCGGATGTTTGGATGACCAGCGCGAGTCGCTGCTCAGCGTTTTTTTGATGCCGTCGTAAACGTTCGTAGTCAATACTGTAGCTCTCATTCCGTTGACGCACTTTTTTCTTGCTTCCCTGAATAACTGAGAGCCAGACGAAGCGGCGCAAAATTGATCGGCGCGCATTATAGGGTTGCCTCCATGCAAACACCCGTTATTTTTTTAACCAGTTTTCATGCCTTTTGATAGCCAATCGCTATCAGGCAGGCATACCTTAATGTGCAGACTCTACGCGGCGTTGTCTATGGGGATTTGCAAGTTTCATGAAAAATTAAGCATGTCGATGAGCCAGAGCCAGTGCGTGTTTCAGCGTCATATTAATGACGGCTCTAGCATGAGGCTCGATCCCGAGGATAAGTGGCTGAATGCGCTATGCGTAGAGCGCCCAGAGGCATTTTGTTTGTAGTAAATGCGTAAGGGAGCGCCAGGTCAATTAGCCACTGTTGAGAGGGAGGCAAAAACCTTGCATCAATTTTCCGACTTGAGCTGGTTTGGATCGAGGAAGCTGTCATTAAGCTGGCATAACCGAGCCAAAACCACCCATTCAGGCACAAAAAAAGCACTTGCGATAATCGCTAAGTGCCTGATTTGTATAGCTAATTTGGTGGAGCCGGGGGGATTTGAACCCCCGTCCGCCAGTACTCCGCTGTCGGTACTACATGCGTAGCCGTTTCTATTAAGTTAACCCTCAGCGACCCGAAGGGCAGGGTGCTTTGGGCGAGTTGTGTA
>Ga0247742_10000061_pt1 | contig 97069 bp, 88 predicted proteins | sample UWRJL208509C2_FD_180944 | JGI IMG/M metagenome (GOLD analysis project Ga0247742, IMG submission 180944) | Plant litter microbial communities from Arlington Agricultural Research Station in Wisconsin, United States - UWRJ-L208-509C-2 | ecosystem: Environmental > Terrestrial > Plant litter >...
AGTTCCGCCGTGGCTGCTTCAAGGGTCCGCTCATCCAGTACGGTGAGGTCGCCGTTCCCGAACAAGGCAGCAGAAGCGGCGATGACTTTCTCGGTTGCGTCGACGCCGTGCACCAAGGAGGTCACCTCGAAGGCAAGCTTCTTCTGACCTTCACGGGCAAAGGGACGCTCTTCCACGCTCTGGCCCAGTGCTTCGATCTCGGCGCGGGACAGGAAGGTGAATACCTTGAGACGATCAACCACATCAGCATCGGCCGTGTTCAGCCAGAACTGGTAGAACGTGTACGGGCTGCACATGTCCGGGTCCAGCCAGATGGCGTTGCCTTCGCTCTTACCAAACTTGGTTCCGTCGGAGTTGGTGATGAGCGGCGTGCCAAGTGCGTGGACGCTCTTGCCTTCCACCTTGCGGATAAGTTCGGTTCCGCTGGTGAGGTTGCCCCACTGATCCGAGCCGCCGGTCTGCAGTGCGCAGCCGTAGTCGCGGAAGAGCTGGAGGTAGTCCATGCCCTGCAGGATCTGGTAGCTGAACTCGGTGTAGCTGATGCCTTCGTCCGAGCTGAGGCGCGACGCCACGGCATCCTTGCGGAGCATGGTGCCAACACGGAAGTGCTTGCCGATCTCGCGGAGGAAGTCGATGGCACTCAAAGGCGCCGTCCAGTCCAGGTTGTTGACCATGCGGGCTGGGTTGTCGCCCTCGAAGCTGAGGAAGCGGCGCACCTGGCCCTGAAGGTAGCCAACCCACTCCGCCACGGTGTCCTTGGTGTTCAAGGTGCGTTCCGCCGTCGGACGCGGGTCGCCGATCAGGCCGGTGGACCCGCCCACCAAGCCGAGCGGCTTGTGGCCGGCCAACTGCAGGCGGCGCATTACCAGCAACTGCACCAGGTTGCCCAAGTGCAGCGACGGCGCGGTGGGATCGAAGCCACAGTAATACGTGATCGGGTCCCCGGCGAGCAGTTTTTCCAGTTCAGTTTCATCAGTGGAAACGTGAACCAGACCGCGCCATTTGAGCTCCTGCCAGACGTTGGCAAAGGCGGGATCGTTGTGCTGGGACTCGAGGTTGTTTACGTGTGACACGAGATCTAAGTTAGCACCGGTTGCGGGGTCCGTTTTTCCTAGCGCTCAATGCCGGCCGGTACCGGTGCGGCCGCGATGAGGCGCAGACGCTGCGTGGCACGGGTCATGGCTACGTAGAGGTCGCCCACCTTGCCGTGCTCGTGGTTCAACATGGCAGCTGGTTCCAGGACCACAACGCCGTCGAACTCCAGCCCCTTGGCTTCCTTGGGACTGATCACCACGATGTCCTGCTGGTAACTGCCTGCGCCGCTGCCGATGCGGCGTCCGTAGACCTCCCGCAGCGCAGCAGTGGCCTGCGGCAGCAAGGGACCGTCGGCAATAACAGCCAGCAGGCCGCCGTCGATCGCTTCCACTTCCTCCGGCAGGACCTCAACCAAGCGCTTCACGATGCCGTCCGCTTCGACGTGGTCCACGATGGGTGACCATTTGCCTTCGCGGACGGCCTTGGGTGCCGAGACAACCAGGCCAGCGCGATTGGCCATGCGGACAGCAGCTTCTGCAATCTGCGACGGCGTGCGGTAGTTGACGGTAAGTTCTTCCAGCGTCCAGCGGTCACCGAACAACGGCGCCAGCGCGCTTTGCCACGAATTGGCACCTGCCGCTGCACTCGTTTGGGCGATGTCGCCCACAATGGTGAAGGACTTCAGCGGGCAGCGCCGCACCAAGAGGCGCCACTGCATGGGCGAGAGTTCCTGGGCCTCGTCAACAACGATGTGGCCGAAAGCCCACGACCTATCGCTCGTGGCACGTTCGGCAGCGGTCAGCCGCCCCTCGCGTTCCTGGTTCTGTTCAGCGAGCTCTTCAGCCGTCACCAGGACGTCCACGCCCATCGCTTCCATGTTGGCCAGGGTCTGCTTGGCGTTGGCGAGATCGCGTGCACGGTCCGCCTCCTGTTGGGCCAGTCCCCTGCCGGCGGCCGGGTCCAGCTCACCGAGCAACTCTGCAGCCTCGTCCAACAGCGGAACGTCCGCCTCGGTCCACGGGGCATCCACCGGGCGCTCAAGCAGCGAACGCTGTGCGGGTGTCAGGTGCGGCGTGCAGGCTTCGAGGATGGCCGGCTTGCTGAAGAGCTCGGAAATGAGCTTCTCGGGGGTCATCGGCATCCAGCAAAGGTTGAGCGCGATGCGAACGTCGCGGGCCGACCTTACGTCTTCGGCCAGATAGGCGCGATCGGCGTTGTTGCCGATGTTGCCTTCCTCTACGAGGTCCGTCAACTGCTCCGTGAGCTCGCGCAGGAGGATCTTGACGAACGTGAGCCGCGCTTCGTTATGCGGCTTGCCTGTGGCGCGGGCTTTCTCGCGGGCACGGCGGACCTGACGAACCGTCAGTGTCAGCTTCCGCGAATCAACTTCGAGGATGCGGTCCTCCGCAGGTGTCCGTTGCCGGTTTGCCACGGCGTTTGCCACCACGGCTGCCATGTCCAGCTTGCCTTTGAGGGCAGCGACGTCTGCGTCTTCCTCAGGAATGGCGTGAATCCCGGGCATGAGGCGGCCGAGGCTGGCCATGACCACACCGGTCTCACCGAGCGACGGCAGAACACGTTCGATGTAATGCATGAAGGACGACGACGGTCCAACGAGCAGAACACCGGCGCTCTTGAGCCGCTCGCGGTGCGTGTACAGCAGGTAGGCGGCACGGTGCAGGGCTACGGCGGTCTTGCCCGTTCCGGGGCCGCCCTGGACTACCAGCGCACCGGAAATGGAGGAACGGATGATCCGGTCCTGCTCGGACTGGATGGTGCCCACGATGTCCGACATGCGGCCCGTACGCTTGGAATTGAGCGCGGCCAGCAACGCACCTTCACCCTGGAGTGAGTCGTTGTCAGCGAGCATCCCGGCGTCCAGGACGTCGTCTTCGATCGCCTTGACGTCGCGTCCCTGAAGGATCAGGTGGCGACGACGGCGGACACCTTGGCGATCGAACGCGGTGGCTTGGTAAAAATGACCGGCTTCCGGGGCACGCCAGTCGACCATCAGCCGCTGGAGATCGGCCGTGGACAGACCAATACGGCCGATGTACTGCGCCTCACCGGAATCAAGGTCCAGGCGGCCAAAGACCAAGCGGTCGTCGACGGCGTCCAGCTGGGCCAGGCGGTCTTCGTACAGTGCCGCGAACGCATCACGTTCGGAGACGTTCTGCATGGTTCCCACCGCACCGGACTTGCGCACCTGCGCCAGCTGGGCGCGTTTTTCGGCGCGCAGCTCATCGAGCCGGGCATACAGCCCGGCAACATATTCCTGCTCATGGACCAAATCAGCGTCGTGCATCGAACCGTAACCCCTATCGCAAAAGACAGACCTACCATTCTACAGCGATTTTGGTAAACGTGGGGGTACGCGTCATACGCCGGACTGCGTCACAAAAAGTCGAAGGTTCTGCCGAGCCGCCAGCGCTGAGGTCAGTTGGTAGCGCTCCGGTTCCGCGGCCGCGCTGCCTTGTAGCGGGACACCGTAGGATCGTCCTCGATCCAGAAGCGCCACGGATATTCAGTGCTTCCGCCCGGGCCCGCTACGCCCACTCTTGGTCCGCTGGCCACGGCAGCTGCCGGGGTCCTGGGCAACCACAAACTGAACGGTTCCGCGAGCGCGTCACGGCCAGTGTCCGCCGTCGTGAGCCCCAGTGCGGAGGCGAGCCTGGCGGGTCCGCTGGCCAGGTCCTTGTGCGCTTTCGATGCGGGCCGGCGAAGGGCGGCGAGCCCCTCCCCCTCGACGATCTCGCCGGCACGCAGGAGAAGAGCCGACGCTGTGCCGTCTGGGCCGCAGACAATGTTGGCGCAGTAGTGCATGCCGTAGGTGAAGTAGACGTACAGGAATCCCGGTGGCCCGAACATGGGCGCATTCCGGGCGGTAGGACCACCGAAGGTGTGGGAGCCGGGGTCGGGGTGCTCTGAATCGCGCGGCCCAAGGTAGGCCTCTACTTCGGTGAGCCTGACGGAGACCGGACCGGCTTCCGAGTGGTGGGTCAGTACCGCGCCGAGTATCTGCGGAGCGATGACACGGGGGTCACCTTCGAGAAACGCGCGCACCGCGGCCGGGTCGCTGACCTCGTTGTCCATGGACGAACTCATGACCAGACCCTAGCAACAATGCGGCAAACGGTAATGTCCGATTTCCGCTGGCAGCAGCTTCCGGCGGGTGTCAGGATTAGGCCATGGACTTCTGGCAGCGCTACAGGGCGATCGACGCCCGCGACACCCGCTTTGACGGTCAGTTTTTCACCGCCGTCAGCTCCACCGGCATCTATTGCCGGCCGTCGTGCCCTGCGCGCACCCCTAAGGCAGCGAACGTCACGTTTTATGAAACGTCCGCGGCCGCTCACGAAGCGGGATATCGCGCCTGCAAGCGATGCCTGCCTGAGGCAGTCCCTGGGACGCCCGCGTGGAACATCCGTTCCGACGTCGCCGGCCGCGCCATGAGGCTCATCAACGACGGCGTGATCAGCCGCGAGGGCGTCGACGGCCTGGCAAGCCGCCTGGGGTACTCCGCCCGGCAGCTCAACCGCATCCTCAGCAACGAACTCGGCGCGGGTCCTCTCTCACTTGCGCGGGCAAGCAGGGCACAGACCGCCAGGACGCTGCTGGTATCCACCGATATGCTCCTGGCCGACGTTGCGTTCGCGTCAGGGTTTAACAGTGTGCGGCAATTCAACGACACCATCGGCGAGGTTTTCGCGATGACCCCGACGGCGGTGCGTGCCACTGCGGCGAAGTCCGGCCCGCACAGGGGCACCGGGGTTTCGGGGGCGGCGCCTGCCGCTCTGACGCTGAACCTTCCATACAGGGAACCGTTTGATCCGGGAATCTTCGACTTCCTGGCAGTTCGGGCGGTTCCAGGCATCGAGGCAGCAAGTACCTCGGCGGATGGAACCAGGACCTATGCCCGCACGCTGCGCCTGCCGCGGGGCAGCGCGTCGTTGTCTGTCTCGTACAACCCTTCAGCTCCCGGCAGGCCGCTGCAACTCACAGCTGCGGTGCGGGATCTCCACGATCTCCAGGCACTTCTGAGCCGGGTCCGGAGGCTGTTTGACTTAGACGCGGATCCTCAGGCAATCGATAACGCACTGGCAAGGGATCCGAGGCTTTCGGCGAGCGTCGCTGCAATTCCGGGGGTGCGGGTGCCGGGCGCTGTGGATCCACACGAGCTGTTGATCCGAGCCATGATCGGACAACAAATCACCGTAGCTGCCGCCAGAACCGCCCTCACTCAGTTGTCAGTGGCCGGGTCCGCTGTTGATGGCACCTCCCCCGGCTTGGAGCGATTGTTCCCGACGACGGCCGAACTCGCCGAACACGGCCGGGGACTCCTCCGTGGACCACAGCGCCGGATCGACTCCATTGTTGCTGCCGCCGAAGCAATGGCCAGTGGGGCCCTCGACTTCGGGTACGGCGACGACCTCGACAGCCTCGCCCGGAAGCTTCTCCCGATGCCCGGCGTGGGACCGTGGACGGTGGGCTATGTCGCTATGCGGGTGCTTGGAGCTCCCGACGTCTTCCTGGCCAATGATGCCGCAGTACGAAACGGGTTGAAGGTCCTGCCCGCCGCAGCAGGGCTCAGTACCGACTTCCGCGAAGTGAGCCCCTGGCGCTCCTATGCCACCATGCACTTGTGGCGGGCAGCAGCGGCAAAGACACGACGGACGTGAGAGAGCGACCGCCCAAGACACGACGGACGTGAGAGAGCGACTGGGATTTAGCGGGCCCCGGGCTGCGCTGCTGGCCAGGGCAGGAGCTCCGGCAGGTCCACTCCATCAGCGGCTGCAGTGGCCCTGAGGCTTCCGAGGCTGGGTTCGCGGCCTGCAAGCCACGCGGCGATGTCGGTCAGCATGCCGGTGATGGCTATGGAAGTGCCTCCGGTGCCGACGCTCCTTGGGGGAAGACCCGTGGGCTGCAGGACAAATTTGTAGGACTCCGGGACACGTACGGCGAGGAACCCGATGAGGTGTTCGCAGAAAGGCCTGCTCCACGTTTCCGGTCCGAACCCCACGCTTAGGTCCGAAGCATGGATGGTCAGTTCGCGCCACAGCGCCAGCCCGCCGTCGAACACTGTCCCGTCCCTGTAGGCGATCCGCGCCTGCCAATCGTCCGGACCCAAGGCATCAAACGCGTCGATGGCGGCCCCGATCGCAGCGGTGACAGACTCGGTGTGTTGCGCGAGGCTGTGCCCGGCCGCCAGGTTGATCGCCTTCGTGCGGCCGTCCATGCCGCCGTCGTACAGTTCCACCGTTTCGCCGCGGCGCGCGTACTCCAGCTGCCGGGTCATTGCCTTGGAAATTCCCGCAAGGTGAGCGAGGACGTGGCCACGGGTCCACCCCGGCAGTTCCGACGGTTCAGTTACGGACGATTCGTCCATCTTTGATAGGAGGCGGATGGCGGTGTCAGCGGCTCTGTGAAGCTCTGCGGGCAGCGCCTCAGGGGTGATCTGAGTCATAGCGCCATGCTAGCCCACCCGCTTAAACACCCGTGGGATGACACCGAAGTGCCATCCCACAGTAGTCGCGAACCGATTAGCCTGCGTAGGAGCGTGCTGCGTCCAGTTCCGCTTCCAGGGCCGCCAGTTGGCGCTCGACGGCGGCTGGTGCCGTTCCGCCCTGCGAGTTGCGGCTGTTGAGCGAACCTTCAGTGCTGAGTACGCTGCGAACCTCGGGAGTGAGGTGCTCAGAGATTGCTGCGTATTCCTCGTCCGTCAGGTCCCACAACTCCACGCCGCGACCTTCGGCCTGCTTCACAGCAGCACCGGAGAGCTCGTGGGCCTCCCGGAACGGAACGCCCTGGCGGACGAGCCACTCGGCAATGTCCGTGGCCAACGCGAAGCCCTGCGGAGCCAGTGATTCCATGCGCTCCGTGTTGAACTTCAGGGTGGCGATCATGCCGGACACTGCCGGAAGCAGGAGCTCCAGGGTGTCGGCGGCGTCGAAGACCGGCTCTTTGTCCTCTTGCAGATCGCGGTTGTACGCGAGTGGCAGTCCCTTGAGCGTCGCGAGGAGGCCGGTCAGGTTGCCGATGAGGCGTCCCGCCTTGCCGCGGGCCAGCTCAGCAACGTCCGGGTTCTTCTTTTGCGGCATGATGGAGGACCCCGTGGAGTACGAGTCATGCAGCGTGACGAAGGAGAACTCCTTGGTGGCCCAGAAGATGACTTCCTCGGAGATCCTGGACAGGTCCACGCCGATCATGGAGCAAACCCACGCGAACTCGGCGAAGACATCGCGCGAAGCGGTGCCATCAATCGAGTTGTGCACAGCCGAGAAGAAGCCAAGGTCAGCGGCAACAGCTTCAGGGTCCAGGCCCAGGGACGAACCCGCCAGCGCACCCGAACCGTAGGGCGAAACACCAGCGCGCTTGTCCCAATCCTGGAGTCGCTGCACATCGCGCAGCAGCGCCCAGGCGTGAGCCAGCAGGTGGTGGCTCAGCAACACCGGCTGTGCATGCTGCAAATGCGTCCGTCCGGGCATCGCTACGCCGTGGTGGGCTTTGGCCTGCTCCACGAGGGCATCGATGGTGGCAAGGACACCGCGGGCGATGATGCGGGCGTGGTCACGCAGGAACATACGGCCGAGGGTGGCCACTTGGTCGTTGCGGGAACGGCCAGCGCGGAGCTTGCCGCCCAGTTGGGTACCGGCACGTTCGATCAAGCCACGTTCAAGGGACCCGTGAACGTCCTCATCGCTCTCAGCCGGAAGGTAGGCGCCGCTCGCGACGTCCTCGTCCAGCTGGGTGAGAGCGGCCAGCATGCCTTCCAGTTCGGCATCGTCCAACAGCCCGGCCTTAGCCAGCACGCGGGCGTGGGCTTTGGAACCGGCGATGTCATAGCGGGCGAGCCGCCAGTCAAAGTGTGTGGACTTGCTCAGAGCGGCCAGCGCATCCGCGGGCCCGCCGGCGAACCGGCCGCCCCACAGAGCACCTTCGTTTGTAGCCGACGTCATTACTGCCCTGCGACGCGGAGGTCGCGGCCGGAAGCAACCTTGGAGGACATGCCCCACAGTTCGATGAAGCCACGTGCCATTGACTGATCGAAGGTATCGCCGGTGTCGTAGGTGGCGAGGTCGAAGTCGTACAGGGAGGTCTCGGAGCGACGACCGTTGACGATTGCCTGGCCACCGTGCAGGACCATGCGGATGTCACCGGAGACGTACTGCTGGGTGTCCTCGATGAAAGCGTCCAAGGAGCGCTTCAGCGGGGAGAACCACTGTCCGTCGTACACCAGCTCGGCCCAGCGCTGGCCAACGGTGGCCTTGAAGCGGGCCTGCTCGCGCTCGATGGTGATGTCCTCGAGGTGCTTGTGGGCCGTGATCAGCGCCATGGCACCCGGGGCTTCGTAGATTTCGCGGGACTTGATGCCCACCAGGCGGTCCTCGACGACGTCGATGCGGCCTACGCCCTGCGCGCCTGCACGGCGGTTCAGTTCCTGGATGGCCTGCAACGGGGTGACCTTGACGCCGTCGATGGCCACCGGCACGCCGGCCTGGAAGGAAATGGTGACCTCATCCGGTGCCGGCGGGAATTCCGGGGTTGCGGTGTAGTCGTAGATGTCCTTGGTGGGAGCGTTCCAGATGTCCTCGAGGTAACCGGTTTCGACGGCGCGTCCCCAGACGTTCTGGTCGATCGAGTACGGGTTCTTCTTGGTGGTCTCGATCGGCAGACCCTTTTCCTCGGCGAAGGCGATGGCCTTATCGCGGGTCAGGGCGAGGTCGCGGACCGGTGCGATGCACTTCAGGTCCGGGCCGAGGGTCTGGATGCCAACTTCGAAGCGGACCTGGTCGTTGCCCTTGCCGGTGCAGCCGTGCGCAACGGTGGTAGCGCCGAATTCGCGGGCAGCCTTCACAAGGTGCTTCACGATGACCGGGCGCGAGATAGCGGAAACCAGCGGGTAGTGGCCTTGGTAGAGGGCGTTGGCCTTCAGGGTGGGCATGGCGTACTCGTTGGCGAACTCGTCACGGGCGTCGGCCACGTAAGCCTCCACGGCGCCGCAACCGAGGGCGCGCTGACGGATGGTCTCCAGGGACTCGCCGCCCTGTCCGACGTCGACGGCCACAGCGATGACCTCGGCGCCGGTGGCTTCACCGATCCAGCCGATGGCTACGGACGTATCAAGGCCACCGGAGTAGGCCAGAACAATGCGCTCAGTCACGAGAGTGCTCCTTTGTTGTTGCTTGGTTCATTCGAATCAATGCTGGTGTGAATCAATGCTTGGAAAATCTATTGGTTGCCAGGCCCGGCTTCTTCGGCCATGCGCAGGAAACGCGCCGCCAGTTCAGCACCGCCATCAGGATCCCGTGCGACCAGCAGCAAAGTGTCGTCGCCTGCGATCGTACCCAATACTGATGGCATCACAGAGTGGTCCACGGCCAGTGCCAGGAAGTTCGCTGCTCCTGGCGGGGTGCGGAGGACCACGATGTTGCCCGAGGCCTCCGCGGTCACCAGGAGTTCCCCGCACAGGCGGGTCAGCCGTGCATCCAGGATTTCCTGGGTCACGCCGCTCTTGGCATTGCGGTCGCCGCCCTCCCCCGGGACGGCGTAAACGAGGGCTCCCTCTTTGCCCCGGACCCGGACTGCGCCCAGTTCCACGAGGTCGCGCGACAACGTGGCCTGGGTGACCTGGACGCCGTCGTCTGCCAGCAGAGCTGCAAGCTCTGCCTGCGAACGCACGGACTCACCCGTCAGGATCGCGGTGATACGCGCCTGGCGGGCAGTCTTGGTGGCCGGACTGGCGCCCGGCACGGACGGGTTGGTGGACACTAGAACGTGCTCTCCACAGTGTTTTCCAGGACGGAGATACCCTCAACGGGTGAAAGTCCCTCAACGATCGCGAGTCCGGAGCGGTGCATCAGCCATGCCATCAATGCCTTCTGCGCGTGGAGGCGGTTCTCCGCTTCATCCCAGACGATCGACTGCGGGCCGTCGATGACCCCGGCGGAAATTTCGTAGCCGCGGTATGCCGGAAGGCAGTGAAGAACGACGGCGTCCGGCGCGGCCTGCTCCATGGCGGCCTCATCCACGGAATAGTCGCGGAAGAGCTGCATCCGGGCTTCCTTTTCGGCCTCCTGACCCATGGACACCCACGTGTCCGTTGCCACAACGTCTGCGCCCTTGAGGGCTTCGACGGCGTCGCTGGTGATGAGCACTGAGCCGCCGGTCTCGGCAGCACGTTCCTCCGCAGCAGCCACGATCTCCGGCGCGGGCAGGTAACCTTCGGGACCGGCGATGCGCACATGCATTCCGGCAGTCACGCCAGCGAGGAGGTACGAGTTGGCCATGTTGTTCGCGGCGTCACCCAGGTAGGCCATGCTCAAGCCGGCCAGTTCCCCTTTGTGCTCCTTGACAGCCAGAAGATCGGCCAAGAGCTGGCAGGGGTGGTAGTCATCGCACAATGCATTGATAACCGGGACCTTGGAGTTCTCCGCCATGGCCACCAGGCCCGAGTGGGCACCCGTTCGCCACACGATGGTGGAGACCATGCGCTCCAGGACTTTCGCCGTGTCCTCCACGGATTCCTTGTGGCCAATCTGCGCTTCACCCGGGTTGATGATGAGGGCATTGCCACCCATGTCCGCAATGCCGGTGGCAAATGAAACACGCGTGCGGGTGGAGGTCTTGTCAAAGATCACGGCCACCGTCTTACGGCCATTGCCCTCAGCGGCGAAAGGCTGCACGCTGTACGGCGCGGCCTTCATCCGGACTGCGAGTTCCAGAACCTCAGCCTGTTCGGCAGGACTGAGGTCCGTGTCTTTGAGGAAGTGACGGGTGGCGGTGGAAGAAGTCACTGTGCGTCCTTAGCGGTGTTGGCTGTAGCCGTAGCGATCAGGGTGGGAAGAGCGTCCAGGAAACGGTCCGCTTGATCAAGGGTCAGGATCAGCGGCGGCGCGAGGCGGATGGTCCGCGGGCCCGGGCTGTTGATGATGAAGCCTGCGTCCAAAGCTGCGCTCACCATGGCGGGTGCGACGTCGGCGTTCACATCGAAGCCGATCAGCAGGCCCTCGCCGCGGACTTCAGTGACAGGCTCAATGGCGGCCAGTCCTTCACGAAGGTGGGCACCGACGGTCAGCACGTTCTGCAGGACACCCTGGCTTTCGATGGCGTGCAGTGTGGCCAGTGCAGCGGCCGTGGCCACCGGGTTGCCGCCGAACGTGGTGCCATGCTGTCCGGCGGTGAGCAGGGCCGACGTCGTACTTCCGAAAGTGATCAAGGCACCAACCGGGAAGCCGCCGCCAAGGCCCTTGGCGAGGGTGACGGCGTCGGGAACAATTCCGGCATCTTCGCTGGCCAACCACTTGCCGGTCCGGCCAATACCGGTCTGGACCTCGTCAAGAATCAACAGCGCACCGGCAGCTGTGGTCACCTCGCGAGCTGCCTGCAGGTATTCGGTGCTGAGCGGCCGGACGCCCGCTTCACCCTGGATAGGTTCCAGGAAAACGGCTGCGGTGGAATCATCGACGGCGGCACGCAGGGCTTCGATGTCACCGAACGGAACGTGGACCACGCCACCGGGCAGTGGCTCGAACGGCGCACGGTAAGCCTCTTTGGCGGTGAGCGCCAAGGCCCCCATGGTGCGGCCGTGGAAGGCCCCCTCCAGCGCGATGATCTTGGTGCGCTTCCCGTCACTGTTGTTACGGCGCGCCAACTTGAACGCGGCCTCATTGGCCTCGGTACCGGAGTTGGCAAAGAACACCTTGGAACCGGCCGGAGCATTGCTGATAGCCAGGAGCTTCTCAGCCAGCGCGATCTGCGTGGGGCTGGTGAAGAAGTTGGACACATGCCCCAGCGTGGCCAGCTGGCTGGAAATCACGGAGGTGACGAAGGGGTGCGCATGACCCAGAGCGTTCACTGCGATGCCGCCCAGAAGGTCCAGGTACTCGTTGCCATCGGCGTCCCACACGAGGCAGCCGGCGCCCCGCACCAGGACACGCTGCGGCGTGCCAAAGACACCCATGAGCGAGGACGAGTAACGGGCCAGCCAGTCAGCACCTGAGCTCTGGGAAACGAGCGCGGTTGCGGCAGCCTCCGCAGCGATGGGGGCCCCTTCCGTCCCCAGCCGCCCCCCGCCCTCGCCAGCTCGAACGGGGACCCCGACGGCAGTGGGCCCATCGCGGTGCCCGACCACGCCCGGCCCCCCATCGCTGCTGCGGCTTTCGGCGGAATGGCTCAGTTCGGTGCTCATGCGTTCACTTCCTCGTCGGGAACTACCTGCGTGCCGATGCCCGCGGTGGTGAAGGTTTCCAGCAGCATCGAGTGCGGGAGACGCCCGTCTACGATGTGCGCGCGTTCCACTCCTTCGTCGATGGCTTTGAGGCAGGCGGCCATTTTTGGAATCATTCCGGACTCTAGGCGAGGCAGCATGTCGCGGAGTTCCGAGGCGGTCAGTGACGAGATCAGCGAGGATTTGTCCGGCCAGTTGGCGTACAGGCCTTCGACGTCGGTCAGGATGACGAGCTTGGTGGCGCCAAGTGCAGACGCGACGGCGGCCGCTGCAGTGTCCGCATTGACGTTCAGGACCTGACCCGTGGTCTGGCCAGTGCCATCTCCTCCGTCAACGATCTCCGGGGCGACCGTTGAGATCACCGGGATGCGGCCGGCGTCGAGGATGTCCTTGATACCCGCGGGGTCCACACCCACCACTTCGCCCACCAGGCCAAGATCTACCTCTTCGCCGTCAACAACCGTGCCCGTGCGGACAGCGCGCAGCAGGCCGCCGTCTTCGCCCGACATGCCGACGGCGTAGGGACCGTGGGAGTTGATCAGGCCCACAAGCTCGCGGCCCACCTGGCCGGTGAGGACCATGCGGACCACGTCCATGGCCTCAGGGGTGGTGACGCGGAGTCCGCCCTTGAATTCGGATTCGATGCCGAGGCGGCCGAGCATGGAGTTGATCTGGGGGCCGCCGCCGTGGACCACCACAGGGTGGATGCCCACGTGGTGGAGGAACACGATGTCCTCGGCGAAGGCACGGCGGAGGTCGTCGTTGACCATGGCGTTGCCACCGTACTTGATCACCATGGTGGTGCCGGCAAAACGCTGGATCCAGGGCAGGGCCTCGATCAGCGTGCCGGCCTTGTCCTGGGCTGTTTTGGCCGAGACGTGGCTCGTTGATGTTGTTTCCCGGGTGTGCGCAGTCATCGTCATCCGCTCAGCTCAAGTAGGCGCTGTTCTCGTGCACGTAATCGTGCGTGAGGTCGTTGGTCCAAATGGTGGCCTCGGCGTCGCCGGCCTGCAGGTCGATTTCGACCAATACTTCGCGGGGCTCCAAGTCCACCAGGTTCCGGTCATCACCGATTGCGCCGTTGCGGCAAATCTGCACGCCGTTCATGGCGACGTTGAGCTGGTCCGGCTCGAACACGGCATCTGTTGTTCCCACCGCTGAGAGGACGCGACCCCAGTTGGGATCCTTGCCGAAGATGGCTGCCTTGAAAAGGTTGGAGCGGGCAACACTGCGGCTGACGATTTCAGCATCGCGTTCGCTGGCGGCGTTAAAGGTTCGGATAGCGATGTCGTGGCTGGCTCCCTCGGCATCACCGATGAGCTTGCGTGCCAATTCGGCGCAGACGTGGGTGACCGCTTCGCTCAACTGCTCCGCAGAGGGCAGAGCTTCCGACGCCCCGGATGCCAGCAGCACCACGGTGTCGTTGGTGGACATACAGCCGTCCGAGTCAGCCCGGTCGAAGGTGACGCGTGTGGCGTCGCGGAGGACGACGTCCAGCTCATTTGCAGGAACTTCGGCGTCGGTGGTGAGGACCACCAGCATGGTGGCCAGGCCCGGTGCCAACATACCGGCACCCTTGGCAATGCCGCCGACCGTGAACGGCTTGCCCTGGGCATCAGTGCCGTTGAAGACTGCTTCCTTGGACACACTGTCCGTGGTCATGATCGCTGTGGCGGCAGCGGAGCCGCCATCTTCGGACAGTTCACGGAAAGCTGCCTCCACACCGGGAAGGATCTTGTCCATGGGCAGCTGCTCACCGATCAGGCCGGTTGAGCACACCACGACGTCGGAAGCTGAGACTCCCAGCACCTCTGCCACTTTCTCGGCGGTGGCGTGGGTGTTCTGGAAACCCTGGGGACCGGTGCAGGCGTTGGCTCCACCGGAGTTCAGGACCACTGCATCCACACGTCCGTCGCTGACCACCTGACGTGACCAGTGAACCGGTGCAGCAGCCACGCGGTTGGAGGTGAAAACGGCGGCGGCGGACTTTTGCGGCCCGTCGTTGACTACCAGAGCGAAATCCGGGTTGCCCGAGGCCTTGATGCCGGCTTTGATGCCTGCGGCGCGGAATCCCTTGGGGGCGGTAATGGTCACGGTGCAACTCCCTGCAGGTTCAGGCCGGCGGTTTCGTCCAGGCCGAGGGCAATGTTCATGGACTGCACGGCTCCGCCGGCGGTCCCCTTGGTGAGGTTGTCAATGGCGCACGTGACAATCACGCGGCCCGTGTGGGAGTCGAAGGCCAACTGCATCACAGCGTGATTGGAGCCTTGAACGGACTTTGTGGTGGGCCACTGGCCTTCGGGGAGGAGGTGCACGAACGGTTCGTCGTCGTAAGCGTCCGCCCAGGCTTGGCGTAGCTCGGCCTCAGTGACACTGCGTCCAGCCTGCGGCCGCACCTTGGCCGTTGCCGTGGTGAGGATACCGCGACTCATCGGAACCAGCGTGGGCGTGAACGATACCGTCACCGGCTCACCGGCCGCATTGGACAGTCCCTGTTCGATCTCCGGGGTGTGCCGATGTCCGCCGCCAACGCCGTAGGGGCTCATGGACCCCATGACCTCGGCGCCGATGAGGTTGACCTTGGCTGCCTTGCCGGCGCCCGAGGTTCCCGAGGCGGAGACAATCACGACGTCGTCCGTCAGGAGGAGATTGTTGGCGAACCCCGGCGTCAAAGCCAGCAGGGCGGACGTCGGGTAGCAGCCGGGCACGGCAATGCGTGTGGCACCTTTAAGTGCTTCACGCTGCCCGGGGAGCTCAGGGAGGCCGTACGGCCAGGTGCCCGCGTGAGCGGAGCCATAGAACTTTTCCCACGCTGCGGCGTCCTGCAAGCGGTGGTCAGCACCGGCGTCGATCACTACCGTCCCCTCAGGCAACTGGGCAGCGATCTCGGCGGAGGCGCCGTGCGGCAGAGCCAGAAACACAACGTCATGCCCGGAAAGGTTCTCCACCGTGGTGTCTTCCAGAATCCGGCTGGCCAAACCGTGGAGATGCGGCTGTAACTCCCCTAGTCTGGAACCGGCGTTGCTGTGAGCGGTGATGGCACCGATGGTGACGTTCGGATGGCCAGCCAGCAAGCGCAGCACTTCTCCCCCGGCGTAGCCGCTGGCACCGGAGACGGCAACAGAAATAGTCATGACTCCACTGTACAGCAAGAATATTCATGCTGTCCGATATTTATGCATGCGGATGTGAGCAGTCTCATTATTTTGGAGAATGGACGTATGCTTAGTGGAGGGTGATCCAGACCGTGCAGTCCGAACGTCGGCTGCAGCGTTGCCCGTTAGCGATACGGGGCACATTTATGTCACCCACGTCCACCGCTGAGCGCCCCAAAGCTCGCGCAATCCAACCCAATCCCGTTGTCCAGAGCTACTCAGAGCTCCTTAAAACCGTCAAGTCGGCTGGACTCCTCGAACGCCGTAGCGGCTTCTACATCTGGGTCTTCGTGGCCTTGGTACTGCTTATGGCCGGCACCTGGCTTGGCTTCGCCCTCATTGGCGATTCCTGGTACCAGCTCCTGATCGCCGCTGCTGTCGGCATCCTCTGCACGCAGCTTAGCTTCCTTGCCCACGAGGCAGGTCACAAGCAGATCTTCGCTTCGCGCCGAGCCAACGATTGGTCTGCCCGACTCTTGGCAACCGGCGTTGCCGGCATCAGCTACTCCTGGTGGGAACAGAAGCACGGAGCCCACCACAACCACCCCAACGTCATCTCCAAAGACCCGGACATCAGGAACAACGCCTTGGTGTTCTACGAAGACGCAGCGGCTGAGCGTAAAGGCCGCCTTGCTTTCCTCACCAAGAAGCAGGGCTGGTTCTTCTTCCCACTCCTGACGCTCCTGGGCTTGAGCCTGCAGTTCGACTCCCTCCGTTTTGTCTTCGGTAAGCAGAAAGTACGCCACCGCTGGGTAGAGACGCCCATCCTTGTGGCCAGGCTTGCCGCCCTCCCCGTACTGGCTTTCACGTTCCTGCCCATCGGCATGGCTTTCGCCTTCCTCGGCGTGCAGATCATGGTTTACGGCTTTTACATGGGTGCCTCTTTCGCCCCGAACCACAAAGGCATGCCCGTCCTTCCCAAGGACAGCCGCGTGGACTTCCTCAACCGCCAGATCCTGACCTCGCGGAATATCCGCGGTGGCCTCTTCATGGACTTCCTCCTGGGTGGGCTCAACCGTCAGGTGGAGCACCATTTGTTCCCGGACATGGCTCGGCCTCATTTGTATAAGGCCACAAAAATCGTGCGCGAGTTCTGCGCCAAGCACTCCATTTCCTACACCGAGACCAGTCTGATGCAGTCCTATGGCATCGTGGTCAGATACCTCAACGAGGTAGGCCTGGCAGCAGGCCGCGGCTTCGACTGCCCGGTAGCTTCGACGCACGGACGCTTCTAGGCGTTCCACAAGGGAAGCCCCACCTTCCCTAGGATGGAATCTGAAACCGGGCACCGGAAGGACCGCCCCGGATTAAGGAGCCACCATGACGCACGCCATCGTTGCACAGCAGCCCGGAGGACCTGAGGTCCTTGAGTACGCATCTGTGGAAATACCGAAGCCTGGCCCCGGCCAGCTGTTGATCAAGGTCGCAGCTGCCGGGGTCAACTTCATTGAGACCTATCAACGCAGCGGCGCCTATAAAGTGGACTACCCCTTTACCCCGGGTGCGGAGGCCGCCGGTACGGTGGAGGCCGTTGGCGATGGGGTGGAGGAATTCTCCATTGGTGACCGCATTGCCACCGCGGAGGGGTCCAGAACCTACGCGGAGTACGCCATCGTGGAGGCGAGCAAGGCACTTCCGGTACCTGACGGCGTCGACGATCACACGGCGGCGGCCTTGCCGCTGCAGGGCATCACCGCGCACTACCTGATGAACTCATCGTTCCGCGTAGAGCCGGGCCACACCGTTCTGCTTCACGCCGGCGCAGGTGGCGTTGGCCTGCTGTTGACGCAACTCCTGAAGGCCCGCGGAGCCCGCGTCATCACCACCGTCTCCTCGGACGAAAAAGCGGAGCTGTCCTCACTGGCCGGCGCCGATGAAGTGCTCCGTTACGAGGGCTTCGCTGACAAGGTCCGCGAACTCACCGATGGCCAGGGCGTCAACGTGGTGTACGACGGAGTCGGCAAGGACACGTTCGACGACTCCCTGAAGAGCCTGCGGATCCGAGGCGCCATGGTGCTCTTCGGCGCAGCCTCCGGCCCGGTACCGCCATTTGATCCCCAGCGATTGAACGCCGCGGGTTCGCTAACGCTCACTAGGCCCACCATGGCGCACTTCGTCCAGAATGCCCAGGAACGCCGGTGGCGCTCAGCGGAAATTTTCGACGCCGCTGCCAACGGCACCCTCGCAGTCAGGGTGGGCGCTACGTACCCACTGGCAGAGGCAGCCCAGGCACACAGGGACCTTGAAGGCCGCCGCACCACCGGCAAAGTGCTCTTGGTGCCCTGACTGCCATGCCCGGCTCCCTAACAACCGGTTATCTACAGGCGAACAGCAGTACAACACCATGTGACGTGCAGGAAACGTCTGACACCTGTTGTTCACCTTCCTGCGAAAAGCTGTGCCCGTGAGTACAGAACATCCCGTGGGAGCCGGGCAGACGCCTGCCTTGACCACTTATCGCCCCCAGTTCCCGGGCGGCACCGCAGCACCCGCCGGGCGGACCCTCGTGGACATCCTGGAAGAGACCACTGAGTCCTTCCCCGAGGCCTCGGCGCTGGATGACGGCCATAAGTCTTTGAGCTATACCGAGCTGCTGAAGGCAGTTAAGGCTTTCGCCGCACGGTTGAACACTTCAGGGCTTGGACGGGGAGACAAGATCGGCGTCCGGATCCCTTCCGGAACCAACGAACTCTACATCGCCATCTTGGGAATCCTGATGGCCGGCGCCGCCTACGTTCCCGTGGATGCCGACGACCCCGATGAGCGTGCCCGCCTGGTGTTCGGAGAGGCCAAGGTGGGGGCAGTCATCGCCGCCGGCTTGGAGATCCAGCTTTCCGGAGCGGCGCAGGAGCCTGTTTCCACAGCGACCAAGCCCGGGCTGGACGACGATTCCTGGATTATCTTCACCTCCGGATCTACCGGCACTCCCAAGGGCGTGGCCGTTAAGCACCGTTCCTCGGCCGCGTTCGTCGATGCCGAGGCCCGGATCTTCCTCCAGGCTGAACCCATTGGACCCCAGGACCGGGTGCTTGCCGGCCTGTCCGTAGCCTTCGATGCCTCGTGCGAAGAGATGTGGTTGGCGTGGCGTCACGGAGCTTGCCTGGTACCCGCACCACGAGCCCTGGTTAGGACCGGCATGGATCTGGGGCCGTGGCTCATCAACCATTGGATCACCATCGTGTCCACGGTGCCCACCCTTGCGGCTCTGTGGCCGGCTGAAGCGCTGGAAAACGTCCGACTCCTCATCTTCGGCGGCGAAGCGTGCCCGCCCGAGCTGGCCGAACGCCTCGCCGTGGACGGCCGCGAGGTCTGGAACACCTACGGCCCAACTGAGGCGACTGTCGTTGCCTGCGCTGCTCCCCTTGGCGGACCTGGCCCCGTGCGGATCGGCTTGCCCCTGGATGGTTGGGACCTCGCCGTCGTCGATCCGCAGGGCGTTCCGGTGGCTGAAGGCGAGATCGGGGAACTGATCATCGGCGGCGTGGGACTGGCCCGCTACCTCGATCCCGCCAAGGACGCAGAGAAGTACGCTCCCATGACCTCGCTGGGATGGGACCGCGCTTACCGCTCCGGTGACCTGGTGCGTTTCGAAGCGGAAGGCTTGATCTTCATGGGCCGGGCCGATGAACAGGTCAAGCTAGGCGGGCGACGGATCGAACTGGGCGAAGTAGATGCAGCGCTTCAGTCCTTGCCTGGCGTTGCCGGTGCCGCTGCGGCCGTGCAGACTACGGCGGCCGGTAATCAGATCCTTGTTGGATACCTGGCCCCCGCTGACGGTCATGAAGTGTCCATGGAGGAGGCACGCCGGCTCCTGGGCGAGAGCCTCCCTGCCGCGTTGATCCCGTTGCTGACCGTGGTGGATTCGCTCCCCACCAAGACCAGCGGCAAAGTTGACCGCCACGCACTCCCCTGGCCACTTGCAGGAGCGGGCGCCACCGAGGCCGACAACGCGCCGCTGAACCTTCCAGATGACGCACGCTGGGTTGTAGAACAGTGGGAGGCGGTACTGGGCACCCCGGTCAGCTCGCTCGACGCTGACTTCTTCGTCTACGGGGGCGGATCCCTGGCTGCAGCCCAACTCGTTTCCGCCCTTCGCGTCCGCTACCCCACCATCACCGTGGCTGATATCTATGCCACGCCGCGCGTCGGCGCGCTGATCGAGGCCGCAGGGCAATCACTCCCCGACGGCGGCCTGCCGGGGCCCGCTGCTGAGCGCACCGTCCGCCCTACTGCGTTGAAGTCGCAAATATTCCAGGTGCTGATGGGCGTGCCATTGCACATCCTGGTGGGCATGCGGTGGCTGACCTACCTGATGGCTGCAAACAAGCTGCTGGCGGACTTTGCCGGCTTTGCTGCAGCACCCGTGGTGTCCTGGTGGTGGATCGCAGTATCCTGGCTCATCTTTGTCAGCCCCTTGGGGCGGATGACAATCTCAGTGGTTGCAGCCAAGGTGCTGCTTGGCAAGATCCAGCCCGGCACCTATCCGCGTTCCGGGAAGACTCACCTGCGGCTCTGGCTCGCCGAGCAAATTCAAGACCTTTCCGGTGCCATAGGCCTGGCCAGTGCTCCCTTCGTCCCCTATTACGCACGCGCTCTTGGTGCCAAGATCGGCAAGGACGTCCACCTGCACTCTTTGCCCCCGGTCACCGGCCTGTTGTCTTTGGGCAGCGGAGCCAACATTGAGCCCGAAGTGGACCTTTCCGGCTGGTGGGTGGACGGGGATTCCGTCCACATCGGACAAATCCATGTGGGAGCTGGTGCCGTTGTGGGAGCACGAAGCACCCTGATGCCCGGAGCGACCATTGGGGCCGGTGCCCACGTCGATGCTGGATCGGCCGTGCTGGGCAAAGTGAAAGCCGGACATCTCGTGGCCGGGTCTCCGGCCGAACGCCGTGGCAAGGCCAAGCACGAGTGGCCGGAAACAGTCAGCCGGCGTCCCATGGTTGATCGGCTCTGGTTTTCCGCCTTCGCCAGCGCTTCGGCTTTGCTGGCACTGATCCCCTACATCTCGGCGTTCGCCGGCGCACTGGTGATCTTGGCCTTTATCCAAGGCCAAGAATCGCTGCAAACAGCACTTCCACAGATTGCCCTGGCCGTCCCGCTGGCCGCCCTGGTGTGGTTCTTCGGCAACCTGGTTCTCATCCTGGTAGTTGCCCGGCTCCTGGGCTTGGGCCTACAAGAGGGCTACTACCGGGTCCGCAGCCGCGTTGGCTGGCAGGTTTGGGCCACGGAACGCCTTCTGGACATGGCCCGGGACCTTCTCTTCCCGGTCTACGCCAGCCTTTTCACACCGATGTGGCTGCGCCTCCTCGGGGCCAAAGTTGGGAAAAACGTAGAAGCCTCCACGGTGCTGCTCGTTCCGAAAATGACCACCATCGGCGACGGCGCCTTCCTGGCTGACGACACCATGGTGGCCTCCTACGAGCTCGGTGGAGGCTGGATGAAGATTGCTCCAGCCAAAATAGGGAAACGCTCCTTCCTTGGCAACTCGGGCATGACCGCTGCGGGACGAAACGTGCCCAAGAACTCCCTTGTTGCGGTACTGTCCGCCACCCCGGCCAAAGCAAAGTCAGGCACCTCCTGGCTGGGCAGCCCGCCCGTCAGGCTGCGCCGCACCGCGGTGGCCGCTGACCAAACCCGCACGTTCCAGCCTCCCCGCAGGCTCAAGATTGCGCGGGCCTTGTGGGAACTGTGCCGTTTGGTGCCTGTCATCCTGACGGTCGCCATCGCCCTCAGTGTCATGCTGGTGCTGGACTGGATAGCGAGCGGATGGGGCTACTGGCTGGCAGCCGTCCTTGGTGGTGTGGTGATGCTGGCAGCAGGGGCCGTAGCTGCACTGAGTTCGATCGTGGCCAAATGGGTTCTGGTGGGGACCATCCGGGCCGGCGAGCACCCGTTGTGGAGCTCCTTCATTTGGCGCAACGAGGTGGTGGATACTTTCATCGAGATGGTGAGCGCCCCGTGGTTTGCGCGCTCTGCTGCAGGAACTCCTGCCTTGGTGTGGTGGTTGCGCGGACTTGGCGCGAAAATCGGCCGCGGCACCTGGTGCGAAAGTTACTGGCTCCCCGAAGCCGACCTCGTGACCCTCGGTGAGAATTCAACCGTCAACCGTGGTTGCGTGGTCCAAACACACCTCTTCCACGACCGTGTCATGAGCCTTGACACCGTCACGCTCGGTAACGGAGCCACCATGGGTCCGCATGGCGTCATCCTCCCCGCGGCCAGTATCGGCAACGGCGGAACCGTTGGCCCGGCGTCGTTGGTCATGCGCGGCGAAACCGTCCCGGCCGGTTCGTATTGGATGGGCAACCCGGTGAGCCCCTGGGTGGGTCCGTCGGCACAAGCGCCGCGCCTGAAGTAGATTGGACGGATATGGCCGCACCAATCACCACTCCCACGACCGAAGCCGACCCCTACGCCTTGAACCACGGCAGCAGCGCCTACCGCGTGGACAGGTACGAGTTGGACCTCGATGTCAGGCTGGGCAGCAACAAGCTGATCGGCAAGGCGGTCCTGCGTTGCACAGCCTTGGAAGCTACGCCGCAGATTGTTCTTGACCTGGTGGGCCTGCGGGCCAGCAAGGTTCAGCTGGACGGCAAGAAGCTGCAGAAGTTCAGCCACCGGGCCGAACACCTGGTGCTTAACCCCGCGTCACCGCTCAAGGCGGGCCAGCAGTTCTCCCTCGAGATCCGCTACGACGGCAATCCGCAGCCGCGCCGCGGCCTCTGGGGCGAAGTGGGTTGGGAGGAACTCAACGACGGCGTCCTGGTGGCCGGACAGCCCAACGGCGCGGCGTCCTGGTTCCCCTGCAATGATCATCCGCGCTACAAATCAAGCTTCTTCATCTCCGTGACCACTGACGACAACTACCGTCCCGTGTGCAACGGCAGGCTGATCTCCCACTCGCGCAAGTCGAGCAGGGAAACCTGGGTCTACGAGCAGGCTGAGCCCATGGCGACGTACCTGGCCACAGTGCAGATCGGGCGCTACGCCAAGGTTCCGCTGCACGTGGACGACACCCATCACAGGGTGCCGCAGTTCGTCGCAGTCACGCCCGAGTTGGCCGTGGATGCTCTTCAAGGCCTGCGGCGCCAGCCGGACATGATGCGCACCTTTGAGGATTGCTTCGGGCCGTACCCATTCGCCGACTACACCTCAGTGGTGACCGAGGACGAACTGGAAATTCCTCTCGAAGCCCAAACCGTCTCCATCTTCGGCCGAAACCATATGCGTGATACCTGGGATGCCCAGCGTCTGATCGCCCACGAGCTTTCCCACCAGTGGTTTGGTAATTCCCTCACGGTCACCAGCTGGAAGGATATCTGGCTGCACGAGGGCTTTGCCTGCTACGCGGAGTGGTTGTGGTCAGAAGAATCCCGCACCATGACGGTGTCCGCGCGGGCAACGGCCGCGTGGAAGAGGCTTAGCGCCGGTCCCCAGGATCTGCTGGTAGGCGATCCCGGTCCCGAGCTGATGTTCGATGACCGCGTCTACAAGCGGGGTGCCCTGGCCGTTCACGCTGTGCGGATGGCAGCCGGGGACGAGGCGTTCTTTGGTTTCCTTCAGCACTGGACTGCCTTGAACAGGCACGGATCAGTATCAACAGAATCCTTTGTAGTAGCTGCAGATTCGTTCATACCGGGTTTCGATGCTGCCTCGATTCTTCGGCCGTGGCTCTACCAGTCCGCGCTGCCCGCGCTTCCGTAATCCTCAGCCGATAGCCAGGGCTGCGACGAGCCCGTCAGGAATTTCAGCGCCCGTAATGTCCCGCAGGCCAGGACGGTCCAGCACATCCAGCTCCGCGGGATTGTGCCTCAAACCTTCACCGGTCATTTTCAGCCAGGCTTCTTTGCGCGCCCACAGCCGGGCGCGTTGGCTGGATCGATCCCGGGGCGGGGTGGACGCTATAAAGTTTCTCTCGTTTACGGTCAATGCGACATCGTCAAAACCTTCGAACGCTGCTTGGCCGACCACTTCAAGGTCCACTCCCAGCCGGAGGCCATCCGCTGGATGTACGACGCCGGCCAGCAGTACCCAGCCCGACGCCCGGGACGCGCTCAGCACCAAAGGTGCCGGACCGCCGTCGAGCATGAACCCAGGGCGACCGTGGTCCTGGCGGGGGCCGCACTGCGGGCAGTGATAGTTCGGCACCAGCCGGGCAGGGTCCAAGTCGAGGAGCGCGGCGGCGAAGCGCTGGAGAGCGAGCCGGCCGGCAACGAATTCTTCCCGGTCCTTGGCGTTGGCGAAACGGAGTGCGCGTTTCTGGGCTGGTTCACCGAGACCCTTAAAGCTGGCACCAGGGGTAGGCACAAGATGGAGCTCGCGCAGCTCAAGCACCGGGCTGTCCATCCCGACCTCCTCTCCGGTTTTCTCCCCAGCAAACTGTAGCCGCTTCTCCCGCGCCCCACCCTCGGACGTACGTGTTCCCCGCAGTCAGGATCACACTGCGGGGAACACTTGTTGGCGGGTTAACTCAGCTGGGCTATTTCACCGAGGTCAGGTAGTTCGCCAGCGTAGGCGTGATGCGGGTGCCTGAGTTGGAGCTGCCACCGTTGGTGTGGATGGCAACGATGGTGGTGGAATTGTTGTAGACAGGGGCACCACTCTGGCCACCATAAGTGTCCATCTTGTAGAACACCTTTTCCGCCTGCGTGCTCTCGATGGGTCCGGTCATGGACCACATGGTGCCGAATGCCTTGTCTCCCGGATAGCCGCGCACTGTGGTGCTGGTGCCATTCAGGCTTGCGGTGGTACCGGTGTAGTTGAGCCAGCCGGTGGTGTTGCCGATAGTGCAGTCGAGCTTGATGACGCCCCAGTCGGCGTTGGTGTTCGCCGAGTCGATCCAGCGCTGGTCCGTGAAGATCTCCGTTGCACCGCATGTGCCGTAGGGGTCGGTTGAACCATTACGGCCTGGGGCAACTTTGACGCCCCAGGAGTAGTCGGCCTCGGAGCCGGTGCCGCCCTCATGGACACAGTGTCCAGCCGTCAGCACGGTGTCATCGGAGATCAGCGCGCCGGAGCAGATGTAGCCGCCGTTGAACTCAATCTGCACGATGGAGCGATTGGGGGCTGCCGTGGTGTTGGTGATTCTTACCCGGCCATCGGCGCCGATGACTGAGTCCGTGGAAGCGCCGCCATTCTTGGTGGGTGCGGCAATGGTGTACTTGTCGGCCAGAGGGGATGCGGCTGAGCCCGACGTCTTCGTCTTGTCCACCGTGTGCCCTACGGGCTGAACCTCGGCAGCGGTTACTTGGGGCGTCGACCCTGACGCCACTGCAGCTCCACCAAACGAGGACGTCAGGGCCATTACTGCTGCCCCGACAAGCAAAGCAACGTTCTGCTTCTTCATGGGTACCTTTCAAAGGACGGCTCTTATGGAACCGTGCGAGGGATGTGATACACATGTTTCACATGTGCATGACAAAACTGTCATACACGCATGAATAGTCTGTCAAGATGCCGGGAGTTCAATCTCGATAAAAGAAAATCCCCGGAACCATATGGTTCCGGGGATGATCAATCGCGAGCAATATCAGCGCTGCACAGCTCCGAAGCGCTCGGCTGCAACAGCAACAGCTGCGGCACGGGCTTCAGAAGCCTCATCCGCGGTCAGCGTGCGGTCGTCAGCACGGAAGCGGAGGCCGAAAGCCAGTGACTTCTTACCTTCGTCGATTCCGGGACCCGCGTAGACATCGAACAGCGCAACGTCTTCGAGGAGCTCGCCTGCGCCTTCACGCAGCGCTGCCAGAACCTGGTCTGCCGGCACGTCCTGCGGGACAACCAAGGCGACGTCCTGCGTCGCAACAGGGAATCCGGAGATGTGCTTGGCCACGATCACGTCAGCAGCAGCTTCGAACAACGCTTCCACATTCACCTCAAGCGCCACGGAGCGGGCAGGCATGTCGTGCGCAGCCAGCAACTTCGGGTGGAGCTCGCCGGCGTAGCCCACTACGTCGCCGTTGCGCAGCGAGAGCTGAGCTGCACGGCCAGGGTGGAACGCCTGGTGGCTTCCCTGGCTGACAACCAATTCCACGCCCAGAACATCGGAGATCAGGCGTGCCACGTCAACAGCGTCTGCCCAATCCCACGCCCGAGGCGTGTGCGTCGCAGCGGCCGGTGAATCATGTCCGGTCAGGACAGCGGCGATGTGCAATGGCTGGTGCGGGACGCCGTCGTACAGTGCATCCAGAACCTCATCGGAAGGCTTGACGCCCAGCGGCGGGATGGAATCCGTGCCCAGGGTTTCGCCCGGGAGGAACACCAAACCTGCCTCGTACACAGCCAAATCGCGGAAACCACGTGAGTGGTTGCGGCGGGCTACCTCTATAAGGCCCGGCAAGATGGACGTCCGGAGGTATCCCTGTTCCTCGCTAATGGGGTTCGCCAGCTTGAGGGCCGCCCGGGCTTCACCTTCAGCTGGAACGCCAAAGGTGTCGTTTGCGGCCTTGGAGACAAACGGGTAGGACAACACCTCTGTGAGTCCTGCATCAGCCAAAGCCTGGACTACCCGGCGCTTTTGCTGCTGGCTGCGGCTCAAACCACGGCCCGGAGGCGCCACCGGAAGCGTTGAAGGGATGTTGTCGTAGCCCACCAGCCGGGCGATTTCCTCGGAGAGGTCTTCCTTGGTTTCGAGGTCATTGCGCCAGCTCGGAGCGGTCACAACGTAACCCGACGACGTCTTCTCCACAGTTGCACCCAGGTCCACCAAGGATGTGGTGATCTGCTCTTCGGTGAAATCGATGCCGATCCGGGCGGCGGCGAACTCGGCGGGCAGTTCAATGGTGACAGCCTCAGGAGGGGTTCCGACATCGGTCCCGGCCTCGTCTGCCGTACCCCCGGCAAGTTCCACCAGGAGGTCAACGACGCGCTGCGCAGCGATGTTGGCAACGTGCCAATCAACACCGCGCTCGAAGCGCTTGGAAGCTTCGGACGGCAGCTTGTGCCGGCGACGGGACCGGGCGATGGAGACCTCATCGAAGTGCGCGGCTTCCACCAGGATGTTCGTGGTGGAATCGGACACCTCAGTGTGGGCACCGCCCATGACGCCTGCAATGCCGATGGCGCCGGAGTCGTCAGTGATCAGGAGGTCCTCGACGTCGAGCGTGCGCTCTTTGTCATCGAGGGTGGTGATCTTCTCACCGGCCACCGCACGACGAACCACGATGTCGCCCGAGAGCTTGTCCAGGTCGTAGCAGTGGTTGGGCTGGCCCAACTCAAGCATCACGTAGTTGGAAATATCCACCGGCAGCGAGATGGAGCGGACCCCGGCCAGGCGAAGGCGGGAGGACATCCACGGCGGTGTGGGACGGGAAGCATCCACGCCACGGACTGTGCGGGCCACAAAGCGGTCGCATCCGGGCTTGCCGTAGATGGGCGCGTCGTCGTTGAGCTTGACGCCGTAGCCGCCCTGCAGGGAAGCCGGTGCGTTGACCTTGGACGCGGGGTCCGTGAACGACGTTCCGGTAGCGTGGGCGTACTCGCGGGCCACACCGCGGATGGAGAAGGCATACCCGCGGTCCGGGGTGACGTTGATTTCGGCTGCTTGGTCGTACAGACCCAGCAGTTCCATCGCGTCTGAGCCGATTTCCGGGTCCAGTCCGATGCGCGAGAGCACCAGGATGCCGTCGTGATCGTCGCCGATACCCAGCTCACGGACGGAAGCGATCATGCCCGCGGACAGGTGACCGTAGGTCTTCCGCGCCGAGATCTGGAAGTTTCCGGGCAGAACGGCGCCCGGCAGGGTGACAACAACCTTGTCGCCCTCAACAAAGTTGTGGGCACCGCAAATGATGCCCTGCACGCCGGAAGGATCAATGCCCTCGCCGGTAAGGGTCTGCTCCTGGCCCTCGGGAACCACGCGGACCTGGCACCAGTTGATGGTCTTGCCATTGGTCTGCGGCTCCTTGACCAGGCTCAGAACCTGGCCAACCACAACGGGACCCGTCAGCTCATCCGTGGGACGGTGGACTTCTTCTTCTTCGAAACCAACCTTGACCAGGTCAGCCATGACGTCTTCGGCCGTTGCATCGGCCGGAACCTGCGCGAATTCACGCAGCCAGGAAAGTGGGATACGCACTGTTAGATCTCCATCCCGAAGTGCTCGCTGAAACGTACGTCGCCTTCGATCATGTCGCGCATATCGCCGACCTCATTGCGGAACATGAGCGTGCGCTCTATGCCCATACCGAAGGCAAAACCTGAATAGATGTCCGGATCGATGCCGGCTGCCCGGAGGACGTTGGGGTTGACCATGCCGCAGCCGCCCCACTCGATCCACCGCGGACCGCCCTTGGCACCCGGGTGCCAGATGTCGAGCTCCGCGGACGGCTCGGTGAACGGGAAGTAGTTGGGCCGCAGGCGGATGGAGGCGTCGTCGCCGAACATCTGGCGGGCGAAGTGCTCCAGCGTTCCACGGAGGTCCGCCATGCTGAGGTTCTTGTCGATCGCCAGCCCTTCGAACTGGTGGAAGACAGGCGTGTGCGTGGCATCGAGTTCATCGGTGCGGAACACCTTGCCCGGGCACAGAACATAGATGGGCACTTCGCGTTCCAGCATGGAACGAACCTGCACCGGGGACGTGTGCGTGCGCATCAGCAAGTGGGCTTCGGGTGGCTCCACGAAGAACGTGTCCTGCATTTCGCGCGCCGGGTGGTCCGGCTTGAAGTTCAGGGCATCAAAGTTGAACCACTCGGACTCCACCTCGGGGCCTTCGGCGATTTCCCAACCCATGCCAACAAAGATGTCCGAGACGCGATCCTGCAGCGTGGACAGTGGGTGCCGTGCACCGGCACGCCGACGACGCGGACCCGCCGTGACATCCACAGTTTCCTCCACCAGAATGCGGGCGTCGTTCTCGGCTTCGAGAACCTGGGTCCGGGCTGCGAGCGCCTGGTTGACCCGGCCACGGGATGAACCCATGAGCTTGCCGGCGGCAGCCTTGTGTTCCTTGGCGAGGCCACCGATTTCACGGTTGGCCAAGCTCAGCGGCGACTTCTCACCGGTGTGGGCGAGGCGGACAGCCTTGAGTTCTTCAAGGGAGGAAGCAGCCGCAATAGCAGCAATGGCGTCCTCGACGGCGGCGGTGATGGCGGCTTCATCCAGCGGATTCGGGATGGCAGCGCCTGGCAAAGTGTCAGTCATCTACTGTTCTTAGCTACGAGTAGGGAACGGCCTGGCAAGGCAGGCCTGCAAAACGAAAGGGTAGTGCTCGCCGCGGACGGCAGGCACTACCCTTCAGTCTAGTTGAACCTCACAGTCGGGATTTAACCGCCGCGAATTTGTACAGCCCATGACCCGGCGGGAACCGCTGAGGGGCAGTAGCTGTCCCAGAAATCCGGCAGCGCCTAGGCGCCGGAAGCGGGCGGTGCCGGCGGCGGCGGAGGTACCGGGCCGTCGCCGTGCGTTTGGCCCGGCGGTGGGGCGGGCTGCTGAGCCGGCGCACCCGGAGTGTAACCTTGCCCTGCCCAGTCCTGCTGGGGGCGCTGGGCCGGCGGTTGGGGCTGGGGCTGGTAGCCCTCCTGGCCCGGCTGGACCGGATGGTCCTGCTGTGCCTGATAACCCGGCTGTCCATACGGAGCTGCACCGGCGAGCGCCGGTTCCTGCCGGGAAGACCTCTTGCGCAACAGGACGAACAGAAGGACAAGCGCGGCGGCAATGACAAGGACTGCCACGAGGATCCAGATGATCCACATCGGAATTGCAGCGTTGGCCTCTGCCTTGGCTTGGACCACTGACTCATTGACGGAAAGCATGTCAAACGTGGCCGTGTTGCCATCAACTGTGGCACCTTTAGCCTCCACCACTTTGCCCGGGAAAGTGAATTTCACAGACGCTTCGTCGAACATGGACTTCGCCATGGCGGATGATGAGGAGTCGCCGCTTTCACCGCCGGTCACTCCGCCCATGGAGATGACGTAGAAGTCCCCGTCCTTTTTCAGTTCGAAGGGGCTCTCGGAGCTGGATGACTCCGCCAGCTTGGCTGGGTCCAGGTTGGCAGCGGTGATCCGCTTGCCTTTGTACTTCTCATCCTCGTAATCCACCACGGTGGCACCGTCGGGGACGTCCATACCCCGTGCCGCGCCATACACCACCGGGTTAGCATGGCTTCATGACTCCCGCGCAGCGCGTACGGCAGATCGCAAACGTCCTCAACCTCTCCACGCCGTTGGGAGTGGTGGTGGCAGCTGCGTCCCGGTGTGCCGTGTCCAGCGGCCCCCGCGGGCTTCTGATCGCTGCCGGATATCACTGGAAACTCCCACACGCCGGCGCTTTTACCCTGGGCAACGTCATCTTGTACCGGGCGCCGCAGGGCGTGGCCGGAAGCAACACAGTGCTCTTGGGCCATGAGGAACGGCACAGTACCCAGTACGCGTACTGTCTCGGCCTTCCCTTCCTGGCCCTTTACGGCATCACCGCTGGTTGGTCCATGCTTCGAAGCGGGAATCCGGCGTCGAGGAATTTCTTTGAACGGCAGGCCGGCCTTGCAGCTGGCGGCTACGTTGACACTCACCCCCGCCGGCAGGGCAGCCCTGCGGGCCAGCGAATCGAGGCCGAAGCATGAACCGAACCATCACTGTCACGGGAACCGCGAGCGCGAAGGCTGTTCCGGATTTGGTGACCTTGACGCTCGGTGTGGAAACGCGCCGCGGCACGGCCGCTGAAGCCTATGACGACGCCGGCAAGACGGCCAACGCTGTTGCAGCCAGTTTGCGGGGTGCGGGTGTTTCCGCCGTGGATCTTCGAACGAGCGGATTGAACCTTCGCGCAGACCTTGTCTGGGTGGAGGGGCAAGGTCAGAAAGTGACAGCCTACGTGGCTTCCACCGATCTGCAGGTGGGCATCCGTTCCCAGGCGGACGCTCCAGCTGCGATCGCTGCCGCTGTTGCTGCCGGCGGAGACGAGATCCGGATTAACGGGATAGAACAAGGCTTTGCAGATTCTTCTTCCGTCACTGCCCAGGCGCAGGAGGCGGCGTGGCAGGATGCTGTGGCCCGAGCCGAACAGTACGCATCGCTGGCTTCGTCCCGGCTTGGGAAGGTGGTCTCCATCTCCCAGGAGCCGCTGCACGGCGGCCCCATACCCTTGGGTGGAATGGTGAGGGCATCCTTCACTGCGGAGTCCATGCCCGTGGAAGCTGGAGAGTCCTCGGTTTCGGCGAGCATCCGGGTTGAATGGGAGCTTGTTTAGCGGATAGCCCCGGCCGAATATTTCACATCGGCCTGCGTGTGCAGGGCAGTCCTGACAATATCGGCGATTCCTTCTGCCATCGTCTCCAACGGCATGGACGGCGTTGCGCTGCCTTCCGGAAGCTGCTCCGGCAGATAGGGGACGTGGACGAATCCGCCGCGGATACCGGGCTTGGCTGCCAACGAGTGCATCAGCGCATAGAAGATGTGGTTGCACACGTAGGTGCCGGCAGATTGTGAGACTTCTCCCTTGATTCCCGCGATCTGGAGGTTTCGGAGCGCAGCTTTTATGGGCAAGCTGGAGAAGTATGCCGCAGGCCCGCCCGGGACGACCTCTTCATCAATGGGGCGCTGCCCTTTGTTGTCCGGTATCCGGGCGTCATCGCAGTTGATGGCGACGCGTTCCAGGGAAATCCGTCCACGGCCTCCGGCAAGGCCAGTGCAGACCACAATGTCAGGGTTCAGACGGGCTATGGCATCGGTGAGAACCTTTGCCGACTCGCCAAAGACGCACGGCAGCTCCACCGCTTCAACGGTGATGCCTTCCGCGGCGAGCAACTCCCTCGCCCGCCGCGCTGCCAGCCACGAAGGATTCACAGTGTCCTCAGCAAAAGGTTCGAAGCCGGTCAGCAGAATCATGGGCCAACCTTAGCAATGCGCCAGCCCCTGTGATCCGGTCATTGGTCTCAAGGCCTTGACATTCATTCGAACATATCTTCGAATAGAGTCCATGAGATGGGACGCACAAGCATTGTCACCTTCGCGTGAACCGGCGTCAGAAACCAGTGACACCCAGGCTCCGGGCCCTGCCCCGGCACTGGATGCCTTGTTGCCACTGGCCGGGCTTGTGCGTTCCATCTCAACACCCGAGTTCTCGGGAGTCACCTTTCATGAGGTCACCGCAAAGTCAGTGCTCAACAAGGTGCCAACCGGATCCAACATGCCGTTTGAGTGGACCGTGAATCCGTACCGCGGTTGCAGCCACGCCTGCGTGTACTGCTTTGCCCGCAAGAGCCACACGTACTTGGAATTCGACGCCGGACGGGACTTCGATTCGCAAGTGGTGGTCAAAATCAACGCCGCCGAAGTTCTCCGCAAAGAACTGGCTAGACCCTCCTGGCAACGTCCGCAAGTGGCCCTGGGTACCAACACAGACCCCTACCAGCGCGCAGAAGGCCGCTACGCCCTCATGCCAGGAATCATCCGGGCCCTTGCCGATTCAGGAACACCATTCTCCATTCTGACCAAAGGCACACTGCTGGCGCGGGACATTCCACTGCTCAAGCACGCAGCTACGCAAGTGCCTGTGGACCTGGGCATCTCTCTGGCCATGACCAACGAAGATCTGGCTGCACTGATCGAGCCCGGCACTCCTTCTCCCAGGGCGCGCTTGAAGCTCATCGCCCGTCTTCGAGACGCTGGCCTAGGATGCGGCGTTATGGCCATGCCGATTCTCCCGTGGCTCACGGACTCGGACGAAGCACTCGACTCCCTCTTCACTGAACTGACCAAGGCTGGAGCCACCGGAGTCACCGCGGGCGCTTTGTACCTCAAGCCCGGAACACGCGAGTGGTACATGCAATGGCTGGCCGCCCAGCATCCGCAACTTGTGGGTAAGTACCGGCGGCTCTATGGCCAGGGATCCTATGCCTCCAAGGAGTACCGCACGTGGCTCACAGGAAGGATCACCTTTTTCAAGGCGAAGTACGGCTTCACTGGGACGTCTGGATTCAGCCATCGGAATGCCCGCGGCGCTTCCGGTCCCACAGCGGCCCCCGCGCGAGTCAGTGCTCCCCTCCCGGGGCAACAGCCGCTCTTCTAAGCGTTTGTGCTCACGCTGGAGCGGCAACCCTATCCAGCAAAGCCCGGACTATGGGCAGGTCCGCCGGTATCCACGGAAGACCGAGTAGTTGGTCACTGTCAGCTAACGACACCCAGCGCAGTTCATCGTGATCTTCCAGGGGCCGAGGCTCCCCCGCTGTCAGTTCGGCAAACCACACCCGCATGGCAGCGCGCTCGTTGAGCGTCCACCCGACGATGTTGCCGGACTCCAGCTCCGGTCCCAGGTTCACTTGAACTCCCAGTTCTTCGGCGAGCTCCCGGTGCAGGGCATCCTCCGCTGTTTCTCCGGTTTCCACCTTGCCGCCCGGAAATTCCCACATCCCTGCAAACTGGGGTGGTGCTGTGCGGCGTGCGGCCAGCATGCGGGTCGGGGCCTCCAGGGAGTCGACGACGGCGGCGCCCACGACATTTATCAATCCAGTCACCGCAACAGTCTATGGTGGTCCGGACCATGGGCATCGTCACAAACCGGCCCCAAGTCACTGGCCCGGGACTAAACTTGTTATCGGATTTTTCTCCGCATTCCCCAGCCCACAAGGCACCCTCAAGAAGCAGGCTTATGACTACCACCGTGTCCCCGTCCGCCACCGCCAAAGCAGCAAGGAACCACCTTGGCCTGGCAATCCTGGCCCTGGCCATGGGCGGATTCGCCATCGGAACCACCGAGTTCGCCATGATGGGCCTGTTGAAGGAGATCGAGGAAGGGCTGGGCATCAGCACCCCCGAGGCCGGCAACCTCATCTCGGCTTACGCCCTGGGTGTGGTCATTGGCGCTCCCGTCTTTGCAGCGTTCGGGGCAAAGCTCCCCCGAAAGCACCTTGCCCTGGGGCTCATGCTGTTCCTGTCCGTGGCGAACCTGACGTCCTTCATCGCACCCGACTACGGCTTCATGCTGCTCTCGCGCTTTGCTTCGGGCCTTCCCCACGGAGCCTTCTTCGGAGTGGCAGCCGTCATCGCTGCCGGCCTCGTCGCCCCTACCAAGAGGGGATGGGCAATCTCCATGGTGATGGCAGGACTCACGGTCTCCAACGTCATCGGCGTCCCTGTGGCCACGTGGGTGGGTCAGACCTTCGGCTGGCGGCTGCTCTTTGTCATTGTCGGCGCAATCGGACTCTTGACCGTTGCCATGGTGTGTAAGTTCGTCCCCTTCGAAGCAGCCCACCCGGAGGCGAGCATCCGGCGCGAGCTCGGAGCACTCAAGCGGCTTCAGGTTTGGCTGGCATTGCTGATCGGCGTCATTGGATTTGGCGGCTTCTTTGCCGTATACACATACATCGCACACACCATGACATCCGTGGCTGGAATACCCGAAAACCTGATCCCCGCCGTCGTGGCCCTCTACGGACTAGGCATGGTGGTGGGCAATATCTTTGGCGGACGCCTTGCCGACAAGTCCGTGATGGGCACCATTTACTGGGTCATGCCGGGAATCGCCGTAGCGCTGGTGATTTACGCCATCGCTGCGCACTGGGCTTGGGCCGCTTTCATCATGGCGTTCGTAGTGGGCGGCATCGGCTCCATGCTGACCCCTGCCCTGCAGACCCGACTCCTGGACGCTGCACCTGGCGCGGCATCGTTGGCATCCTCTCTGAATCACTCAGCCCTTAACATCGCCAATGCTCTCGGCGCGTTCCTTGGCGGAACTGTTATTGCCTGGGGTTGGGGCTACGTTGCTCCGGCGTTGGTGGGCGCTGTGCTGGCCATCCTCGGCCTTGGAGTAGCTTTGCTCAGCGGCCTGCTGGAGCGCAGAAAGCCCCTGGTCACGTCCCCGCCTACAGACGCCGCGGAACCGACGCGCCCCTGATCAGGGGCCACGGATCCGACGCGCCGCCCAACACCTAGCGACGAGACAAAGCGCAGGAACAAAAAGATGGGCTCCGCCGTAGCGGAGCCCATCTTTTGCGTTAAATCTACGTGGTCAAAGCCTAGAGCTGTTTACACATTCCCCGCCCTGGCGCTCTGCTGGGAACGCGCACTGGCATAAAGGCACACGGTGGCGGCCGTGCCCAAGTTCAAGCTTTCAGCTGCCCCGTAAACGGGTACGGCCACCCGGTGATCAGCCAGTGCCAGCTCGGCATCCGACAACCCCTGTGCCTCGTTACCGAAAAGCCATGCCGTAGGAGACTCGAGGGCATAGTCCGAAGCTACGGAATCATTCCCGAGTCTCCGCGCCGCATTCTCGTCCTGCAGCTGGTCCAGGTTGATGGATCCATAGCCATCAGCGGCCAGAATGCCGATCCCGCGCTCCCGGCACTGCGCTACGAGCTGGTCAACATCGGCGCCGAGTACAACCGGCAGGTGGAAGAGGGAACCCGCAGTAGAGCGGACAGCTTTGGGGTTGTAGATGTCCACGCTCGAGCCGGTGAGGACAACAGCATCGGCGCCGGCAGCATCGGCCGCGCGCAGCACAGTTCCGGCGTTGCCGGGGTCGCGCACCTGGCACATCACCGCGATCAGGCGGGGACCGGCGCCGAGTACCGACTCAAGGCTGACATCCACGAAGCTGCACACGGCAACAATGCCCTGGGGGTTTACAGTGTCAGCCATGGCCGCAAGGACTTCGTCACTGGCAAGCCGGAGCAGGGTTCCCTGTGCGAGGTCGGCAAGCTCAGGAAGGCGCTCCAAGCACGCTTCACTGGCAAAAACTTCATGCACGACGGCGGGACCTCCGGCCGCGGTGCGCTCACGGTGCAAGGTCAACGCCTCACGCACCGCTTGCGGTCCTTCTGCAAGGAAACGACCGCGCTTTAAACGGGCCGGGCGCCCGGCAAGCTTGGCGACGTCCCTCACCCGATCAGCTCGGGGGTTGGTCATCGGAAAGTCTTGCGGGCGCCCGGTTTCGTTCATATAAAGAACTTTAGTGGCAGTTGCGACTAGTTCTTGATCTGCTGGCGGGCTTCTCCGCCTGCAGGCTCAAAGCCGGCAGCCTTTGCAGCCTCAACCGTGGAGAACCAGTATTCAGCAGCGGTGGTGTTGTACCAGGTGGAACCCGGAACGTGGTACTTCTTGGACTCAGCGTTGCCCTTGATGGCGTAGCCTTCCGGAGCCTCGTCGCCATCAGCAGCAACTGCGCCGTCGATGGCCGGCTTCTCGGAAACGACAGCCTTGACAGCGGTTGCAGTGGCAGCAGCCGGAGCAACCTTGGCAGCCTTGGGAGCAGCAGCCTTGGGAGCAGCAGCAGCGGCCGGAGCGGACGTGTCAGCCGGAAGTGCTGCCTTGGCGATGTTCACCAGAGCGGCGAAAGCGTTGGCGTCGGAGACAGCCAGCTCGGCCAGCATGCGGCGGTCAACCTCGACCTCAGCGGCCTTGAGGCCCTGGATCAGACGGTTGTAGGTGAGGCCGTTGGCGCGGGATGCAGCGTTGATGCGCTGGATCCAGAGGCGACGGAAATCGCCCTTCTTCTTGCGGCGGTCACCGTAGCTGTACACAAACGAGTGCAGCAGCTGCTCTTTGGCCTTACGGTAAAGGCGCGAACGCTGACCGCGGTAACCCTTTGCGCGTTCGAGGACAACCCTGCGCTTCTTGTGGGCGTTTACCGCCCGCTTCACACGTGCCACGTGCGTACTCCTTCAGAAATCTTTATCCCAAGCTGCTACTGCCGGAAACCCGGCCGGCCTGAGAAGGCTTTTGGTGTAGTCGGTCCCTGCCGGATGGCAGTAACCAAAGAACTTGGAACTTAGACGCCGAGCATCTTCTTGATGACCTTGGCGTCGCCCTTGAAGACGAGCTTGTCGCCGGCGAGGCGACGGGTCAGCCTGGAGGACTTGTGCTCCAGGTAGTGACGGCGGTTGGCCTGCTGACGCTTCAGCTTGCCGGTACCGGTCAGCTTGAAGCGCTTCTTAGCACCGCTGTGGGTCTTCATCTTCGGCATGGGAACCGATCTCCTTACGTATCCACGGACAAGTCCGCGATTCTATCGTGCAGCCGGCCTACGAGGGTCGGCGTGCTGGTTGCTTGCCGATGGAGGCAGAGCCTCCACGGCGTTGAACTAGTTGGTCTTGCGTGATGCTGGCTTGGGCGCAGCCTTGGGAGCTGCGGGCCGAGCTGCCGGCTTGGGAGCTGCCGGCTTGGCGACGGGCTTCGGAGCCGAAGGAACTGCGGGCTTCGGGGCGGCTGCCGGAACCACTGGCTTCGGAGCTGCTTCAGCTGGTGCAGCCTTGGCGGCGGGGGCTGCCTTCGCAGGTGCCGGTGCTGCCTTGGCGGGAGCTGCTTTGGCCGGTGCCGGCGCTGCCTTTACTGCAGGCGCCTCCACTACGGGTGCTTCTTCAACATCCGGAGCAGGTGCTTCTTCAGCAACCGGGGCCTCTTCAGCAACCGCTGCTTCCTCAGCAGCGGGAGCTTCTTCAGTAACCGATGCCTGGGCCTCGGGGGCTTCGGCCGCTTCCTGCGTGGTCTCCTCTTCGGTGACCTTGAAACCCTCGGGCAGAAGGTCAGCGAGGCTCTGAGTCATCGGAGCCTGCTCGCCCTTGGTGTCAACACGTCCGGACGCCTTGGCTTCATTCTGCGCCTTGGCTTCAGCACGCTGCGTAGCGCGGCGCGCTTCAGCCTTGGCTTCAGCCTTGTTCTTCAGGGGGCCGATCACCATGACCATGTTGCGTCCGTCAATGCGCGGGCTGGACTCGATGATGCCAACCTCAGCAACATCTTCAGCGAAGCGCTGCAGCAGGCGGATACCCATCTCGGGGCGCTGCTGCTCACGGCCGCGGAACTGAATCATGGCCTTCACTTTGTCGCCGGCACCGAGGAACCGAAGTGCGTGTCCGCGCTTGGTTTCGTAGTCGTGCTTGTCGATCTTCAGGCGGAAGCGGATTTCCTTCAGAACCGTGTTGGTCTGGTTCTTGCGGGCCTCGCGGGCCTTCACTGCGGCTTCGTACTTGTACTTACCGAAGTCCATCAACTTGCAAACAGGAGGCTTAGCCTGCGGGGCAACTTCAACGAGATCGAGATCGGACTCGGCAGCAAGACGCAGGGCGTCCTCGATGCGGACAATTCCTACCTGTTCGCCGGCAGGACCGACCAACCGCACCTCGGGGACGCGGATACGCTCATTGATTCTTGGCTCGCTAATGTTAAAGCTCCTGTGGTTGTGGTGATGTCACCGGCAAATAGAGAAGGCCCCCAATTGCTGGTGCAATCGAAGGCCTCGAAGATCGGTAGCACTTCCTCCAGGGAAGCACACGCATCCGGAGGCAGTGCCTCCAAAAGCGTCCGACCAGGTACCCGGCAACCTCTTGTCCCGAAAAGGGATCCTGTCCCCGAAGGGAGCGGCTGACGCGGGTGGGAGAGAACTCCGCTTGCAAACTGAAAACCAATTCTACAGAAACAACCCGCCAAGCGCACATTGCGTGAGGCGGGAGCATGTATTGCGCATGTTGCCTGTGAATAACGACTTCCAGTCGGTCTGTGACAAGCTTACCAGTATGAGCACTGAAGACAGCAATTCCCGTAACTCCTATAGCGAAGACGCCGCCCCCGCCGTTGATGCCGGGGTGTCCCAGCAGATCCGCGACATCGCTGAAGTTCCGGCCGTGGAAGTTATTACTACCGGCGCCGTCCACCTCATGAGTGCGGCGGCCGTCAAGGTTGGCCTGGCAGATGACCCCAATGCCGAGGACCTCAAGGACTTGGACGAGGCCCGCAAGCTGATCACCGCCCTCGCCGGCCTGGTGTCGGCAGCCGCCCCGGAGATCGGTTCACAGCACGCAGGTCCGTTGCGCGATGGCCTGCGCTCACTGCAACTGGCCTTCCGCGAAGCGTCACTCATTCCCGACGCACCGGGCAAGGGCCCGGGCGAAAAGTTCACCGGACCGGTGAACTAGCACCAACTACGGCAAGAAACTACGACGGCGGGTCGACCAGGTGGTCGACCCGCCGTCGTCGTCAGGTGAGCTTTTCAGACCCGTGCTGCCCGGCGACGCAAGGACGTCAGGACGAGTCCCGCCGCACACAGGACGACGCCGGCGATTCCCACGGCCGCGAACCCGCCGGACGGTCCAACGGTGTCGATGAAGACTCCGGCCAGAGGTGCGCCGAGCGCGACTCCTGCGGTCAGCGCGGAGCCGTACCAGCCCATGGCTTCACCCCGGCGCTCTTCCTCAACGAGGTCAGCCACCTTCTCGGAAGAGGCAGACAAGACCGGGGCGCACAACAAGCCAGGCAGGAGCGAGAGGAACGCCAGAGTCCAGGTGTCCTGGGCAAATCCCATCGGAATAGTAAATGCGGCCATGCCCAACAGCAGGAGCATGGGCGAGATGGACCGCTTCATGGACCCGTAAATGAGGCCACCAACCACCGACGCGGCGCACCAGAAGAAGAACACAATACCGATTTCATTCTGGTGCCCGCCGCGTTCCAACAGACCCACGATGCTGACATCGGAACCGCTCAACACCATGCCCGATCCCGCAGCAACAGTGAAGAGTGCACCAACAGAGACGGTGAACCACGTAAAGTTCCTAGCCACACGATTTCTAAGGCCTGCAGTTCGGGATGTCGACGACGCCATTTCCGACGCCGCCTCCTGGACGTGGGCAGGCGCTGACGCCACCATCGCTGCCTCGGCAGCAACCAGGTCAGCTGCAGCCCGGTCCGCGGACTCCTGCGGAGTACAGACCGCTTCGCTGCGGGTGGGCGGGTTGAACCACATCAGGAACAGCCCGGCCACGGACACGGAGACGCCCACGGCCGTGAGCCCAATAGCCGAAAAACCGCTGGTGGCGACGATTGCCCCCACAGCCGGCCCGATCATGAAGACCAGCTCGGTGGCGATGGAGTCGAGGGCGAACGCCGAACGCCGCTGCTCGCCGTCGACCATGACGCCCAGAGACTGCCGGACGACACTGAAGATCGGCAGCGTGAAAAGGCCGCCGACGAACACCAGCGGCAGCAACCACTCGTAGGAAACATGCGGGACGATCGACCAGATGACAGTCTCCGAGACGACTGAAGGGATCAGCGCCTTGCGGAGGCCCACCATGTCTACGCGGCGGCCGCGCCAAGGAGCGCCCAGCGCAATGCCAATGGTCATCACAGCAGCTGCTGCACCGGCGGCGGCATAACCCTGGCCAAGTGTGAGCACGATGTGCAGCGTGAGCAGCACGCCAGCAGCCGAGTGCGGAATGCGGGCAATCATGCCCACTATCAGCAAACGCCGGACAGGTCGGATGGACAGCATCTCTTTATAGAGAGCGAAGTTCACTGGCTAAATCCTCTTGTTCCCCAGGGCAGCCCCGGGGAACCGGTACTGCCGTTAATACTGCGTGGGCTCCTGTGCTGCACGCTGCAGTTTTACTTCCATGGAATCAACGCTTTCGGCAAAGGAATCCATTTGCGCCCACGCCTCGTTCAATTGGGCAACGAGAGTTTGCACTGCTACGGCGTCGAGTCCATCCTCAAGGAAAAGAACAACGCGTAGTTCCGGCCCCGCACCGCCTCCTGAGACCTGGCGGCCATCGGCCGTCAGCGACGCAACACCGCCGCCGGGTTGCGTCTCAAGGCGACGGACCGTTTGAAAGGCCGAGACCGTTGAAGCGAGAGCTGACTCCAGTTGATCATCAAGGTATGACGGCGTCCAGTCCTTCTGCTGGGCAAGGGCCCACACGGCCGGGCGCCGCACAACAAAGGCAAAGTCGGAACCGGGATCCAGCACCAACAGCTGCGCGCCCTCAGATACTGCCGAAAGCGCCGCGCGCGCGGCGTAAACGGCAACCGGCCGGGCCTCCGAGTGCCATGCCTCGAGAGCGGCTGCGGAGGTAAAGACCGGCATGGCCGTGCGGCCATCAGGAGCCTTCAGTGTGACCAAAGCCATATCCGCTTGCTTGTCAGCGTGCAGGCCGTCAACGCCTTCTGCTTCTTCAGCCAACTGAGCAACTACCGGAACGAAAACCCGTGCCGTCGCCAAGGAGGCCACAACGTCTGCCTCGCTGCCGGTTCCGTTGATCAGAGCCGCGACGGCGGCTACGTACCCGGGGTCCGCTGAGCCGTCGTCGTCTTCGAAATTGTGGATCTTGGCGTCGTCACCGCTGAGGCTCCTACCGGCCCAGGGCTGGCCTGCAGAGTCCGTAGCTCCCCCGGCGCCGGCCAACGCAGCCGCGATGTGGCCGGGTAGCTCGCGCCTGGCCTGACCTTGATCCCCGTGCTGGTGACCTGCGTTATGAGGCATCAGCGGCGGCCGGCAACGTCCAGTGCTTCGGGCAGAGTAAAGGCACCGGCGTAGAGAGCCTTGCCAACAATCGCACCTTCAACACCCAGCGGGACCAGTTCGCGCAGGACACGGAGGTCTTCCAGGCTGGAGATACCGCCGGAGGCGACCACAGGCTTACCGGTCTTCTCAACCATCTGGCGCAGAAGTTCCACGTTCGGCCCCTGAAGGGTTCCATCCTTGGTGACGTCGGTGACTACATAACGCGCACAGCCGGCATCCTCGAGGCGGGCAAGAACCTCCCAGAGGTCGCCGCCCTCCTTGGTCCAACCGCGTCCGGCCAGCGTTGTGCCGCGGACATCAAGGCCGACGGCGATCTTGTCACCAAAGCGGTCGATCGCACGGCGGGTCCACTCGGGGTTCTCCAACGCCGCGGTTCCAAGGTTCACGCGGGCGACACCCAGTTCCAGTGCACGCTCAAGAGACTCGTCATCCCGCAGTCCGCCGGAGAGCTCCACCTTGACGGCGAGCTGCGACACCACCTCGCTGATGAGCGCGGCGTTGTCTCCACGTCCGAAAGCTGCATCGAGGTCCACCATGTGCACCCATTCGGCACCGGCGTTCTGCCAGTTCAGTGCTGCTTCCAGCGGGGTCCCGTAGCTGGTTTCCGAGCCTGCTTCTCCTTGGAGGAGGCGGACCGCTTGGCCGTCAACAATGTCAACGGCCGGCAGGAGTTCCAGAACGGACTGGGCGGAGGAGGTCATGTGTGTCCTTGAAGTTCGAAAAGGGTGATGCGGCTAGTTGAACGACTGGTTCAGTTTCCCAGCGTCAGGAGATAGGCGGCCAGGAGGGACATCCCTGCCAGCACGTAGAAAGAAATAGAAACCCAACGCGGCTTTTTCTGCTGATGGAAGGAGATCCCCCCACCTACCAGCAGGCCGGCGAGGCCCATAAGTAATACCGACCACCACATCTAAGCGGCACCGCTTCCGGATTCTTTCGAAGCGGGCTTACGGAGGCTATCCACCCAGTTTCGCAGGAGCCGGGCCCCGGCATCCCCTGACTTCTCCGGGTGGAACTGCGTGGCGCAGAGCGGGCCGTTTTCCACTGCGGCAATGAAGCGTGCACCGTGCTCGGACCACGTCACCATGGGAGGAGCCATACGGGGCTGAACGACGTCGAAGTTCCACTCCTGGACTCCGTAAGAGTGCACAAAATAGAAGCGTTCCTGTTCAACACCTTTGAACAGCTTTGAGCCTTCGGGGACGTCCACGGTGTTCCAACCCATGTGCGGCACCACTGGAGCGGGAAGGAGCTCAACCTTGCCTGGCCACTCAGCCATGCCTTCGGACTCGGTGCCGTGCTCAACTCCGGCTTCGAAGAGAACCTGCAAACCCACGCAGATGGCCAGCACAGGACGGCCACCGGCAACCCGACGCCCTATCATGCGGATGGCATCAACGGACTTGAGTTCCTTCATCACGGTCTCGTAGGCACCAACTCCGGGCACCACCAGACCATCAGCGTTGAGCACGTCCTCAGGCTTGGAGCTCAACACCACGTGCGCGCCCGCGCGTTCGAGGGCGCGGACGGCAGAGCGAACGTTGCCCGATCCATAGTCCAACACGGTGACGGTTGGCTTGCCTTTAGGCGACTCCGGCTTTACGGACGCTATGGCGTCGGCCACGGCTCCCTTGTTCAGAATCTGGCCGCTCATAGTGCGCCCTTAGTGGAGGGAATGCCCTCCACACGGGGATCGGACTCAACAGCTGCACGCAACGCGCGGGCAAAGGCTTTGAACTGGGCCTCAACGATGTGGTGGGGGTCGCGGCCGGCCAGGACGTTCATGTGGAGGCAGATTCCGGCGTGAAGCGTAATTGCTTCAAAAACGTGACGGGTCAACGATCCCGTGAAGTGTCCGCCGATCAGGTGGTATTCCTGTCCGACCGGCTCGCCACCGTGCACCAGGTAGGGTCGTCCGGAAACATCAACGACGGCGTGCGCCAAGGCTTCGTCCAAAGGAACCGTGGCTTCACCAAAGCGACGAATACCGGCTTTATTGCCCAGCGCCGTTCGGAGGACCTCGCCGAAGGTAATGGCGACGTCTTCCACCGTGTGGTGGGCGTCAATGTGGGTGTCGCCAGTAGCTTTGACGGTCATGTCAATCAGGGAATGCTTGCACAGAGCCGTCAGCATGTGGTCGTAGAACGGAACCGAAGTGCTGATATCCGAGACGCCTGAACCATCCAGGTTAATCTCCACCAGGACCGAAGACTCACTGGTGGTGCGCTCCATGCGCGCGGTGCGGGCAGCGGTCGGCGCGGCGCCGGTTTCGCTCATTGGGACATCCTTATACACGGAGGGGTGGGTTAGGTCTAGGAACAAGTTTAGGCGTGGTGCGGCGCGGTGCCGTCCAGCAGGGCTTCCAAGGCCTCCAGGAACGCAGTAGTTTCCGGCTCGGTTCCAGCGGTGACACGCAAATGCCCCGGGATACCGACGTCGCGAATCAACACGCCGGCGTCCAGCAGGCCCTGCCAGATAGTGTGTGGATCCTCCAGTCCCCCAAAGAAGACGTAGTTGGAGTCCGAAGCAGCAGGCTGGAGGCCCATGCGGAGCAGTTCAGTCACAATCCTGTCGCGCTGGACCTTGATGTCCTCGACGTCGGCCATGAGGGCTTCGCGGTGATTCAGCGCAGCGAGGGCCGTTGCCTGCGTCACGGCAGAGAGGTGGTATGGGAGACGGACCAGCCTGATGGCGTCCGTGACTTCCGGGGCTGACGCCATGTATCCGAGCCTGGCGCCCGCCAAAGCGAATGCTTTGCTCATGGTGCGCGAGACGATCAGACGCTCGCGTCCGGGCAACAGGGTCAGGGCGCTCGGCGTGTTGTCGTGTGCGAACTCGTGGTAGGCCTCATCCACGATCACCATGGCCTGGCTGGCTTCGCCGGCCTCGTAAACAGCCTCCACCACGTCCAATCCCAAGCCCGTACCTGTGGGGTTGTTGGGCGAGCACAGGAAAACGATGTTGGCGCCCGTTTCCCGGACCTGAGCAGCGGCCGATTCGGCGTCCAGCCCGTAGTCGTCCGCGCGGACTCCGCGGACATACTCGGTGTCAGTGCCACTCGCGAGCAGGGGGTACATGGAGTACGTGGGAGGAAAGCCCAATGCCTTGCGGCCGGGTCCACCAAAGGCTTGGAGGATCTGCTGCAGGACCTCGTTGGATCCGTTGGCCGCCCAGATGTTGTCCGGGGAAAGCCCGTGGCCAAGGTACTCGGCCAAGGCTTCACGAAGTTCGGTGAACTCCCGGTCCGGATAGCGGTTCAGCCCGGTGGCCGCAGCGGCCACGGCCTCAGTGATGGCGGCTTGGACATCTGCGGGGACGCCATGAGTGTTTTCGTTGACGTTGAGCAGGATAGGGACATCGAGCTGCGGTGCGCCATAGGGGCTCAATCCACGCAGGTTGGTCCGAAGGGGAAGTCGGTCAAGTCGCTCAAGCTGGTCACTCACCAACCCAGTTTAAGGGGCGGCCGGGACTGCCGACTAACTGTGACGCCCGACCCTTGATTTCTGCGGGTGCCGAGGGATCAGTTTGCAGGGACGAACAGCTGCTGGCCGGGCAGGATGCGGCCGCCCCGGAGGTCGTTGAGCTGGATGATCTCGGCGATGACGTCGCGGGGGTCACGTTCGGGAGCGGCAGCACCGGCGATGCCCCAGAGGGACTGACCTGGCTGGACTGTAACAGTGACGGCAACAGGCGGACGCAGTTGGGACTGCGAGTCGGCTGCCTTGGCCGGGGAGTTGATAAATCCGGCAAGACTCAGCAACGCTGCAACCAACAGCATGGCCGGGATGCCGAAGAAGACGATCCGTCCCCTTCGGGTCAGGCGCAGGCGAGCGGGTGCCTGGGTAGTACGGAAATCAGCGAACGTAGTGACTGCGGACATGAGCTGAGCCCTTCTGAGCTATTGCCACGCTCCGGGATGCCCGGTGCCTGGCTGCCAATTCTTTGTGTTCCCCTGGGCCTGCCCCGGATGTTCGAACGCTTTGTTCGAACATCCAGCTTCAGCATCAGGTTTATAGAACACATATTCGAACCTTGCTATGACATTTTTAGCACTTATCAACGAACGGTGTCGAGACTCGCTAGAACAAATGTTTGATAAACGCCTGTGCCTGCCCTACGTTTGAGTGAAGAAGCAGCACTGTTTCAGTGGAACAGGAGGGTCTGACATTTTTTGCAGACCTGACACCCCTGGCCCTCATCAGGGCGGAATGGAAAGGCATTGGCGAACATGGCAGCGAAAGCCACAGGCGGAGGGGCACCCCTGCGGAGCCAACAGCCTCAAAAGAGTCCCAAAAGCCTGACCGTCCGGCAGAAAAAGATCCTGGAGACCATCCAGAGGTCAGTCAATGACAACGGCTACCCTCCCAGCATGCGCGAAATCGGCGACACCGTGGGTCTGGCCAGTTTGTCCAGCGTCACGCACCAGTTGTCCCAATTGGAGAAGCTCGGCTACCTCCGCCGGGACCCCAAGCGTCCCCGCGCCATGGAAGTGCTGATGCCCCTAACCCTTGATGGCGGGCCCATCCCCGGTGTGGACGCTCCGACCACCCTTCGCAGCGCCGGTGGCCTGGCCGTCACCGAGCTAGCCAGCGCCAGTGATACCGCCATGGTCCCCTTGGTGGGGCGCATCGCGGCAGGTGGACCGATCCTGGCTGACCAGACGGTGGAAGACGTGCTTGCACTCCCACGGCAACTCGTGGGGCATGGCGAACTGTTCATGCTGAAGGTGGCCGGCGATTCCATGATCGATGCTGCTATCTGTGACGGCGACTGGGTGGTGGTCCGGCGACAGAATGATGCCATCAACGGCGACATCGTTGCCGCCCTGCTGGATGATGAAGCAACCGTGAAGACTTTCCGGCAGCGGGACGGTCACACGTGGCTGCTCCCCCAAAACACCCAGTACGAGCCCATCCTCGGAGATCAGGCCACCATCATGGGCAAGGTCGTCTCGGTACTGCGCTCTCTTTAAGCGCTCACGCCCTTTAAACGCAGCTTCCCGTGGACACCAGCAGGTGTTCACGGGAAGCTGTGCATTACGGGGCTTTAGCCGAGCCCAGACGTTCCAGAACGCCTCGAACCACCGACCGGTCCGTGGTGGCCCAGAACGGCGGCAGGGCGGCACGTAGAAAGCCCCCGTAGCGCTCGGTCGAAAGCCTGGAGTCGAGTACCGCGACCACCCCTTTGTCTCCCGTCGAGCGGATCAGTCGGCCAGCGCCCTGCGCCAGCCGAATGGCAGCGTGCGTGGCTGACACGGCCATGAAACCGTTCCCGCCCGATTGGGCAACCGCCCGGGAACGGGCAGTCATCAGGGGATCGTCAGGACGTGGGAAGGGAATGCGGTCAATAACCACCAGTCGGCATGAGCCACCCGGAACGTCTACCCCCTGCCACAGGGACATGGTTCCGAAGAGGCACGTATCTGGCTCGTCCGCGAATTGCTTCACCAGGGCCGCCATGGTGGATTCTCCCTGACAGAGAATGTCCACATCCAGCCGGAGCCGCATGGCATCGGCGGCTTCTTCGGCAGCACGCCGCGAGGAGAACAGGCAAAGCGCTCCGCCCCCGGACGCCCGGATGAGGTCTTCCAATTCGTCCAGCGCCTCCGGCGAAGTACCGCGGCCCGGTTTGGGCAGGTGCTTTGCCACGTATAGAACACCCTGTTTGGGATAGTCGAAGGGCGATCCCACATCAATGCCCGTCCAGCTCGGCGCGCCGTCTCCAATCAGGCCAAGACCACCCGCGGCGGGCTCGAAGGCCGAGCCGATGGCCAGGGTCGCAGAGGTCAGCACCACAGTATGGCCGGCAAAGAGCCCCTCTCGAAGCCGCCCCGCCACACTGAGCGGGGCAATATTAATCAATGCAGGAGCTGTCTCGTCCGGCGGAGAATATCCCTGCTGGGGGTCGAACGTGCTGTTCCGCGAGAACCAGACCACTTCGCGGTTCTCCTTCGCGGCGAGCATCCGCTCGCACAGTTCCAGGATGAGCATGAGCCGTGAGCGCGCAAGCTGCCGTCCGCCGTCGACCGCGTTTGAAGAATCCGTCTTCGAGTCCGAGAGCGCGGCGCGCGTGGCGTCCCGCAATTGGTCAAGGCAATCCAGCTGTTCGTCGTTGAGGCCGTTGGGCAACAGACCGTTGGGCACGCCAGCTATGGCCATATCCAAGCTGTCCGCAGCTGCGTTGAGGGCGTCCACGGTGATGGCCGTATGCTTGCGGGCACTTGATGCCGCCGCGTGGACCATGGCCACGGATAACTGTCCTGAAACGGCTCCGGTTACCCGGTCCTGAAGCTCGTGCGCCTCATCAACCACCACGACGTCGTACTCGGGCAAGACAGCCAGGCCTTCAAAGGCGCTGACGGCCAACATGGCATGGTTGGTGACTACGACGTCGGCCTCACCAGCCCTTGAACGGGCCAGCTCACTGAAGCACTCTTCTGCCACGGGGCACTTCTGGGCACCCAGGCACTCCATGGACGTGACGGAAACCTGCCGCCAAGCCCTGTCGGTGACGCCGGGCATGAGTTCGTCGCGGTCTCCGGTAGTGGTCTTCTCCGCCCATTCCCTGAGGCGGACCACTTCCTTGCCCAGCTGCGATTGGGGTCCACCCGTGGAGGCAGCAAAGTGAGGGACGCTGGTGTCCTCCCCCAGGGAGAACAGCTGCCCTTCGGAGGGCTCCTCGCTGGGGAACCCGCCTTCAAGCTTCTGCAGGCACACATAATTGGCCCTGCCCTTGACCAACGCCACGTTGACGGGGCGCTCAAGGGCAGGGTTGATGGTCTCCAGCAGCCGGGGAAGATCACGGCCGACAATCTGGGTCTGGAGTGCCAGGGTGGCGGTGGACACCAGCGTCGGTTTGTTGCTGTCCATGGAGTGAGCGATCAACGGAATAAGGTAAGCCAAAGACTTGCCCGTTCCCGTTCCCGCTTGAACCAGCAAATGCTCCCCGGTTTCAATAGCCCGGGTCACATGCTTGGCCATTTCATGCTGACCCGCACGGCTTTGTCCGCCCATGCCGGCAACAGCCCGGTCCAACAACTCGAGGGTGGCTTTCTCCCCCACCGACTTGACGGCGTCCGCCGCCACCTTCTCAACCATTGCTGACGAATGACTCCAGTTCGGCGGCCAGGCCTTCGCGCACCATGACCACTACGCGGGTCCCGTTCTCCTCGTGCTCAAGGCTGAGGATTTCCGAGTCGGAATTGTGCAGTTTGTTGATCATTTCCCCGCGGTCGTAGGGAATGAGCAGTTCAAGGCGCACGCCCGGCCGGGGAATGGATCGGCTGATGTCTTCCAACAGTTCGGCAATGCCCTGGCCCGTACGGGTGGACACCACTGCGTGGCGGGGTTCCTTCTGCTTGAGGCGCTCCACCACAAAAGGATCCGCCACATCGACCTTGTTGAGGACGATGATTTCAGGAACCTTACGGGCATCCACTTCGGTGAAAACGGTCCTTACAGCAGCGATCTGGCCCTCAGGATCGGGGTGTGATGCATCCACCACATGGAGGATCAGGTCTGCGTCCGCCACTTCCTCCAATGTAGACCGGAAAGCCTCAATCAGCTGGGTGGGCAATGAACGAACGAACCCAACGGTATCTGCCAGGGTGTAGCCGATGCCATCCGGAGTTTGCGCCTTGCGGACCGTGGGATCCAAGGTGGCGAACAGGGCGTTCTCCACCAGGACACCGGCGTCCGTGAGGCGGTTCAGGAGGGACGACTTGCCGGCGTTCGTGTACCCGGCGATGGCGACGGACGGAACAGCATTACGACGGCGGTTGGCGCGCTTAGTCTCGCGCGCCGGCTTCATCGCGGCTATTTCGCGACGCAGCTTGGCCATGCGGGTGCGGATTCGCCGCCTATCGAGTTCGATCTTGGTTTCACCAGGACCGCGCGAGCCCATGCCGGCGCCTGCTCCACCCACCTGGCCACCGGCCTGACGGGACATGGAGTCACCCCAACCACGAAGCCTCGGGAGCAGGTATTCGAGCTGTGCGAGCTCAACCTGGGCCTTGCCTTCGCGGCTCTTGGCGTGCTGGGCGAAGATGTCCAGGATCAGTGTGGTCCGGTCGACTACCTTGACCTTCACGATGTCCTCAAGGCCGCGTCGCTGTGACGGGGCAAGCTCCGTGTCCACTACTACGGTGTCTGCGCCGGTGGCGGCGACGATGTCCTTGAGCTCCTGGGCCTTGCCGGATCCGAGGAAGGTCCCGGGGTCCGGCTTCTGCCGGCGCTGAACAATACCGTCCAGCACCTCGGATCCAGCCGTTTCGGCAAGGGCGGCGAGCTCACGGAGGGAGTTCTCCGCATCAGCAAGAGTCCCCTCCGTCCACAGGCCGGCCAGGACAACGCGCTCCAGGCGCAGCTGCCGGTATTCGACCTCTGTGACGTCCTCGAGTTCGGTGGACAGTCCCGCGGTACGCCGAAGGGCGCGGCGTTCGGCCAGGTCTTCCTGGTCGCCGTCATAAATACTGTGTTCCTGGTCCAGCGTGGAAATCGCCTGCGCCTTGCCGAACACACCGTTGGCGTCGTTGTCGTCGGATGCCTGCGCAGGTACATCCTTGGAAAGAATCCGGTCGATCACGGCCTGGATTTGTTCAGGACTCATGTCCTGGGCGTCGGAATCGGATCCGGAGTGCTTCTGGGTGGTCATGGTCTCCTTAGACTGTTCGGCAATTCCAGAATAGTGCTGTTTGCTGCTCGATGGGGCGCTATTCGCGCTGGGCTGACGGGCATCGGCCAAAAGGGCCTCCTGTGTCCTGAACGGCCACCCCTCTTGCGGAGGGCGGCTGTTGTAAAAGTGGCGTGATGGAATCCGCAGGAGGGTCCCTGGGCCGAGGTGAGGATGTTCCGCCGGCTGCAACACAGGGCCGCGTTACACCACGGTCCGCTGCACAAACGAGCGGGGATCTTCAGAGTGTCCGGCCCCACATGAGGAGCAAACGGACAAAGCCTTAAGGACCTGCCGGGCGGAACGGCCGGCATGGGCAAAATGCCGAACCGGGCCTGCGTCGCGGGCGGTACCATGAACGCCTGATGACTTGGCGTTGTGGGCTGATTACTCAAAGATCAAGAACATGCGTTTCACTTTAGCAGCCGCTGTCAAGCCAACGACGGACGGATGCGGTTTCCCAAGCCGCCATTAGCCAACTAATCTGGCAAATTATGGAGTCTGCACACTATTTCACCGCCCAACCGGCCGGACCATTCACGCGCAAGCCACTAACCGTGGAACTTGCTGGAGCCACGCGCCGGCTGCAGACCTCGTCGGGTATCTTCAGCCCCGACGGCGTGGACAAAGGCACGGCAGTACTTTTCTCCGAAGTTCCACCGCCGTCACCCACGGGTCACCTTCTGGACATTGGCTGCGGCTGGGGTCCGATTGCGCTCACGTTGGGCCTGATGGCGCCACATGCTCACGTGCACGCCGTTGACGTCAACGAGCGTTGCATCACCTTGACCAATGAGAACGCCGCGGCGCTCGGCCTCGGCAACGTCACCGCCAGCCTCCCGCACGAGGTGGATCCCGCCGTCGAATTCGACACCATCTGGTCCAACCCGCCCATCCGCATCGGCAAGGACGAGCTTCACTCGCTGCTGCTGACGTGGCTGCCCCGGCTGGCGCCGGGAGGCAACGCCTGGTTGGTTGTGCAGAAGAACCTGGGCTCGGACTCCCTCCAGCGGTGGCTCGCCGCCGAACTGGACAGTTCTTACACGGTCTCCCGTGAAAGCACGTCCAAAACGTTCAGGATCATCCGGGTCAGGAAAGCGTCCCAGTAGCCACAATCACGGCCGGGCCGCTGAGTTCCACATGCTCACGGCCGCCTGCACCGGGGAAGAACTTCACACCCACGACGCCGCCCGGCACCTTGACGTGCCAGTCGTTCGGGGCCGTATCCCCCGCCCAGTGACGGATAGCGACCGCGGCGGCACACGCGCCGGTGCCGCAGGACTGTGTCTCCCCCACGCCACGCTCGTGAACGCGCATGGTGATGGTCCCTATACCGTCTTCTACCAACGGCTCAGCGGGGACCACAAACTCGACGTTGGTTCCATTGGCGGGCTTGGGATCAACCACGGGCGCCTTGAACAGTTGTGTGGCTGAAAGCTCGCTAAGTTCCGCAAGGGCAACTACCGTGTGGGGATTGCCCATGCTGACGGAGAGTCCGGGCCTTGGCACTTCCAGGCCCTCGGCGCTGACCAGTGCATCCATGGCCTTGCTGGTGGCTTCCTCGGGGAAAATGAACTCCCACGGGCCCATATCCACGGCATAGCCGTTGACCGTGCGTACAACCTTTTTTACGCCACCGCGTGTGCCGATAGTGAGGGTCTGCCCGGGCCCCAGGTCCACCAAGCCCTCCGCGATCAGGAAATGAACGAAGACGCGCACGCCATTGCCACACATTTCGGAGAGCGAACCATCACCGTTGCGGTAGTCCATGAACCACTCAGCGTCCGCATCCTCTTCCAGGGCGACGCGGCCTTCGGGCAGAAAGCGGGAAGGCACCGCTCGGATGAGGCCATCGCCGCCGATGCCCACATGACGGTCGCACAACTGCGCCACGTGCTCGGCGGTGATCTCATGCGCGTCGCCAGGATCGGCAATCAGGACAAAGTCGTTGCCTGTTCCGTGGCCCTTTGAAAACGTCAAACCGGTGAGGCTGGAAAGTGTCACCGGAGCATCCGCATCTGCGGGCTGCCGGGCGGGAATTGCGGCGGTTTCATCCATGGACCTAGGCTACCCGCCACGCGCGTTCGCCCAGAAATTGCGTGGCCCTAATATCCGGCCGCCAGGACTGCCTCGACTGCCTTCTCCACGAGCTCCTGGTCCTGCCAGTCGAGCCACGTGATGCGTGGATCTCCCCTGAACCACGTCAGCTGGCGCCGCGCAAACTGCCGGGTAGCCACGATGGTTTCTTCGGCGGCAGCATCCGTGCTCAGCTCCCCGTCCAGAACCTTCAGGAATTGGGAATAACCCAAAGCTCGCGAAGCCGTCTTGCCTTTCCGCATGCCGATTGCCTCGAGCCGTTCAACTTCCTGCCGGAGGCCTCCCTCCACCATCCGGTGCACCCTCAGTGCCAGACGATGCCGCAGTTGCTCCCGATCAACCTCCAGCCCGATCTGGAGAGCCGGCTGGAAGTACTCGCGCTGCGGCATGAATGAACTAAAGGGGCGCCCAGTGAGACCGTGCACCTCCAAGGCACGGATTACTCGCCTGGCATCGCCAAGGCGGGCCGCCGACACGGGATCAACTTCCTCAAGCCGGGCACGCAACGGCGCAAGCCCCTGCGTTTCGTACTCCTCTTCCAGATGCCTGCGGAGCTCGGGATCCGTGCCCGGGAATTCCAGGACGTCCAGGGCGGCGCGTACATACAGGCCGGAACCGCCCACCAGGATGGCGCGCTTCCCCCGCGAGTGAATGTCAGTGATGGCAGCGCGGCATTCGATTTGGAAGTCCGCCACGCTGGCTTCCTCTGTGACGTCCATGGTGTCAAGCAAGTGGTGAGGCACACCCCTGCGTTCCTCCATGGTGATCTTGGCGGTTCCGATATCCATGCCACGGTAAAACTGCAAAGCGTCGGCATTGATGACTTCCCCGTTCAAGGCCAGGGCCAAGTTAACGCCCAGGTCCGACTTCCCTGAACCCGTGGGACCAACAACTGCAATGACCGGCTGAGGAAGTTCATGGCTGGAGAGCGACATTAGAACTTCTGGTCCGCCCTACGCGCGCCGAACAGGCAGCGACGGCATGCCCAAGGACACACCTGCCTTGCCTGACGCCGCTCCTGCGGCAGGAACGCCACAGGAATCAGCCTGAGAACGATCCCAGGCGTCGCCTGCACGGGAGCGGCGCACGATGTAATCCTCCGGACTTGCCGGATCAGCTACTAGGTGGAAAGCAGCGGCCTCGGTGATGGTGACTGTGACAAAGTCGCCCGGGCGCGGGGTCTCAGCACCGGCCGGTACAGAGAAGTGCACCAGCCTTTGGTCCTTGGATCGACCGGACAGGCGGTGTGTTTCCCCGGCCTTGCGTCCTGATTGCGCGGTGACCAGGACCTCCACCTGACGACCCAACTGCTTGGCGTTCTCCTCTGCGGCAATACGGTCCTGCAACGCTGTGAGGCGTTCGTAGCGTTCCTGCACCACCGCTTTGGGAAGCTGCTCAGGGAGCTCAGCAGCCGGCGTCCCTGGCCGCTTTGAGTACTGGAACGTAAAGGCGGAGGCAAACCGGGACTTCTCCACAACATCCAGGGTGGCTTGGAAATCTTCCTCGGTTTCACCGGGGAAACCAACAATGATGTCCGTGGTGATTGCTGCGTGGGGAATGCGTTCGCGCACTTTGTCCAGGATTCCGAGGAACTTGCTGGAACGGTAAGAACGGCGCATGTCCTTGAGCACCTTGTCCGAGCCGGATTGCAGCGGCATATGCAACTGGGGCATGGCGTTGGGTGTCTCAGCCATGGCATCAATGACATCGTCGGTGAAAGCTGCGGGGTGCGGGCTGGTGAAACGAACGCGTTCCAGCCCTTCAATCTCACCGCAGGCACGCAGGAGTTTGGAGAAGGCCTGACGGTCACCGAATTCCACACCGTAGGAATTAACGTTCTGGCCGAGCAAAGTGACCTCAACTGCACCGTCATCCACCAGCGCCTGGATTTCTGCCAGAATTTCGCCGGGGCGCCGGTCTTTCTCTTTGCCACGAAGCGAAGGCACAATGCAGAACGTGCACGTGTTGTTGCATCCCACGGAGATCGAAACCCAGCCCGCGTACACGGAGTCACGCTTGGTGGGGAGCGTTGACGGGAACACATCCAAGGATTCGAGGATCTCCAGTTGCGCCTCATTGTTGTGCCGGGCGCGGTTCAACAGGGCCGGAAGCGCCCCCACGTTGTGTGTCCCGAACACGGCGTCAACCCACGGCGCCTTCTTGACGATGGTCTCGCGATCCTTCTGGGCCAGACAGCCGCCAACGGCAATCTGCATGGACGGGTTCGCCTCCTTGACCTGCCGCAGCTGGCCGAGGTTTCCATAGAGTTTGTTGTCTGCATTCTCACGGACAGCACATGTGTTGAAGACCACGACGTCCGCTACGTCGCCCTCAGCAGGCACATACCCGGCTTCTTCGAGAAGTCCCGCCATGCGCTCTGAATCATGGACGTTCATTTGGCAGCCGAAAGTCCGAACCTGATAAGTCCGGGGCTCTGCAGCCGGCCGGGGTTCTGCAGCAGTGCGGGGTTCTGCAGCAGTCCGGGGATCAACAGAGGGAGGGGTGGCAGCTGATGGGGAGGGAATGGTCAAACTCACTACTCAAGGGTACCGGCTTCCGCCAGAACCTCACCGACGATCCTGAATGCCATGGAGGGGGCGTAGCCTTTGCGGGCCAGCATCGACGCGAGCCGGCGCGTGTACTTGTCCCGCTCCGCCCGATCGGTCAGATCCATGCTGGGCCGTAGCTTGCGCTGGACCAGCTCCCGAGCAGCCGATTCCTCATCTTGATCGCTGAGCTGGGATAAGGCTTCTTCGGCCGCATCAAGCTCTATGCCTTTGTCTGCCAGTTCGCGACGGATGGCGCCCTTTGCAAGCTTTTTGCTTTGCGAGCGGCTACGGACCCACATCCTGGCGAACTCAGCATCATCGATCAGCTGAACTTCTTCGAAGCGGTCCAAGACTGCCTCAGCCACGTCATCGGGAACATTCCGCTCCGCAAGCTTCCGGGACAACTGCAGCCGGCTCCGCGGCGCCATCGTCAGCTGTCGCAGGACGATGGCACGCGCCACGGATTCGGGGTCAGGCTCAGGATCGGCCGCTACGGACGAATCCGGATCCGGCCCTCTCCTAGCCGTCAACGGCCTTCAGCTTCGGGGATTCCTCTTCAGCCTTGGCCATACCAACGCCGAGCTTTTCCTTGATCAGGCGCTCCAGTTCCTGAGCGAGTTCCGGATTGTCGCGCAGGAAGCGACGCGAGTTCTCCATGCCCTGACCCAGCTGATCGCCGTCATAAGTGAACCAGGAGCCGGACTTCTTGATGATGCCGTGCTCCACACCCATGTCAATGATGCCGCCTTCGCGGGAGATGCCCTGACCGTAGATGATGTCGAACTCGGCGATCTTGAAGGGCGGAGCCATCTTGTTCTTGACGATCTTTGCCTTGGTGCGGTTACCGACGGAGTCCGCACCTTCCTTCAGGGTTTGGATGCGGCGAACGTCGATTCGAACTGACGCGTAGAACTTCAGAGCCTTACCACCCGTTGTGGTCTCCGGGGAACCAAAGAACACGCCGATCTTTTCACGCAACTGGTTAATGAAGATGGCGGTGGTCTTGGTCTGGCTCAAGCGACCGGTGATCTTACGAAGCGCCTGGCTCATGAGCCTGGCCTGGAGGCCAACGTGGGAGTCGCCCATTTCGCCTTCGATTTCAGCACGAGGTACCAAGGCGGCCACGGAGTCGATGACCACGATGTCCAGCGAGCCGGACCCCACCAGCATGTCCATGATTTCGAGGGCTTGCTCGCCGGTATCCGGCTGTGAGACCAGGAGTGCATCCGTGTCCACGCCCAACTTGGCAGCGTAGTCCGGATCAAGGGCGTGCTCGGCGTCGATGAAGGCAGCGATGCCGCCTGCGCGCTGTGCATTGGCTACGGCGTGAAGTGCCACGGTGGTCTTACCCGAGGATTCCGGGCCGTAGATTTCCACGACGCGGCCTCGGGGCAGGCCACCAATGCCAAGGGCGACATCCAACGCAATGGAGCCGGTGGGGATGACCTCAATCGGTGCCCGGGTGTCATCACCCAGACGCATGATAGAGCCTTTACCGAACTGCTTGTCGATCTGGGCAAGCGCTGCTTCGAGCGCCTTCTCACGATCCGGGGCTGCCGCCATGGTTCACACCTCTGATGCTTTCTCGCTGTGGAGTGGCCTGAAAGGCCGCTTTCCTGTCATGTCAGACGCTATTACGGTGCCCTGACATTCTTACCAGCCGGCAATGGCTATGTGGATAAACCGGGTCTGCCGGATGTTCTGGAACGCGTCCTTCGGGATCTATTTTCCTCTCACAGGAGCATATCCCCATCCGAACAGATATTCGAACAAAGCCTCGGCGTGTCCCAACCCAGGCGGTTGCCGGCACGTGCCGCAGCTTAGGTGGAAGCCGGTTTGATGTCCTTGCCAAGCCGTCGTTCGGGAGGAACGTCCTGAACTTCGCAGACCGCCAACCACACCTCGCGAGGGTGATATCCGGAGGCCAAGGCCTCGACGGCGGTCCGCCCACCCACACCGGCGAGCACCAGGGAACCGGCCAAGACCCGGGAGTAGCCTGCCCCGAATTCGTCGTCCATCAATCGCCAAAAGTCACTAGCCCTCACGGATAGAGTCTCTCATGTCGCTGGACTCTAGAATGGTTGCCATGAGCAATCCTCTCCAGAGCACGCCCGGCCCGGCCGTGCCAGGCGATTCCGTGGACGACGCCCTCCAGCAGGTGGAACACCAGCTGAGCCTGCTCTGGCGCCGCGCCCGTTCGATCTCCCACCAGTTGTCACGCCAGGTCCATCCGGACATGGAGCCTGCCGCCTACGGCCTCCTGACCATCATCCGCAGGGAGGGTCCCATCCGGCTCACGGACCTTGCTACCTGCATTGGGGTTGGCAAGCCTTCCGTGAGCCGTCAGATCGCGTTCCTTGAGAGCATCGGGCTCGTCTATAAGGAGGCCGATCCCCAGGACGGTAGGGCCCAATCCATCCGGCTGACGGACAAGGGCGAGGAGAAGATGCACCAGGTTCAGGATGCACGGCGGCAGGTATTCCGTGAACGACTCGGCGAATGGCCGTTGGAGGATGTCCAGATATTGGCTGACTACATGGGCCGCCTCAACGCCATTTATGGCGATGGCGCCCTCAATGTAAAGGAACCAGGACTCGACGTCGAGGACAAAACCGGGGCCGCGTAGCAGTTCGCTCGTTCAAGCACATCCCGCGATCTCAACGAAAAAGGTCCCCAGCCTGAGGCTGGGGACCTTTTCCATATTTCTGACGGAACGTTTACCGGGCTCCGGAGAGCATTCCCTGCGGGAAGTCGTCCGTGAGGTCCAGATCGCGTCCGTAACGCTGGGAGAATTCCTGCGGAACAGTGTCCGGAACTGCGACACCTTCTGCGACGGCCACGCGATCGCTGACTTCGCGAAGCATGTGGGACAACGGAACATCCAGGGCTGTGCAGATAGAAGACAGGAGCTCGGAAGAAGCCTCCTTTTGGCCGCGTTCAACTTCACTCAAGTAACCGAGTGAAACGCGGGCGCTGTGCGAAACCTCGCGGAGGGTGCGGCCCTGACGCTGGCGGACATCGCGCAGTACATCACCGATCTCGTGGCGTAGTACAACCATTTTGCGCTCCTTCTGTTCGCTCTGTGTCTGATCAGCCAAGCCCACATCCTTCCAGCGGACAACGCCGTTCACGGATACGGGCTGCTTTACCATCTGTATCGCCTTGCTCCCTCAGTCATCCGGTTCGCTGGCTGGCGGACCGGGTTGGTTTTTACATCCTAGGCGCCCCGGCTCTTCCGAAGCGACACAATGACACAACTATTGGCAATCAGTTTTTGTTCCCGACTACTTTACGAACGGTAACCAACGTCACTCAGCGCAGCAAGCAGACGCGCCAACGCGGCCTCACAGGCCTGTTCCCTGATGGAATGCCTGTCCCCCGAAAAACTATATTCAAACGACTCGGTACCGGATTCTCCGGCAATGCCGATGAACACGGTGCCTACTGCTTTACCATCGTGCGGATCAGGTCCCGCCACACCCGTGGTGGAAATCCCGAGGTCGGCCCCGCAGACCCGCCGGACGCCGTCGGCCATTGCTTCGGCCACTTGCCCGTCAACGGAGCCCACCGCTGCAAGCAGTTCCTGCGAAACACCCAGGACACCGGCCTTCACCGAGTTTTGGTAGGCAACCACCCCGCCTTCCAGCATCCCGGACGCGCCCGGAGTATTGGCCAGCGTGGCGGCAACCATTCCGGCTGTCAGAGACTCAGCCGTAGCTACGGTGAGTTTGTTCCCGATTGCTATGGCAACGGCAGCCGTGGAGGTCTGGGCGGCTGCGGATACGCCTTCAGGGGGCCTCATGCGCGCCGTCCGGCCGCCCGCAGCTTCAGTGCTTGGACCACATATTCCACTCCGGTCCACAGCGTGATGGCGAGAGCCACCATCATGACCCAGAAGGCGACGTCACCCAGCCACGGTGCGATCGCCTTCAGCGGAAGGATGTAGAGGAAGATGGCCACGGTTTGAACGACTGTTTTCAGCTTGCCGCCCCGGGAAGCCGGCATCACGCCGTATCGGATAACAACGAAGCGAAGGGCTGTAATTCCCCACTCCCGCACAAGGATGAGGATGGTCACCCACCACGGCAAGTCCCCCAGGATGGACAGGAGTACCAGCGCCGAACCGATCAGCAGCTTGTCGGCAATGGGGTCGGCGATCTTGCCGAAATTAGTGATCAGGCCACGCGCCCGGGCGATGTCGCCGTCGAGCTTGTCCGTATAGATGGCAACAGCGAAGGTCACAACGGCCGCCCACCGCCAGATTCCGTACTCGCCGTCGTCGGCCAGAAGAAACCATACGAAGAACGGAACCAGGGCGATGCGGAGCATGGTGAGGATGTTGGGCAGGTTCCAGACATCGGAGCTGCTGGAAGTCGCGTTATCACCCTCGGCTTTAGTCACCCCACAAGGCTACCCTCTTGAGGGCTATCTTCCAGTGAGCGACCAGGCGTCCTCGCCGCCCTCCTCGTCATCGTTCGGGACATCCGCGCCGTCGTAATATTCGATGGCCTGCGTCCGGTTGTCCAGGTCCGCTTGAACAAGGTCTTCGGCATAACCGCCGACGGCGATGTTCGAGTTCGCGTTATCGCTCAGTGCCGCTGTGTGGGCGTCCGGCGCAGCGGGTGACTCCTGACCCTTCATCGCGGCAAGAACGGCAGCGAGGTCGTCAGGCTTTACCAGAACGTCGCGCGCCTTGGAGCCCTCGGAAGGGCCCACCACCCCGCGGGATTCCAGGAGGTCCATGAGGCGGCCGGCCTTGGCAAAGCCCACACGAAGCTTCCGCTGGAGCATGGACGTTGAACCGAACTGCGTGGTCACCACAAGTTCCGTTGCCTGAAGCAGGACCTCGAGATCATCTCCAATGTCGTCGTCGATCTGCTTCTTCGGTGCCTCGGCGGCGACGTCATCGCGGTAGACAGCCTGCAGCTGCCCCTTGACGTGTTCCACCACTTTATGAATCTCTGATTCCGTCACCCAGGCACCCTGGACACGCATTGCCTTGGATGCACCCATCGGCAGGAACAGCGCGTCACCTTGGCCAATGAGCTTCTCGGCGCCAGGCTGGTCCAGGACCACGCGGGAGTCCGTGACGGACGACGTCGCGAAGGCCATTCGGGACGGCACATTGGCTTTGATCAAGCCGGTCACGACATCGACGGAGGGTCGCTGGGTTGCGAGCACCAAGTGGATGCCGGCCGCACGGGCCAGTTGGGTGATGCGGACAATCGAGTCTTCGACGTCGCGTGGGGCCACCATCATGAGGTCGGCGAGCTCGTCCACGATCACCAGCAGATAGGGGTAAGGCTTGATGATGCGCTTGGAGTCCACAGGAGGCACTACTTTGCCTGCCCTGACCGCCTTGTTGAAGTCGTCAATGTGCTTATAACCGTAGTTGGCGAGGTCGTCGTAGCGGGCGTCCATCTCGCGAACAACCCACTGCAGTGCCTCGGCAGCTTTTTTGGGATTGGTGATGATGGGCGTGATCAGGTGCGGGACGCCTTCGTAGGCCGTGAGTTCCACGCGCTTGGGATCCACCATGACCATGCGGACCTCATCCGGCGTTGCACGCATCAGGATGGAAGTGATCATGGAGTTGACGAAACTGGATTTACCGGCGCCCGTGGCACCGGCCACCAACAGGTGGGGCATCTTGGCGAGGTTGGCCACGACGTAGCCGCCCTCGACGTCCTTGCCCACACCCATCACCATGGGGTGGTCCGTGCGGCGGGCGTTCTGGCTGCGCAGGACGTCGCCCAGGGACACCGTTTCGCGGTCCGTGTTGGGGATCTCGATGCCGATGGCTGACTTGCCGGGGATAGGGCTCAAAATTCGTACGTCGCTGGACGCCACGGCATAGGAAATGTTCTTTGACAAAGCGGTGACGCGCTCCACCTTGGTACCAGGTGACAGCTCGATCTCATAGCGGGTCACCGTGGGACCACGGCTGAAGCCGGTCACCGCAGCCTCCACGTTGAACTGCGTGAGGGTATCCGTCAGGGCGGCGACGACGGCGTCGTTGGCTTCCGTGCGTTCCTTCGGGATGGAGCCCGGTGTCAGGTAGTCCGAGGCCGGCAAGGTGTAGGTGACGTCGCCGGCCAAGGACAGTTGCTCGGTGCGTTGTGGGATGGGCGCCTGAGGGAGGGGCGCACCTGCGGGCTTTGCGGGAACCTGCGCAACCGGAGCCACAGGCGCGGTCATCTCCGGCGTAAGTATCGGGATGGCCTCGGTGGGGTTGTCGATACCTGGCGTGGCACCGCCCAGGCCTTGGGCTGCCTTGATCTTCCCGACGGCGATCTCCGCCTGTGTTGGACGACGCACGCCCGGCGGAACCCGCGGCGCAGACGTCTCCGGATCTTCGTCGTCGTCCACTATGGCGTGCTCGAACGCCTCGTCCCCGACGTAACCTTCCAAGCTGGTATCTGTTTCCTCGTCCTTGCCGAAGAAGCGCATGCGCTTCTTCCTGGGCTTGGCGGCAGCCTCGTTTTCATAGAGGTAGCTGCGGTCGTGGGCGTCCTTACCGGAGCCGTCCATGAGGTCGACGCCCATGAGGTGCTCGTAGGCGCCCCGGATCCGGGATGGGATGGCACCAAACGGCGTGGCTGTGACGATCAACAGGGAGACAAACGCCAGCAATCCGAAGAGAACAATCGGTACAGCCACATGGATTGCAGCCAAAGGAGCCGCTGCGAGGAAACCCAGCATTCCGCCGGCTTTGCGCAAGCCGTCAAAACCGTCTGCAACAGTGGGCAAGCCGCCAATGACATGGGCCAAACCGGAGCCTGCCAGCGTCATGATCATGAAGCCGATGCCCACACGGTTATTGCCGCGTCCGTCCTGGGGCTTGCGGAAGAGGCGGAAAGCACAGACGAACAACATCAAGGGCAGAAGGAGGGACATCCATCCAAATGTGCCGTTGACGACGCTGTAGACCATGTCCGGAAGCCAGCCGGTCAGACCCCACCACGCAAAGGTGGCGATGGTGATGCCCAACACCAAATTGAAAAGTGCCGCGCCGTCCCTGCGGTCTGCGGGGTCGAGATCGCTGACGTCATAGCCGATTCGCCGAACCCCGGCGCCGACAACGTGGCCGATCCCCTGCCAGAAACCTGACAGCATGCGCAGGGGCAGCGGCGCTTGGGGCTCGACGGCGGCCGCTTGCTTGGTGCGGGCAGTGCTGCCACGCCCGCTTTTGGCGCCGGCTGCGCTGGTTTTGGATGCGGCAGTGCTCCGGCCTGTGCCGCCGGGTTTGCTGCTGGAGCTGCCTCGTGGCGTGGAGGTAGTACGGGTCGCCATAAGTGCCACGCTACCCCAAGGGGGCCTGAAATCCGCGGATTTCAGGCCCCCTTGGCATTCATGTTGCTGGCTGGCTACGCTTCCAGGATTACCGGGATAATCATGGGGCGGCGGCGAAGCTTCCGGTTGACCCACGTACCGATGATCCTGCGGACCACCTGCTGCAACTGATGGTTGGTGTGATCTGCGTGGTTAAGCACAGCTTCTTCGAGCGCGGCGTTGATCTTGGGAATGATCTCGTCGAACACTGAGTCATCCTCGGCAACCCCACGGGCGTGAATCTCAGGGCCGGACACGATCTTGCCAGTAGTGCGGCTGATGACCGTGATGATGGAAATGAAGCCCTCGTCCCCCAGGACTCGTCGGTCCTTGAGATCGGCGTCGGTGATTTCGCCCACGCTGGAGCCGTCCACGTAGACGAACCCGACCTCTACTTGGCCGACGATGTTCGCCATGTGGTCCTTGAGGTCAATCACCGTGCCGTTGTCGCTCAGGATGATGCTGTCCGAAGGAACTCCGGACTCGGCAGCAATGTTGCCATTGGCAATCAAATGGCGTGTTTCACCGTGGACGGGCATCGCATTGAGGGGCTCAAGGATGTTGTAGCAGTAGAGCAGTTCCCCAGCGGCAGCGTGCCCGGATACGTGGACTTTGGCTGTGCCCTTGTGGATCACATCGGCGCCGAGTTTCAGGAGGCCGTTGATGATACGGAATACGGCGTTCTCATTGCCCGGGATGAGGCTGGAGGCAAGGATGACGGTATCGCCCTTGCCAACAATCACACGGTGGTCACCGTTGGCCATGCGGGAAAGCGCTGCCATCGGCTCACCCTGCGAGCCTGTGGACATGAGGACCACGCGGTCATCCGGCATGGTGTCGATGTTCTTGATGTCCACCAGGATGCCTTGCGGGACGTCGAGGTACCCGAGTTTGGCGGCGATAGCCATGTTGCGGACCATTGAACGGCCAACGAAGGCCACCTTGCGGCCATGTTTGGCGGCCGCATCCAGAACTTGCTGGACACGGTGAACGTGGGACGAGAACGAAGCCACGATGATGCGCTTCTTGGCCTGGCCGAACAGCCGGTCCAGCGTGGGGCCGATTTCCTTCTCGGCAGTGGTGAAGCCCGGCACGTCCGCGTTGGTGGAGTCTGCCATGAAGAGGTCCACACCCTCTTCACCAAGGCGCGCGAAGTGCCGAAGATCGGTGATACGGCCATCCAGCGGCAATTGATCCATCTTGAAGTCGCCTGTGTGAAGCACAGTGCCGCCCTCGGTGCGGATGAAGACTGCCAAAGCGTCCGGAATGGAGTGGTTGACTGCAACGAACTCGCACTCGAACGGGCCGAACTGTTCCACCTGCCCTTCAGTGACGGTCAGCGTGTACGGCTTGATCCGGTGTTCCTGAAGCTTGGCTTCCACCAACGCAAGAGTCAGCTGGGATCCGATCAGCGGGATATCGGCTTTGAGGCGCAGGAGGTAGGGAACGGCGCCAATATGGTCCTCGTGGCCGTGAGTCAGCACAACGCCCACCACGTCCTGCAGCCGGTCTTCGATGTACGAGAAGTCAGGCAGGATCAAGTCGACGCCCGGCTGGGTCTCCTCGGGGAAGAGCACACCGCAATCAACGATCAGCAGTTTGCCATCGATTTCGAAGACCGCCATGTTGCGGCCAATCTCTCCCAGTCCACCGAGCGGGACAATCCGTAGCGTGCCTTTGGGCAGTTTGGGCGGAGTAACCAGTCCGGGAAGGGCGGTTTGGGTCATGTTTTGCTACTTTCCGGCGGAACCGTCCTGGACGTCGAAGTCCATTCCGGCTTCCGCCAAATCCCCGCGGATGATGTCGATCTCGGCCACGTCCGGCTCCACGAGGGGCAAACGGACAACCGAGTTGGGCAGGACTCCCTGCCACTTGAGAATCTGTTTGGCGGCTACTGCGCCTTGGACCCGCGTCATGGTTGCACGTATGACGGGTTCCAGTTCAAAATTAATGGCCCTGGCCTTGGCGAGGTCGTTGGCGTTGACGGCGTCGATCAGCTCACGGAAGCGGCGCGTGGCTACATGCGTGGTAACGCCCACCAGGCCGACGGCTCCGAGGGCCATCCACTGCAGCGTCAATCCGTCATCGCCGGAGTAGAAGAGCAGGTCCGTCTCAGCCATGACGCGTGTCGCGGCGGCGAAGTCGGCCTTGGCGTCCTTGACGGCCACAATGTTCTGGTGCTTCGCCAGCGCGATCATGGTCTCCGGAGCGATCGCAATGGAGGAACGGCCCGGAATGTCGTAGAGCATAACGGGCAGGTCAGTGGCAGAGGCAATCGTCTCAAAGTGTGCGCGAACGCCCGCCTGGCTGGGCTTGTTGTAGTACGGGGTGACGATCAGGAGACCATCAACGCCCAGTTCAGCCGCACGCTGCGAGAGGTGCACCGAGTGGGCGGTGTCGTTAGTGCCGGTGCCGGCAATGATGGCAGCCTTGCCGCCAACGGCCTCTTTGACCGCCCGGAACATGCCGAGATTCTCGTCGTCTGTCAGGGTTGAGGTTTCTCCAGTGGTGCCGGTGACCACGAGTCCATCGCAACCATCCTGAACAAGCTTTTCCGCCAGTGCCGCGGCTTGGTCATAATCCACCTTGCCGTCCTCAGTGAACGGGGTGACCATGGCGGTCAGCAGGGTACCAAGGGCGGGAACGTTAGCGCGCAAGTCAGACATATAAAAAACGTTACCCTGTGACGGGCTTGTTGGAAGAATGGATCCCGCCTAATGGTCCCCATTAACCGCGATGGTCCTCAATAACCGCGGCTCCCTGTAGTGCGCGGCTACCTGTAGTGATCGAGGCGCGGGGCTCCAAACGCGGCAAGATAGCTTCCGTGCAGGTGCGACTCCCGCGCCGCCGGGAGTGGCACCTTCCAGTCATGCTGGCTTAGGCGCCCGCGTTGGCTCTTCTGCGCAATACCGAGCAACGGCCCGCTCCTTAAGTTGCTCCGCCCAAGCCACCAGGCGCTGCGAGGCGCGAACGTACTCGAAGAGTTCCAGGGGCGTCAGTGAAGCCAAATCCGTCTCGGACAGGCGTCGGGCGAGCTCGGCCCCCGGTTGCTGCTCAGCCAGGACAGTACCTTCACGCCGCCACTGGGTGTCTTCCGGAGGCTCGCCGGCCACGAGCTGCCTGAACAGGAAATCGACGACCCCGGGGCTCATCGCTTTCATGGGTCCTTGAATACCTTCTGGCGGCTTGGGAGCATCGTTCATGCAGCCATATTATTCGAACATATATTCGAACACAAGAGCTTCGTTTTACAGTTGTGGCCACAAACCCCAACAGTGACGTGCGTTTGATGAGCACTCACTCCAGCAAAACGGCTCAGCCGGTGGCTACTGCGGCCAGGCGCGGCCCCAGCCGCTCAGCCATCAGCCGGTAGCCCTCGTTGTTGGGATGCAACGTATCGGGCATCAAAGCAACGGCTTCCTCCATCGCGAAGACGCTGGCACCGTCGAGCAGGTGAACGTTTGCATCCCCGCGTTCTCGGACCGTCCGGACGACGTCGGCTACTGCTTTCCTGTAGTCAGCCAGCGTCCAGCCTGCAGAGTTGGGCACATTTTCCCGGGGAACCGACAACACAGGAGAAATGACCGCAATGGGCACGCCAGGGTGTGCCCGACGAACATTGCTGACAAACCCCAGGACCTGGCTTGCGAACGTCCTTCCCGAGAAGGCGGCGACGTTGTAACTGTTGATGCCCAGGCACAGGGAAATGATATCTGCCGGAAGTTGCGAGATCGTGCTCTCGACCGCGGGGTCCAGCTGACATTCGCCCCCGAAGCCCAAGGACTGCAATCGCCAGCCGAGTTCCCTGGCCACCAACGCCGGCCACGCCTCGGAGGGACCATTTGCCGTCCGGCATTGGGTGATGGAACTTCCGTAGGCGATCCACCTCCTACCTGTTTCCGCGGCAACCTTCACGTCCTGACCTTTCAGGGAAACCTCCAGCACCCTCAGGAAACCATAGTGCGGCAGCCACACCTGAACTCTGGAGTGAGGCGGCATATTATCAAGGTCAAGGTCATGACTGACACGTCCAGCCCCAGGGACCCGATGCCGGAGAACTCCATTTACCAGGACGTCGAAGGGAGATCCGTCCTCCGGACCTTCGGCTTCAATCACCACATGCCCCGACGTTGCCGTCCACGTCGCGTGGATTCCGGCGCACATCCTGGCACGCTCCTCCAGCCCATTCGTGGCTGGGGGCATGAACAGCGCCGAATCAAGGCGTCTGAACTGCTGCCATCCATCGGAGTCGTGAACGACCTCGAAAGCTCCGGCCCACTGGGCGTTCACAGATTCCATGGCATGGAACTCTACCGCCAGCGCGCGGTTGATTATGAGACGATCGCTGAATGACTTCGCAAGAGACGGCGCCTCCGCGAAATGCCCCCGGCAAACGCACGGTCTCCTCTCGGCTCTCGGGAATCGATGCCGCAAGAGGCGCGGCTTTGCTGGGAATGATGGCCACGCACTTGATGCCCACGTTCGGACCGTCCCCGCAGTGGGAACCGACCTTTGTGGGATTGGTGTTCTCAGGCAGGTCGGCGGCGCTGTTCGCAGTCCTCGCCGGCATCGGGCTGGCGCTCAGTACGGGCAAACAGGAGCCCCGCAGCGGCACGGAATTGTGGGCTGCCCGGCGAGGAGTTGCCATGCGCGCCTTGGTGATTGCCGTCGTCGGCCTGATGTTGGGAGGCCTTGACGTCAACGTCGCAGTGATCCTGGTTCACTACGCCGTCCTTTTCCTGTGCATCCTGCCGTTTCTGGGCCTCCGACTCAAGGCACTTTGCTTCTGGGCCCTCGGCTGGGTCTTTTTCTCTCCGCTGCTTGCGTTTCTGGTCCGGCCGTTGCTGCTGGACGCCGCACCTCCCCTGACGTTGGGCCATAACCCCAATTGGGAGGATTTCGGGACTCCTGCACGCCTCCTCGCCGACCTCTTTTTCACCGGCTATTACCCTGTGTTCCAGTGGATCTCCTACTTGTTGATCGGACTGGTGATAGGCCGTTTGGCGCTGACCACCGCGAGGATCCAATTGCTGCTGGTGACGTGCGGGATCGCGGTGGCCGGCGTGGCGAAAGTCGTCGGGATCCTGGCCATGGAGGCATGGGGTGGCCGCACTGCCTTGTCAGCCCTCCCTGTCACCAGGGGCTATCCCTTGGAAAGCATGCTTCAGGTGAACGTTACCGGCTTGGAACAGACCGGCTCCTGGTGGTGGCTGGCAACGGCAGCCCCGCATGCCGGGACCACCTTGGACCTGCTGCACAGCGGCGGCGTTGCTGCGGCCGTAGTGGGGTTGTTCCTGCTGCTTGGCACGTTGGCGGAGCGGATCAGGATCAATTTCCTGGTCCTGCTGAGCGGGCCGGGTGCCATGACCCTGAGCCTCTACTCTGCCCACGTCTGGGTGGTGTCCGCCTTCACCAACCAGCCTTTGCCTTCGGGGTGGACGGACGAAGGGATGTACTGGGCCCAAGCCCTCACTGCCGTTGCGATTGGCGTTTGTTTCGCGGTGCTGCAGCACCGCGGACCATTGGAATGGGTAGCCCACACCGCATCACGCCTTGGCAGTCACCGGCCTGCGGCAGTGGGCTGAGAGCGGAAGAGTTTCACGGCATCGCGCATGGACGCGCGGGCACGTTTGCGGTCCCCGGAGGCATCGTACGCGCAGCTCAATCGGAACCAGGACCGCCAGTCCTCGGGTGCGGCTTCTGCTTCGGCGCGGTACTTCTCAAACTCTGCGTCAGCGGCCGCTCGGACAATGCGCCCGCCCGGGGTGCGCGGAAGGTCATCAACGGGCAAACCGCCCTCGGCTTCCAGGACCTTGGCCATCTGCTCGGTGCGCGCACCGAAAAGCAGCTCGCGGATGAGTGCCCACGCGCCAACAACCGGCAGGACCAAGTAAGCGGCCCCGATTCCCTTGGCAACCAGATTGGGGTCACCGAGCAACAGGAAGGAGCGTTGCACCGAAACCACCAGGTATAGGACCAACAGTAAGGTGATGGCACCTACCCAGATTTTGGTGCGGTTCTTCTTCAGGGACGTCCAGAAATTACCCATGGCTTTAGAGACCCAAGTCCAGGTAGCCATCCAAGCCCACGGTAAGGCCGGGGTTGGCTGCAACTTTACGAAGCCCCAGAAGGACTCCGGGCATGAAGGAGGCTCGGTCGAAGGAGTCGTGGCGCAACGTCAGCTGCTCACCGGGACCACCGAAAAGCACTTCCTGGTGAGCCACCAAACCGCGCAGGCGCACGCTGTGGACTCGAACCCCGTCCACGTCGCAGCCTCTTGCACCGTCCAGTGATGTTTCCGTGGCGTCAGGGCTCGCCGGGACACCGGCATCCTGGCGCGCTTCAGCGATCAGCTGCGCTGTGCGCACAGCGGTGCCGGAGGGAGCATCAACCTTGTTGGGGTGGTGCAGTTCGATGATTTCCACGGACTCGAAGTATTGCGAAGCCTTCGCCGCGAAGGCGGACGCGAGCACGGAACCAAGGGCGAAGTTCGGGGCGATCAGAACACCGGTGTCCGGCTTTTGCTCCAAGAGGCTTCGCAAGGAATCGAGCCGGTGGGCGTCCCAGCCGGTGGTACCCACAACTGCGTGGATGCCGTGCTCTACGGCGAACCGGACGTTGGCCTCCGTGGTGTCCGGAACGGTGAGGTCAACAACATACTGTGCACCGGCGTCGAGCAGTTTCTCCAAGGAATCGCCGCGGCCCAAAGCGGCCACCAGCTTCATGTCCCCGGCTGCGTCAACAGCCTTGACGGCTTCCATTCCCATACGCCCGTGGGCACCCAGCACTGCAACAGCAAGTTGTTCGGTCATGCCGTTAACCCTACCGCCGGGTCGGAGCCCGGGAGGAACCGTGACTCGGGCCTACTCCCCTGCCCCGACCCATTCCACAGTGCCATCAGTGAAGAACTGTTCCTTCCAAATGGGGACCTGCTCTTTGACCCGGTCCACAAGCTCGGCACAAACAGCGAACGCCTGGCCGCGGTGGGCAGCAGCCACCGCACATACCAGCGCGGGGTCCCCGATCTCCAACATGCCGATCCTGTGGGCTGCCCAGATCCGAACCGGCTGTGCAGCTTCTCCGGAGTGCTCTGCCACCAGCTGCGCCACGACCTCTGACATCACCTGGTGGGCTGTGGGATGCGCGCTGTAGCTCAGCCGGTCCACAGCTTTGCCGCCGTCGTGGTTTCGGACGACGCCACTGAAGCTGACAACGGCTCCCGCGGTATCCGATTCGACCGCCTTGATGGCTTGGTCCACGGAAATCGGCTCGGCGCTGAGAACGGCGCTGACCACTTCAAAGTTTGTTTCAGTGCCCATGATTTCCTTCCAACTGTTCACAAAGGTGCCCGATCACAGGGTCCAGGACAGCCAAGCCGTCCATGACGCCTTTCGGGGATCCAGGCAGGTTGATGATAAACGTCTTCCCTACTGTTCCGGCGTGGCCACGGCTGAGCATGGCCATGGGGGTTTTGGCAGCGCCGGCGCGGCGAATGCCTTCCATGATGCCCGGAATCTCGCGCTCAAGCAGCGGCAGCGTCATTTCCGGTGTGCGGTCATCCGGGCTAAGGCCCGTGCCGCCGCTGGTGATCACTACGGCTGGATCCTGGGTCAGGAGAGCCCTTAGGGCAGCGCCAACTGGCTCACCGTCCGGCACCACCATGGTAGGGAAAGCATCGAAACCGTGTTCGGTGAGCCAATCGAGGATCATCGGACCGGTCTCATCGGCGTACACGCCTGCAGCTGCTCGGGTTGAAGCGATCACGACGCCGGCCTTCCGGGGAACGTTCGGCTCGCATGCACTCACGCGCCGGCCTCCCTGGAGGTAGCCGCTCCGGAGATGTCCCAGTCTCCGCTCTTTCCGCCGCTCTTGGCCAAGACCCGTATATCGGTCAGCACTGCATGCTTGTCCACGGCCTTGATCATGTCGTAGACGCTCAAGGCCGCCACCGAGGCCGCCGTCAGGGCTTCCATTTCGACGCCGGTCACGCCTTTGGTCTTGACCGTTGCCAGGATGCCAATCGAGTCGGTGTCCAGCTCAAAGTCCACGGTGACCTTGGAGATCGGCAATGGATGGCACAACGGAATCAGATCGGGGGTCTTCTTTGCCGCCATGATCCCTGCGACGCGCGCCACGGCGAGGGCATCGCCCTTGGGCAGCTCGCCGGCACCCAGCAGGGCCAGCACCGCGGGCGTGCTGCGGACAGTGGCCGTGGCAGTCGCAACACGAGTAGTGACGGCTTTTTGGGAGACGTCCACCATCTGCGCGGTGCCGTCCTGCCTGAGGTGGGTCAGGCCACCGGAATTTTCGGGAGTGTGCTTCACAGCATCCATACTTCCACTTCGTCCCCTTCGGCGAGTTCCGTGACGTCGCCGGGGATCTGCACCAGGGCGTTTGCCCGGGCCAGGGCATGGACCAGGTGGGAACCTGCGCCACCTTCCATCCGGACCGTGCCATCGGTGCCCATGGTTCCGCGGCGAACCTGGTGTTTTCCTTCCGGGGAGGTCAGCGATTCGCTCAGGCGTGCCCTGACCACCGGCCTCGGGGCAGGGGTTCCCTGTACCTGCGAAAGGGCGGGCCGGAGAAACATTTCGAAGGAGACCAGGCAACTGACCGGGTTCCCCGGAAAGCCCAGGAAGGGCACGCCCTCAAAGGTGCCCAATCCTTGCGGTCCGCCTGGCTGCATGGCGACCGGCTGGAATTCCACCGGCTGGTTCGCCATGGCTTGCCGGACTACCTCGTAGGCGCCCTTGCTCACTCCCCCGGTGGTGACGATGAGATCTACCCGGTCCTCCGCCGGCCCGGTATGACGACGAAGGACCGCCAGCAGTTTGGAGGGATCGTCTTCGGAAATCCCGGTGCGGACCACGTCCAGGCCGGCCTGTCGCATGGACGCTTCGAGCAGTGTCCCGTTGGAATCGAAGATCTTGCCTGCTGTGAGTTCGGACCCCGGCTCCACTACCTCATCTCCGGTGGTGACCAGGAGGACACGGCAGGGTTGGCGGACCTGAACGGTTGTCAGGCCCAAGGCGGCCAGCAAGCCCAATTGTGCAGGCCCCATCCGCGTACTGGCGGCCAACGCCAGCGCACCCTTGCCGATGTCGCTGCCGCTGTCCCGGACGTAGGTGCCGGAGGCGACTGAAGGCAGGACCACGGTAGCCTCGCCCGCTGCAGGGTCCGGGAAAGTGTTCGGCGTGGCCTTTTCAATGGGCACGACGGCGTCGGCCCCCTCGGGGATCACGGCTCCGGTCATGATGGGGGCGGCAAAGCCGGGCTTGAGAGCTGCCGGCGCGGCACCTGCCGGAACCGGCTCCGCTACCCGGAGCTCCGCACCGCCGTCGGGGATATCTGCTGAGCGGACGGCGAATCCGTCCATTTGGGAGTTGGCGAACGGGGGCAGTGACAGTGGCGCGTGGACGTCGACGGCGAGCGCCCTACCCAGCGCCTCCAGTAATGGCATGCGGAGGTGCCCTTTGTCGGCTAGGACACCGGTCAGCAGTTCCACCACTGCCTGGCGGTGGGCTGCAACAGATCTGGGCACGGACATCCTCCTGTGTGGACACGCTGGCTTCCGGCGAAACCTCCGGACGTACCCAGACTAGGGCCTCAGCCCACTTTGACGTTGATGGTGTGATAGCCGGTGGCACCATCCGGGGCTACCGGCGCTTTGTCTTCAGTCTGAGGAACACCGGTGGAATCGGTTGCCCGGACCTGCACTTCGTAGTCCCCTGGCGTGAGATCGAGGCCCAACTGCCACTGATACCAGGTGTCTGAGGAGATCGGGCTGGCCAGCGCTGCCTGCTGCCATGGTCCGCGGTTGACGCGGAGCTCTACGCGGTTGACTCCCCTGTGCTGGGCCCAGGCTACGCCGCCGAACTGCACCTTGCCTGCTTGGACGCTCCGGCCGCTGCGGGGTACATCGATGCGCGATTGCGTCTTGATGGGTCCTCGATCGCTCCAACCACGGGGCGTCCAGTACGCGGTGTCGTCGGCGAAGCGTGTGACTTTCAGTTCCGTCAACCATTTGGTGGCCGAGACGAAGCCATAAAGTCCCGGCACGATCATCCGCACGGGGAATCCGTGTTCCAGCGGGAGCGGCTCTCCGTTCATGCCTACGGCCAGGAGCGCGTCACGGTCATCGGTGAGGGCCTCCAAGGGAGTGCTGGCCGTCCAGCCGTCGTTACTGGTGGAGAGGACCATGTCCGCGCCGGCCTTGGGTCCTGCCATGGCCAGGAGTTCCCGTACTGGCCAGCCCAGCCAGAGGGCATTGCCGATGAGGTCGCCACCTACATTGTTGGACACGCAGGCGATGGTGATGTGGCGTTCTGTCATGGGCTTGGCCAGGAGGGTGGCGAAGTCCATTTCAACTTCGCGTTCCACCATTCCGGTGACCTTCAGTTTCCAGGCAGGAGGATCGATGGCCGGCACCGTCAAGGCGGTGTCGATCCTGTAGAAATCCGCGTTCGGGGTGACCAGAGGGCTGATGCCATCCACGGGAAGGGACGCACCTGCGGGAATGGTTTGCGCCGGCGTGGCGGGTTCCGGGAGCGTCATGGAGCCGCGGAAACCTGACGCCACTGCTGTAGCCCTGGTGAGGACAGTGGTCACTGTTCCGGCCACGACGGCGGCGAGTGAGGTTCCAGCCAAGGCGTTCAGAAAGCTCCGCCGAGCCAGTGGTGCCTCCTCACGGCCGGGGGTTTCTTCGGAGGGAGCCCAGGTTGCGAGCCGACGTATGAGCGTTCGCAGCAGCAGCATGGTGACAATGGCGGCAACAATCGGTGCAAGGGCCGCTTGGGGGCTCGCTTGGGCTCGGGTCACGACGGCGGTCAGTCCGGCTGCGCCCGCCAGTCCAGCCAGTGCCAGGCCCCAGCCGGTGCGGCGACGTTCCAGGATGCCAGCAAGCGCCGCCAGAATTCCTGCGACGCTCACAATGCAGGCCACCAGCACGATCTTGTCTGCAGTACCGAACAACTGCACCGCCAGATCCTTGACCCCGGGCGGTACGGCATCGATCACCGCACCACCGAGGGCTGTAACAGGCGATACCAGGGGGCTCAGGAGACCGGCAGCCAGTTCGCCCGCCGCGATCCCCGCGGCGCCGGCTGCTACGCCGGCGGCTGCCGCCCACAGCGCGGGCCTGCCCATGGTGCCTCGCTGCTGGGTGGTACCGGGTGCGAGCGTACTCATGAGATGCCTCCATGGCGGTGTTCTCTGGCGATGGGTTGATGGGTGGGAGTCATTGATGTCATGGACGGCATCCGCGATTCCGATGAGGGCGCCTTGGCCGGAAGTGACAGCGCAAAGCGGCAACCGCCGTCGACGTTATCCACGGTGACCGCTCCCCCATGCGCCTTGACGATGCCAGCCACCATGCTCAGGCCGATGCCTGCCCCGCTGTAACTGCCTTGCATCTCTTCCGTAGTGCGACGGGCGGGGTCTTTCTGCCATCCCGTTTCGAACAGGTGCGGAAGGTCCTCGTCCGGGATGCCGCCGCACTGGTCCTCCACAGCGATCACGGCGTTCCCGCCGGAACCTCCAACGCGTTCGCCGCCGACGCTGATGTGGACGTCGCTGCCGGGTTCGCTGTAGATGATGGCGTTGAGAAGTATGTTCCGCACGGCCCGGGCGAGGCTTGGTCCGTCGGCGACGGCCATGCACTCACGGTCACCGCCGCCGTCGAGCCTGATGCCTTTCCTGGCGGCTAGCGGCGCCAGGTCAGAGATCGCGTCGCTGACGAGGTCGTACAAGTCCAGCGGTTCGGCACGCAGGCGGAGGGTGCCGGCCTGAATCTTGGACAGCTCCAGGAGGTCGTTGACCATGGCCGTCATCTGCTCTGTCTGCCCGATGATCTTCCGGTAATAGCCCTGCACATCTGATGCCATACCGTCTTCAAGGGCCTCGGTCATGGCGCGCATGCTGGCCAATGGTGTACGGAGGTCATGGGATATCCATGACACCAGCTCCCGGCGGGCGGCCTCAATAGCAGCTTCGCGTTCCCGCGATTCGGCCAGGCTGCGGCTGCTGGCCTCAAGTTCCTGGGCCAATTCGGCGAGTTCGGATGTCATGGCGGGAGCGCTCCCCCGACCCTCGGCCACGGTATGTTCCAGTGTTTCGCCACGACCAAGGCGTCGGGCAGCGTCAACAAGGTGGGCCGCATTGCGTGAGACGCCGGCACCGAGCATCAGTGACAGAGCCACGGCGACGGCTGAGGCAGTGGCCAGGATGTACCACATGACCTCAAGGTCCCGCGCGGAAATGAACATCGCGTTGAAGGCACTGACCATTCCTGCCACCAGCACAGCTACAGTGGCAACCACCACCAGGCAGATCTGGGCGAGTACCGAGGCCCGGCGGAGCAGCCTGAGAAGCGCCCACGTGGCGGCCCCAATGACCACAGCCCAGAACAGGACCCATGCCAGGATGATCCACAGCTCACTGCCTTCCATGGTCACCCCCTGAAACGTTGGGCCCCGACACGTCGGGCCCTGACACGTCGGGCCGCACAGTTTCGGTCTCAGACCGCTTGCCATCGAAGCGGTAGCCAACGCCCCAAACTGTCTTAAGCAGTTCGGGTTTGGTGGGGTTGGCTTCTATCTTCTCCCGTAGGCGCCGGACGTGAACGGTGACGGTAGACAGATCACCGAAGTCCCAGCCCCATACGGCCTTGATGAGTTCTTCCCGGCTGAAGACCTGGTGGGGCCTTCGCATCAGGAAAGCCAGGAGGTCGAATTCACGGACCGTCAGAGCCAGCGGAACTCCGTGGTGCGTCACGGTCCGGGAGGCAGGATCCAGTTCCAGTCCTGCGGCTTCCACCGGCGGTTCCGGAGTGAACTCCTTGATACTCCGGCGCAGTACCGACTTCACCCGGAGGACCAGTTCACGCGGGGAAAAGGGTTTGGTGACGTAGTCATCCGCGCCCATCTCCAGGCCCAAAATCCGGTCATCTTCGGTTCCCAAGGCTGTGACCATGATGACGGGAACGCTCATGCTTAGACGAAGCCGGCGGCACACCTCCACGCCGTCCAGTCCTGGCAGCATACGATCCAGGATGACAAGATCGGGTTGCCGCGTGGCTGCAAGGTCGAGTGCGGTGAAACCATCCCCCGCCATGTCCACCTGGAAACCGGCTTTGAGCAGGTAGTCACGTACGACGTCGGCAATGGTCTGTTCATCCTCCACCAGGAGGATCCGACGATTCCCCGGCTCCGCTGCTGATGCCGCATTTGTGGTCACGCTTTCAGCATAGGTTTGCTGACGGTGGCCGGCACGCGTTCCTGGCCCAAAGTGCACAAGCGTTTGGAATCCGTAAGAACTGTGTGGGTAAAGGACTCTGCGACTGTAACGGGTGTCACTGATCCAGCCACGGTGGCGTAGCCTGAATTTATGAGTGTTCAGCTAGGCATGCCGGTGCCCCCTCCGGGCGGCGCGGCAGGCAGCCCGGAAAGCGGCGTTGCAGTTCCGCCACCACGTCCAGCCGGCACGCCCACCGGGCTGTGGGATCGTTATGGCCGCCGCGCAACGGATATGCGCCTTTCCTTGACGGACAAGTGCAACCTGCGCTGCACCTACTGCATGCCTGCCGAGGGACTCGAATGGCTCTCGAAACAGGCAGTGATGACCAGGGACGAGATAGTCCGAATCGTCCGTGTCGGCGTCAACGCCCTGGGCGTGCGGGAACTCCGCCTGACTGGTGGCGAGCCCCTGGTCCGCGCCGACTTGGTGGACATCATTGCCGGCATCCGCGCGGACCACCCGGACCTCCCCATCTCCATGACCACCAATGGCGTGGGACTGGATAAGAAGGCCGCAGCACTGAAAGCCGCGGGCCTTACCCGGATCAATGTCTCGCTCGATTCCCTCCATGAGGAGACCTTCACCAAACTTACCCGTCGCCCCTTCCTGGATCGCGTCCTGGCCGGCGTGGATGCCGCTTGGGCGGCCGGGTTGGGCCCGGTAAAACTGAACGCTGTGCTGATGCGCGGCATCAACGACGCCGAGTCGCCGGATCTTCTGGAATGGGCCCTGGGCCGCGGCTACGAACTCCGCTTCATCGAACAAATGCCCTTGGACGCGGACCACGGCTGGACCCGACGCAACATGATCACGGCCGCCGAGATTCGTGGACTGCTCTCCCGAGACTTCATGCTGGACAACGATCCCCGCGAGCGGGACGGCGCACCGGCCGAACGGTTTGAAGTACGACGCCGGGACGCGGCAACGGGCGTCGCCACAGGGCCGGTCCTCGGTACAGTCGGCATCATCGCATCAGTCACTGAGCCGTTCTGCTCCGACTGCCGCCGTACCCGCATCACCGCGGAGGGCAAGATCATGAGCTGTCTTTTCTCCCGCGAAGAATTCGACCTGTTGGGCCTCCTTCGTGAAGGTGCCACGGATGACCAATTGGGGTCGCGGTGGCAGGACGCCATGTGGGTCAAACCCAAAGCCCACGGCATGGACCACACAGGTCTCGGCGCAGCGGACTTCGTCCAGCCGGACCGCAGCATGAGCGCAATCGGAGGCTGAACTTTGCTTGTCCGTTACTTCGCTGCCGCACGCGCGGCCGCCGGGGTGGAAGAAGAACTTCACTCCCTCCCGGAAGGAACCAGCCTGGAGGCGCTGCTGGAAGCTGCCCTCGCCGTCGAACGTCCGCTTCCCCCCGAAGGCACGCCGCCGCTCGCCAGGATCGTGGCACGCAGCAGTTTCCTTCGCAACGAGGTGGCCGTCCGCGACCGTACAGCTCCCTTGGGAAGCGACGACGTCATCGACGTATTGCCGCCGTTCGCCGGAGGCTAGGACCGCACAGGGCGCCAGCGCTGCGCGGGTTCACGCTTTCCGGAACACGCTCTTCAACAACGGGCTGAACTCAGCGGATCCTTCAAGCCTCAAGTCTGCGGTGTGCACCAGGACGCCATCGTCCACGCGGAATGTGTGCCGGGCTACGCCGTCGGCTGTCCGCCGGTCCAGGGTCAACGTGCCTGCATTCCATGTCCCACGGACCGGGCTCGCCGGTGGCCGTCCCATGCTGTCCACGTAGTACCACAGCGTGTCGCCGTGGTCCCGGTCAACAGTGAACATGCCATGACCTTCGAAATGCGTGCCGTCGGCTTCGCGGTGCCTATAGCTCTGAACCACGGCATATCCGCCCGCAGCCTTGGTAAACACCGCCTCGGCTTCTGCAGTCCGAGCAGTTCCCCAAGGAGACGCTGCGATCTCCGTAATGCCGCGCCAATGACCAAGGAAATCCCGCAGCATCTCCGCGGCTTGGCCGCTTGAGGGCGCATCCATCAGGGCTCCAAAGTAGTCAGGGCAGCATCATCGTGTGATCATGCTGCCCTGTTTACAGTGCGGGAGTCCAGAGGTTCCGGACGGGAACCTAGAGCCCGAAAGTTTCGGTTTCCTCAAAAGGACCAACAACAGTGATGGTCCGGGGCGCCGCTGCGAGTTCACGGGCGAGATCCTGGACATCCTCCACGGTGACGGCCTTGATGCGGGCCAGGGTCTCGTCGATGTCCTGGAACTCCCCGGACACCAATTCCGCCCGGCCAAGACGCGACATCCGGGAGCCCGTGTCTTCGAGCGCGAGGACAATCCCGCCGCTAAGCTGCCCCACAGCCTTCCGGAGCTCTTCCTCGGTGATACCTTCCTTGGCGAGCTTGTCCAGCTCAAGGCCCAGGAGTTCCAACACCTGGCGGACCTTGGAAGGCGTGCAGCCGGCATACATTCCGAAGTAGCCAGCATCCGCATACGCGGCAGTGAAAGAGTAGGTGGAGTACACCAGGCCGCGCTTTTCACGAATTTCCTGGAACAGGCGTGAGGACATGCCTCCGCCCAGTACGGCATTGAGCACGCTCATGACAAACCGGCGGTCATCGGTGGCAACGATCGTTGGGCAACCCATGATGATGTTGGCTTGCTCCACAGGACGCTTTACTACGTGCAGTCCGGCCGTGCCCGTGATGACGGCACGGTTCGTGCCCCGGCGGTCTACCGGCGCGGCGTCGGCGTCCAGCTGCCATCCAGCAGCTGTCAGGGCATCCACAACCAGCTGGCAGACGACGTCGTGATCCAGTCCGCCGGCTGCGGTGATGACCAGTTCCTCCGGTCGGTAGTAGCGCTGGTAGTGCGCCCACACCGAATCCCTTGCCACGGCTCTAATAGCATCCGGCGTTCCCCCGATAGGCCGTGCCAGCGCGTGGTTGCCCAGGACAGCGGCCACGAACTTCTCATGGGCGACGTCCGTGGGGTCGTCGCTGTCCATGGCGATCTCCTCAAGGATGACGTCGCGTTCCTGCTCCAATTCGGCAGGATCCAAGACCGCACCGGTGATCATGTCCGCGATGACGTCGATGGCCATGGGGAGGTCTGTATCCAGGACCCTGGCGAAGTAGCAGGTGCTTTCCTTGGCTGTGGCCGCGTTGGATTCACCGCCCACCTCGTCGAAGGCGGACGCGATTTCCAAGGCTGTGCGCCGTTTGGTGCCCTTGAACAACAGGTGCTCAAGAAAGTGTGTGGAACCATGCTGGCCGTCCGCTTCATCACGCGAACCCACTGCCACCCAGAACCCTATGGTGGCCGAACGCTGACCGGGCATTGCCTCGGTGAGGACGCGCACGCCGCCGGGCAGGACCGAGCGCCGCACGACGGAACCGCCCTCGGCACCATGGATCAATTCGCCGCCGGGAAGGGTCTGTTCCAGTGGCAAGGGTACGACAGTCATTAAGGCCTTTCAGGTTAAGGCCGGAAGGGCCGGTGGAGCTTTTTCAAGCCCACCGGCCCTGCCGGGTGTACTGCTTACAGACTACTCTGCGGACTCTTCAGCGGCCTCGGCCGGAGCGTCCTCTGAGGCTGCTCCTTCTTCCTCGGCAACAACCGGGGAGAGGGAAAGCTTTCCGCGGTCATCGATCTTGGTGATCTCGACCTGGACCTTCTGGCCCACGGAGACGACGTCATCCACGTTGTCCACGCGCTTGCCATTGGCCAGCTTGCGGAGCTCGGAGATGTGCAGCAGGCCGTCCTTGCCCGGGGTGAGGGAAACGAAAGCGCCGAAGGTGGTGGTCTTGACGACCGTACCCAGGTAGCGCTCACCGATTTCCGGTACCTGCGGGTTGGCGATGGCGTTGATGGCGGAGCGTGCTGCGTCGGCAGACGGTCCGTTGGTGGCGCCGATGTAGACAGTGCCGTCATCCTCGATGGAGATATCCGCGCCCGTGTCTTCCTGGATCTGGTTGATCATCTTGCCCTTGGGGCCGATGACCTCGCCGATCTTGTCCACGGGGATCTTGACGGCGATAACGCGCGGCGCGAACTCGGAGAGCTCGTCCGGGGTGTCGATCGCTGCGTTGATGACCTCGAGGATGTGGAGGCGGGCTTCGCGGGCCTGCTTCAGTGCTGCTGCCAGCACGGAAGCGGGGATGCCGTCGAGCTTGGTGTCCAGCTGGATAGCTGTGACGAACTCGGAAGTACCTGCCACCTTGAAGTCCATGTCACCGAAAGCGTCTTCGGCGCCGAGGATGTCAGTCAGGGCTGCGTAGCGGGTCTGGCCGTCAACCTGGTCGGAAACCAGGCCCATGGCGATACCGGCAACAGCTGCCTTCAGCGGCACACCTGCGTTAAGCATGGAGAGTGTGGAAGCACAGACGGAACCCATGGAGGTCGAACCGTTGGAACCGAGGGCCTCGGATACCTGGCGGATCGCGTAGGGGAACTCTTCACGGGTGGGCAGAACCGGCACCAGAGCGCGCTCTGCCAAGGCACCGTGGCCGATTTCGCGGCGCTTCGGGGAACCGACGCGGCCGGTTTCACCGGTGGAGTACGGCGGGAAGTTGTAGTTGTGCATGTAGCGCTTGCGCGTTACCGGCGACAACGAGTCGATCTGCTGCTCCATCTTGAGCATGTTCAACGTGGTGACGCCCATGATCTGGGTTTCGCCGCGCTCGAAGATTGCAGAACCGTGAACGCGGGGCAGAACCTCTACCTCGGCAGTCAGCTGGCGGATGTCCGTCAGGCCACGGCCGTCGATGCGGACCTGGTCCTTGAGGATGCGCTGGCGCACAACGTGCTTGGTGACCGAGCGGAAAGCTGCGGACAGTTCTTTCTCGCGGCCCTCGAACTGGCCGGCAAGTGCACCCAGGACTTCGTCCTTGAGCTCGTCCGAGGCGTTGTCGCGGTCCTGCTTGTCAGCGATCTGGAAGACAGCGGCCAGCTTGTCAGCAGCAGCGGCTTCAACAGCGGCGTAGACGTCGTCCTGGTAATCCAGGAAGACCGGGAACTCAACCGTGGGCTTGGCAGCGCGTGCTGCCAGGTCAGCCTGTGCTTCACAGAGTGCCTTGATGAACGGCTTGGCAGCCTCGAGGCCCTCGGAAACAACCTCTTCGGTAGGAGCGGTTGCGCCCTGTTCCTTGATGAGGTTCCAGGAGTTGTCCGTGGCTTCGGCTTCAACCATCATGATGGCGACGTCGTCACCTGCAATGCGGCCGGCAACAACCATGTTGAACACGGCGTTCTCGAGCTGGGAGTGCTTGGGGAAAGCGACCCACTGCGAACCCTGTTCGTCGGCGATGAGGGCGACGCGGACGCCACCGATCGGGCCGGAGAACGGGAGGCCGGAAAGCTGCGTGGACATCGAGGACGCGTTGATGGCGACGACGTCGTAGAGCTCATCGGGGTTGATGGCCAGAACGGTCACCACGATCTGGACCTCGTTGCGCAGGCCCTTCACGAAGGCGGGGCGCAGCGGGCGGTCCATGAGGCGGCAAGCCAGGATGGCTTCGGTGGACGGGCGTCCTTCGCGGCGGAAGAACGAGCCCGGGATACGGCCGGCAGCGTACATGCGCTCCTCGACGTCAACCGTCAGCGGGAAGAAGTCGAAACCTTCGCGCGGCTGCTTGCCTGCCGTGGTTGCCGAGAGCAGTGCGGTGTCTTCGTCGATGTAGACCATCGAGGCGCCAGCTGCCTGCTTGGCAAGGCGGCCGGTTTCGAAGCGAATGACGCGCTTGCCAAAACGGCCGTTGTCGATAATGGCTTCGGAGAACTGGATTTCGGGACCCTCCATAGAGAGTCACCTCCGTTTCTGTTAGCGGAAGTCCGCCGCATCAACCCAGGCCTCTTCTTTTTTCCTGGCCTGTACTACACCCGGTCATCGATCGAGATCCACGGGCGTTGGCATCGTCACAGATGATGTTCCCGGGAATCACTACCGAGGACCGCGAATGCGCGATGCGGTTGATTCCTGTTTTTAGTTGTTGGTGAAAAAGGCGGCCCGTTCCGCTGGGGACCGGGCCGCCCCTAAGTCAGACTAGCGGCGCAGGCCGAGACGCTCGATGAGCGCACGGTAGCGTGCGATGTCAGTGTTCTTCAGGTAGGTAAGCATGCGCTTGCGACGACCAACCATGGCCAGCAGACCGCGCTGGGTGTGGAAGTCGTGCTTGTGCTCCTTCATGTGCTCAGTCAGATCTTTGATCCGCTGAGTCAGGACTGCAACCTGGACCTCGGGTGAACCGGTGTCGCCTTCAGTGGTTGCGTATTCCTTGATGATGGACTGCTTTACAGCGGCGTCAAGTGCCACGTGAACTCCTAGAGTTGTGCCGTGCCTCCCGCAACAGCGCCTCGCTGACGGGTTGTCCCTGGTACGTTGCCGCACACAAAAACAGGTCCAGCCGCCACGGACTGCAGCCGGATCCACTGATCAGTTTACCGGCACGTCAGCAGTGTTGTCGAAATGCCCCTGGCGCCGGGTCAACAGTTCGTGCGCCTGGGCTACGTCGAGGCACATTTGTTCGACCAAAGCCTCCGGCCCACGGTAGGCCACCATGCCGCGCAGGCGCTGCGTAAATTCGACGGCAACATTCTGCCCGTAGAGGTCGAAGTCTTCCACGTTCTCTTCGGGGCGGTCGATCACGTGCGCTTCCACCTGCCGGCTGACGCCGTCGAAGGTGGGGTTCGAACCAACGGAGATTGCGGCGGGCCAGCGCGTGCCGGCTTGGTCGATCAGCCACCCCGCGTAAATGCCGTCAGCTGGTACGTATCCGGTGGAATCATGGGAAAGGTTTGCCGTCGGAAAGCCGAGATCCCGTCCCCGGGCCGCTCCGTGCACCACTTCACCGCGCATGCGGTGGGGGCGGCCCAACACCGCGGCAGCTGTAACTACATCGCCTTCGCTCAAGGCCTCCCTCACCCAGGTGGAGGAACAGCGGCGGTCGGCATCGCCGTCGTCATGGACCGGGAAGCCTCCTGCGCCGTATTCATGGACAACCTGCACCCCGAAACCGAGCTGGTCGCCCAGTTCCTGCATAGTGAGAACGTCGCCGGAATTGCCGGCGCCGAAGCGGAGGTCGTGACCAACAACGACGTGCGCGGCGTGGAGTCCCTCAACCAGGATTTCACGGACAAACTCCAGCGGCGTCATGGCGGCGAGGTCGAGGGTGTACTTCATCACCAACACAGCGTCCACCCCGGTGTCGCCCAGGGCGTCCAGTTTGTCCCGGAGCCCCATGATCAGCTCAGGAGCAGAATCCGGCCTGTGGACCTGAGCGGGATGGGGATCGAAGGTCACGGCAACCGAGGGGATGTTGTGCCGCTTGGCTGTGTCGGTCACTTGCGACAGAACATGCTGATGACCCCGATGGACGCCGTCAAAGTTCCCGATGGTAACGACAGTAGGTCCGAAGTCCTTGGGGACTTCAGTGGGATCGTTCCAGATGTGGACCATCAACCTCGCCTTTTACTGCAGATGTTCGTTCCGCCCGGCAACCTCCCGGCGCCGGAACAATCTAAGGTTACCCGCTAGGGTGTTTGACTCAGGACGGTCGGCGTTTGTTGAGCCACAAAAGGCCCAGGATCGGCAGGACCAGCGGAACAAAGCCGTATCCACGTCCGAACAGGGACCACACGGTGTCATGCGGGAAAGCAATTGGATCAAAGAGGCTGATCGCTCCTACCACCAGCACACCCACAAGCTCAGTGAGCACAGCAGCCAGGGAAACCTTGAACCAAGTGCGGCCCGGCTTGGCAAGCGAGACAGTCGCCACAATGTAGACGACGGCGGCGAACGCCGACAAGATATGCGCCAAGGGAGCTTCGGCGAACTTGGTGGCGATCTGGTAACCGGCACGAGCTGTGGCCGACAACGCAAATATTGCGTAGACCGCGATCAGCAGGCGTCCAGGGCCGGTGTTCCGGGTGTCCTTCCGCTGCGGCTGCCGGTTGGCCGGGTTGGTCTCGGTTCCAGTCACGTTGTGTTCTTTCTTCAAGGTCAGTACCAGATCTGATTCATGCGGGCGGCCATCACCAGGGCAGTAACGCCCACTGCTGCCAGGACAAAGTTGCTCCAGCGGGTTCGTTCAAGGATGGCCCAATAGACGGCTCCCAAGGGAATCATCATGGCAACAATGAGGTAGCCCCAGAACTCCCAGGCTTCACCGGCCATCTGTTCGCCCATGGCCACCCTGACGATCGAGCCCACCAGATACACCACCAGAACCAGCTCAACGGCGAGGACGGAAAAGATGGTGGGGTCGTTCGGGGCCTTCTTCATCAAACCAGCCACGATGCACATGACCGTGGACACCAATCCGACGATCAAGATGGCGTAAAAGTATCCGTCCATGGTTACTTTGCCTGCCCGGTTCCCGGCGCAAAGACCAGCACGGGTTTCGCGAAGTTGCCTGTATCTGCAAGCAACGCCACCAGCTCTCCCGACGGCGCGAAGGCTGCGGCAGGCTTTTCGGCCGTGGCGGCGTCGGGCGTTCCTGCTCCCGGACCGGCAGCGATGCGGCGGCCGAAGGAAATTTCGGTGGTTTCGTCCTCGCTGAGCTCCCGGTTGGGCATGAGTGCACGTGCCGCCAAGGACATCTCCAGAACCTCAAGCTCTTCTGCCAGCTGCTCCAACGTGCGGGCCTGGTCCAGGGAGTATGGGCCAACCTGGGTCCTCCGCAAGGCTGTGAGGTGTCCCCCGACGCCCAAGGCACCGCCGAGGTCCCGGGCCAACGCCCTGATGTACGTTCCGGAGGAGCACTCCACGGTGACCTCGACGTCGACTACCCGGCCGCCGTCGATCCTGGTGATGGAGTGGACATCAAAGCGGTGGATGGTGACCGGGCGGGCCGCGAGCTTGACCTCTTCACCCGAGCGAACGCGGGCATAGGAGCGTTCGCCGTTGACTTTGATGGCACTCACGCTGCTCGGAACCTGTTGAATGGGCCCGGTGAGGGCAGCGACGCCGGCAGCTATGGCGTCGTCGGTAATGGCCGCTGCGCTGCGGGCCTCCGTGACCTCGCCCTCGGCGTCGTCAGTGATGGTGGTTTCGCCCAGCCGGATGGTGGCCGTATACGTCTTGGAGGTGCCCACGATGTAGGTCAGAAGACGCGTCGCCTTGTTAATGCCCAGCACCAGCACACCGGTTGCCATGGGATCCAGCGTGCCCGCATGCCCCACTTTTCGGGTGCCGGCCAGCCGCCGCATCCGGCCAACCACATCATGGCTGGTCCATCCCTGCGGTTTGTCAACGATTACCAGTCCAGAAAGCACGCTTACCAGTATATGGGTGGCTAGGATGGCTCCCATGCCTGAGCTTGCCGCACACGTCCGCGACGTCCCCGTGAACCAGATCCGTGAGATCACCGAAGCTGCCTGGTCCACCCCCGGAGCTATCGTCCTCAGCATCGGCGAGCCGGGCTTTGCCCTCCCCCGCCACGTCCTGAACGCCGGCATTGCCTGCCTGGACCGGGATGAGACCAACTACACACCCAACGCCGGGATCCCTGCCCTCCGCGAGGCCTTCGCCGCTCGCTTCCGGGAGCAACAAGAGGTCACTATTGGTGCGGAGCGGGTCTATGTGGTGGACGGCGCCCAGCAGGGACTGCACTTTGCCATGAGCCTTCTCCTCTCCCCCGGTGACGAGATCCTGATTCCCAACCCCGGCTACCCCACCTTCGCCATGACCAGCCGGCTGCTGCACGCCGTGCCGGTGCAGTATCCGTTGTATCCACAGAACGACTTCCAGCCGCACATTGAGGACATCGAGGCCCTGATCACGCCACGGACCCGCGTGATGGTGCTGAACTCCCCGTCCAATCCCCTGGGCGCCGTGATCAGTGAGAAAGCCACGCGCGAGCTGGTGGAACTGGCAGTCCGGCACGACCTCTGGATCATCTCGGACGAGTGCTATGAAGCCTTCACGTTCGATGTCCCCCATATCAGTCCCGCACGGTTCGACAGCGATGTCCCCGGCGAAGCCCGGGTCTTCACGTCCCTGACCTTGTCCAAGACCTACGGACTGACTGGCCTCCGGATCGGGGCGCTGATCTGTCCTCCGGGTTTGGAGCAAAAAATGAACAACGTGATGGAATCAATCGTGTCCTGCGTCGCGTCTCCTTCGCAGTACGCAGCTTTGGCCGCGCTGACGGGGTCGCAGGACTACGTTTCGCAGGCTCGCGACCATTACCGGAGCAACCGGGATGCGGCGTCGGCGGTGCTGACCGAAAAAGGGATCCGGTTCCTGGGAGCTCAAGGAGCGTTCTATTTATGGGCCGACGTCTCGCATGTGAGTGGCGGGGACGTCCGGACCTGGGTGCGTAAATTCCTTGCGGAATCGGGCGTGTCGTTCGCGCCGGGCACTGCGTTTGGGTCGATTGGCGAGGGATGGATCAGGATCGCCCTCTGCGGCGGGCAGCAGGACCTGCTCGACGGCGTCACCCGCCTCCCGGCCAAGGTCCAGTTGTAGCGGGTCTTCAGTAGGCGGTGCGGCGCGCGTGGTTCCGCCAAGCATCAAACGGCTCATCGGAGGTGTCCAATTCGGCATGCTCCACCGGCAGCAGCTCCGGCCGGGTGCCGGCAAAGTACTCATAGAACACGGCGTCGTCGAAGCCGGCCCTGGCCGCACCGTGCCGATCGGCCGCGAAATACACACGCCCGATCCTGGCCCAGAGCGTGGCGGACAAGCAGAGCGGGCATGGCTCGCAGCTTGTGTAGAGAACGGAACCCTTCAGGTCGAAGCTCTTGGTTGCTGCTGCGGCGCGCCGTATGGCCACCACTTCGGCATGTGCCGTGGGATCGTGGTCCAGCGTTACCCGGTTCACTCCCTCATGGACAGTTCCGTCCGGGGTGACCACAACGGCACCGAAAGGGCCGCCGCCGTCGGAAACGTTACGCACGGCCAGCTGGATGGCCAGGTTCAGGTATTCATCACGTTGCTGGGGACTGTGCGCCGACATGCTCTGATCCTAACGAGTTTTTGTACAGCAAATGCCCCTAAGAAGGCTTCTTAAGGGCATGAGCTGTACAAAAACTCGAAGAGTGGTCTAGCGGTTGGAGTCTTCGTCGAGCTCGTTGTCGCCGGAGAGGTCAGTGTCCTCTTCGTCGAAGTCGTCCTCGTCGATGTCCTCCGGAGCATCGCCCTTGTAGGGGTCTGCTTCGCCTGCGTGCTTGGCACTGGCGGCCAGAGCGGCCACCTCAGCGTCGCGACGCTTGGCTTCACGGAGCAGCTCCTCAAGGTTGGAGGCATTGACCGGGATCTGATCAGCCACGAACTCGAGGGTGGGAGTGAGGCGAACAGTGATGTTGCGGCCCACTTCCTGCCGCAGCACACCCTTGGCCTTCTCCAATGCCCTGGCGGCGTCTGCCTGGGCTACATCGTCACCAAAGACGGTGTAGTAGATGGTGGCGTGCTGAAGGTCATTGGTGACGCGGGCGTCAGTGACCGTGATGGACTCGACGCGCGGATCCTTGACCCGGCGTCCGAGGGCCTCAGCAACAACCACCTTTATCCGCTGTGCCAGCTTGGCGGCGCGTGCGGGATCAGCCATGACTTCCTCCTGGAAAGTAGAAACGGGAACGGAACGGGTCCGCCGGGGTTACCCGACGGACCCGTCCCATACGGAACCTAGTTACGCGGCTTTTCGCGCATTTCGAAGGTCTCGATGATGTCGCCTTCAGTGATGTCATTGAAGGAGCCAAGACCGATACCACACTCGAAGTCGGTGCGGACTTCAGTGGCGTCATCCTTGAAGCGCTTGAGCGTCTCAACGGTGAGGTTGTCACCGATGACCTTGCCGTCGCGGCTGACACGTGCCTTGGAGTTACGGCGGATGATGCCCGTGCGGACGATCGAGCCGGCGATGTTTCCGAACTTGGAAGAACGGAAGACTTCGCGAACCTCGGCGGTACCGAGCTGGACCTCTTCGTATTCCGGCTTGAGCATGCCCTTGAGAGCCATCTCGATGTCATCGATTGCTGCGTAGATGACCGAGTAGAAGCGCATGTCCACGCCTTCACGATCGGCCAGTTCAGCAACACGCTCGGCCGGCTTGACGTTGAAGCCAATGATGATGGCGTTGTCAACCGTGGCCAGGTTGACGTCGTTCTGCGTGATGGCACCCACACCGCGGTGGATGACACGAAGCTGAACGTCGTCGTCTCCAACGTCGATCTTGAGCAAGGCGTCTTCGAGGGCTTCAACAGCACCGGATACGTCACCCTTGAGGATGAGGTTGAGGGTGTCGATCTTGCCTTCGGCAACGGCCTGGTCAAAGTCTTCCAGGCTGATGCGCTTGCGGCGCTTGGCCAGTGCGGCGTTGCGGTCGGCAGCTTCACGCTTCTCAGCGATCTGGCGGGCCGTACGCTCGTCAGGGGTCACCAGGAAGGTGTCACCTGCACGCGGCACGTTGGACAGGCCGAGGACCTGAACCGGGCGGGACGGCAGTGCGACATCGAGTGCCTCGCCGTTCTCGTCGAACATGGCGCGGACGCGGCCGTGAGCCGTACCGGCAACGATCGTGTCGCCCACTGCCAAGGTTCCGGACTGAACCAGGACGGTTGCAACAGCACCGCGGCCCTTGTCCAGGTTCGCTTCGATGGCAATGCCTCGAGCGTCCTTGTCCGGGTTGGCGCGCAGGTCCAGGGCAGCGTCGGCCGTCAGCAGGACGGCGTCGATCAGTTCGTCGATGTTGAGGTTCTGGCGGGCAGAGACCTCAACGAACATGGTGTCGCCACCGTATTCTTCCGGAACCAGGCCGTACTCGGTCAGCTGGCCCTTGACCTTGTCAGGGTTGGCGCCTTCCTTGTCGATCTTGTTCACTGCGACGACGATCGGCACGTTGGCTGCCTGGGCGTGGTTGAGTGCTTCCACCGTCTGCGGCATAACGCCGTCGTCGGCTGCAACAACCAGGATGGCAATGTCAGTGACCTTGGCACCACGTGCACGCATGGCCGTGAAGGCCTCGTGACCGGGGGTGTCAATGAAGGTGATGTCGCGGGCCGTGCCCTCGTGGACGTGGCTGATCTGGTAAGCACCGATGTGCTGGGTGATGCCACCGTGCTCGCCGGCCACAACGTTCGAGTTGCGGATGGCGTCCAACAGGCGGGTCTTACCGTGGTCAACGTGGCCCATGACGGTAACAACCGGTGCGCGGGCCTCGAGAACGTCGTCACCTTCGGCGTCGAGTTCGTCCTGGATGTTGATGTCGAACTGATCCAGCAGCTCGCGCTCTTCATCCTCAGGGGAAACAACCTGGAGCTTGTAGCCAAGTTCGGCGCCAAGCAGGCCAAAGGTGTCTTCGTCGAGGGACTGCGTCGCCGTTGCCATTTCACCGAGGTGGAACAGCACGGTCACCAGCGACGCGGGGTTTGCATCGATCTTCTCGGCAAAGTCCGTGATGGACGAGCCACGACGCAGGCGGATGATGGTCTCGCCATCACCGCGGGGTACCGATACGCCGCCCAGCGACGGAGCACTCATCTGCTCCAGTTCCTGGCGCTTTGCACGCTTGGACTTGCGCTGCTTGCCACGACCGGCGCCGCCCTTGCCGAAGGCACCCTGGGTGCCACCGCGACCGCGGCCACCCTTGCCGAAGCCACCGCCGGCGGGAGCGCCGCCACCGGTACCTGCACCAGGTGCGCCACCGGGACGACCGGGTCCGCCACCGGGACGGCCTGCGCCACCCGGACGGCCTGCGCCACCGGGAGCCGGACGCTCAGTGCGGTTGGGCATCATGCCCGGAGTAGGACGGTTTCCTGCACCGGGACCGCCAGCGGGACGCGGAGCGCCCGGACGGGGTGCACCGGGACGCGGAGCGCCCGGACGGGGACCACCGGTACCTGCTGCGGGACGGGGTCCACCCGTACCAGCTGCGGGACGGGGACCGCCGGGGCGTTCGCCGTCGTTACGGCGTTCGCCTCGGGGCATGCCCTGGGACGGTGCGAACGGGTTGTTGCCCGGACGCGGCGGACGGTCTCCGTCGCCACCACGGCCGCGGGGCATGCCCTGGGACGTAGCGAACGGGTTGTTGCCCGGACGGGGACCGCCGGGACGCGGAGCCTGGCCACCTTGACGTGCCGGAGCCGGAGTCTCTGCCTTGGGGGCAGGACGGGCGCCGGGCTTGGCCGAAACCGGAGTGGACGCAGCAGGAGCTGCAGGTGCTGCCGGGGCAGGTGCTGACGGTGTTGCAGGAGCTGCCGGTGCAGCAGCCGCAGGGGCTGCCGGAGCGGGGGCTGCAGGTGCCGGGGCCGGAGCCTTCGGAGCTGCAGGACCCGGTGCCGGAGCGGCCGGACGGGATGCTGCTGGGCGGTTTGCCGCCGGAGCTGCTGCGGGAGCGGCGGCCTTGGCAGCGCCGGCACCCGGGTATGCGTCGCGAAGCTTCTTCACGACGGGGGCCTCAATTGTTGACGAGGCGGAGCGAACGAATTCGCCCAATTCCTGCAGTTTGGTTACTGCATCTTTGGAAGTAATACCGAGCTCTTTGGCGAGCTCATGTACGCGGACCTTGGCCACATTTCTCCTGTCTCGGTCCGCACCGAGCCAGGCACGAACCGTCTACTTCTTACTGCGGGCCTTCGCCGCTTGCGCGATTGAAAGGCCCATTGCAGAGCGCAACAAAGTTGTCATCGTTACGCACTCATCGCTGGGAACTCATCGGGTTTCCATCAGTTTTCTGACCCGCTTTCAGGTTTGGACGGTTTTCCTGCGGCGGCCTGGGCCTCCACAAGGGGCGCACCGGACATCAGGTATCGTTCCACGGCGCCTGCATCGGAAGCACCCGCAAGGGCCCTTCCGAAAGCTCGCCGCTTGATTGCCAATGTCAAGCACTTTTCGCTGGGGTGAAGCCATGCACCCCTGCCAGCCATCCGGCGTCGAACGTCGACCAGGACTGCGGAAGAACCGCTGCCTTGGGCGACCAGCCGGACAAGCTCGGACCGGGAGCCTTGCTTCCGGCATCCGATGCACGTGCGAACAGGCCCATGGCCATGTTCAAGCAGTTCAGCCACGACGTGTCCAACCTGCCTTACGCTACTGGCACCCGACGGGCCCCGGTCCTGCGCATGCAGCTGAGGCACGCCAAAGCGCGCGGATACCGGACGTAAGCCCGGTTCCATCTAGTCTAGCCCCCCTGCCCCGGTCTCCCGAAACCAAGGATGCCGCCAGCGCGGCGCTAAACCGGCGGCACAACCGCCGGTTCAAGAGCTAGTCAGCCTTAGCGGGAGCGGCATCGGAGATGATATCGATGCGCCAGCCAGTCAGCTTGGCTGCGAGCCGCGCGTTCTGGCCCTCTTTGCCGATCGCCAGGGAAAGCTGGTAGTCGGGCACTACTACGCGGGCCGAGCGGGTTGCTTCGTCCGTGATAGTGACGGAATTCACTCGCGACGGCGACAAGGAGTTGGCAATGAAGGTTGCGGGGTCGTCGCTGAAGTCAACGATGTCGATCTTTTCGTCGTTGAGTTCGGTCATGACTGCCCGGACGCGGGAACCCATTTCGCCGATGCATGCGCCCTTGGCGTTGATGCCGGCAGTGTTGGCCTTGACCGCGATCTTGGTACGGTGGCCGGCTTCACGGGCCAGTGCGACGATCTCCACAGAGTGATCCGCAATTTCCGGAACTTCCATTTCGAACAACTTGCGGACCAGCCCGGGGTGCGAACGGGACAAAGTGATGGACGGTCCTTTGGCGCCGCGGTGGACGTCCACCACAAAAGCACGCAAGCGGCTTCCGTGGAGGTACTTCTCACCGGGGACTTGCTCGGGCGGGGGCAGCAATGCTTCCACGGATCCGAGGTTGACCTGAATCATGTGCGGGTTGTTGCCCTGCTGGATCATGCCGGCCACAAGTTCGCCTTCACGGCCTTTGAACTCGCCCAGCACGTTGTCGTCTTCCACGTCGCGAAGACGCTGCAGAATGATCTGGCGGGCCGTGCTGGCGGCGATGCGGCCAAAACCGGCAGGGGTGTCTTCGAACTCGCCGATGGGCTCACCGTCGTCGTCGATTTCCGTAGCCCAAATGGTCACGTGACCGCTCTTGCGGTCCAACTCGGCACGGGCCTTTTCGAAGGCGCCGGGCGTCTTGTGGTACGCCACCAGCAGCGCTTGTTCGATGGTGGGAATCAGGAGATCCAGCGGGATTTCACGCTCACGCTCCAGGAGTCTCAGTGCGCTCATGTCAATATCCATTAGGCCTCCTCGGAAGGTCCGTTGTGCTCGTCTTCCAGCGCAGCCTCGTGGAGGTGGCTGAATTCAATCTCGACTTTTCCTTGGCGGATCCTGTCGAAAGGAATAGTGATGGGTTCGCCCTGCTTGGGCTTCATGCCCTTCTTGACCTCATGCTCGGGGATGAGCGTCACAGCATCTTCCCCCACGGAGGTAATACGGCCCAGAAGGTTCTCTCCCTGAATGACGTTGACCCTGACCATACGGCCGCGGGCGCGGTGCCAGTGACGCGGTTCGGTCAAAGGACGGCTTACTCCAGGGGATGAAACCTCAAGGTCGTAGGGACGGCCGTCGTCATGGGGATCGTTGTCCAGAATATCGGACAGTCCGCGTGAGACCTCTGCGATGGCGTCAAGGCTGACGCCTCCGGTCTCTTCCTGGGGAAGGTCCACCACGACGTGGACCGTGCGGTGTGAACCGGCAACGTGGATGGAAACATCCTCGAGGTAGAGCCTGTTGGCAAGGACAGCCGGTTCAAGCATCGCCCTAAGCCTGCTCTCTTCCGGGTTGTGGATGGTGGCCGTTGAGTTCGATTCAGAACGGTCTGTTGAAGTCGTGGCTTCCGAGTCACTCACGTTGCCCGCCGCCTCCCGATAGATGTTGTTGTGACTACTAGCCTAACGATTTTCCCGGGAACATGGTGCACGGACTTCCCCATCCACGTGACACCATGGTCTGTTGTGAACGGGGAAACAAGCGAAAAACGACGAACACCACCTTGGGGCCGGGTTTTACTGGTTGCCGTGGTGGCACTGCTTGTTGCAGGCACCGGAATGGTCCTTCTTCCGCGTGATTCCGGCACTCCCCCGGCTGTCTCGTTCACCGAAACAGCACGTTTGACGGCGTTGGAGGACACGCTGCCGCTGCGGGAATCGGCCACGACGCTGGCGGAGTCCGCGGCTCCCGAGGCCGGAAAGCCCATGTCCGGCAGCGCTGTGACTTTGCTGACAACCCACGCTCAGGCCTTATTTGACCCTCGCGGAACGACATCGAGTGCCACCCTGTCAGGGGCAGCCCCCTCGCCCCTTCAGTCCTCGGCTGCAGCGGAACAAAGCAGCCGTGCGTCCTTCCTGGCCGGGCTGGCCGGCAGCGGCTGGAAGCGCTTGGACGACGCGCGCAAGGCCGACGGCGGGATCGCCCGGCTGCTCGCCGCCGTCGGAACCGCGCAGGTGCTGCAGGCCGAAAAGTTGGCTGCCGAATGGCAGTTGCCCCTGCCGGAGCAGACACGGGCGTCGGAGACCAAGGCCCACACGGCGACACCTTTGGCTGCCTCATGCCCCTCTGCAAACCCCACCCCGGAGCCGATGTCCGCGACCACCGACACAGCCCTGGCTGCGGTTGTTCGCTCACAGCAGGAGGCGATCTACGTATACCAAGTGGCCTTGAAGAGGCTGGACGAGACGAAGTCGGCGGCCGCTGCCAAGCACTTGCAAGTTCACCAGGCGCTCCTCCGGGAGGCTGAAGCAGTCACCAGCGCCAACTGCGCGGATGCACCCACGGGCGAGGCGGGCTACCGGCTGCCGGATACTTTCACTCAGGATCCCGCTACATTCCTTGGCTCGGTAGAGCTTGCCTCGCTGCCTCGATTCGGTGACCTTGTTGCCCTGTCCACGGGCGAGACCCGCACATGGGCCGTGGACAGCCTGGTGGCAGCCGCCCGCATGAGCCTCGCTTGGGGCGCGCAGCTGCCTGCGCTGCCGGGACTCATGCTCGACGCCGGCGAACTGCCTTCGTTGCCTACGCCCACTAGCACGCCCGCTTCCCAGGGCGGATAGGCGAGCCTAGCCATGCTGGTCAGGACAGCCTGCCGGTGCTTGGCTTGATGCATGGCTTCCACAGAAACTGCCACCATGCACGAGAATGAACCGCACCGTGACGATCTGGCACATCGGCTGAACTGGCTGCGGGCGGGCGTCCTGGGCGCCAATGACGGAATCGTGTCCGTCGCGGCAATCGTGGTGGGCGTTGCCGGTGCCACCACCAACACCGGCCTGATTCTCTCCGCGGGTGCCGCTGGCCTGGTGGGTGGCGCCATCTCCATGGCTTTGGGCGAGTACGTGTCTGTCAGCAGCCAAAGTGACACCCAGAAAGCCCTCATCGAAAAAGAAAAACGTGAGCTGGCGGAGCAGCCGGAAGATGAGCTCAACGAGTTGGCCGCGATCTACGAGTCCAAAGGGCTCAGTGCAGAGACCGCCCGGACCGTTGCACAGGAGCTGACCGAGCACGACGCCTTGGCCGCACACCTCTCGGCCGAGCTCAATATCCATGAAGATGACATCGTCAGCCCTTGGAACGCAGCCTTTGCTTCGGCCGTAGCGTTCACTTTGGGAGCGATTCTTCCCATGCTGGCCATCTTGCTGCCGCCACCCGGGATGCGGGTTCCCCTAACGTTCGTCGCAGTCCTGCTTGCCTTGGCGATCACTGGCGCGGTTGGTGCGTGGCTCGGCGGCGCTTCCCGCTTCCGTGCAGCGGTCCGGGTGGTGCTGGGCGGGGCCCTCGCGCTGGCTGCCACGTTCTCCATCGGAACCCTGTTGGGGGCCAGCGGCGTTTTCTAAGGGACGCGTGGCAGTGCGGAGTTAGGCTGTTGCCGTGAACCTTCACGCGATGATTCCCATACCGGGCGACCTCCACGCCCGGTACAACCGCGACTCCGCGGGCAGGGATTGGCTCGCAAGCCTCCCGGGGCTCATCTCCGAGGCGTTGGACCGTTGGGGGCTCTCAGTGGATTTGGTGCCAGGCGATGAGCCTTGGAATGGCCATGGAGCCTTGGTGGTGCCAGTTGTTCAAGGCTCCACCCCTGCAGCGCTAAAGATCGCTTATCCCCACGAAGAAGCACTGGTGGAGCGCTATGCACTGGCCCTCTGGAGTGGCCGGGGCGCTGTCCGCCTCCTGGCCTCGGACGATGCCAGTTGCACCATGCTGCTCGAACGCCTGGACGCCTCCCGCTGGCTCCAGGACGCCCCTCTGGACGAAGCCAGGGACGCATGGGGGGCCATTATGCGCGAGCTCTCGATCCAACCGGACGAAAGGGTGGAGTGGCGGGTTTTGGACCACGTCGCCGCAACCGCCGAGCGATGGAGCGATGAACTGCCTGCCGAATGGGACCGCCTGGACCGTCCCTTCCCTCGATGGTTGCTGGAAGCGGCACTGGAGGTCTGCCAGACGCGCGGGGCCGTAGGGCGCCGTTCAGGCAAGGATGTCCTGGTGCACACTGACCTGCATTTCATGAATATTCTTGCCACTACCAGCGCCGAAAAGCTGTCCCTGCGCGGCGACTATCTGGCTATTGATCCGCAACCACAGATTGGGGAGGCCGAGTTCGCCGTCGCCCCGATCCTGTGGAACCGCATCCGCGATCTTCCCCGGACGGATCCGGAGGCCGGGCTGCTGGAGCGGTGCCAGGACTTCAGCCGTGCCGCTGGATTGGATCCTGACGTTGCACGGCAATGGAGCATAGCCCGTGAGGTGCAGAACGCTTTATGGTATGCAGCAAAACCGCGGCACTCCGGTGATCTTGCCCGTTCCCTGTGGGTCGCAAGCACCCTGGCCGGCAACAGGCTCGACGCCCTTCCCCGGGCACACGATCTCCCCGACCCCGGCGAAGCAGCCTGACACCGTGGTCCTGAAAGTTGCTCTCATTGGTTCGGGCGCCATTGGATCGCGGGTGGCGGAACTGCTCGACGCCGGGACCGCCCCAGGCATCGAACTCGCCGGTGTTGTTCCCCACGGGAAACCCAGGACAGGTTTCAGCTTCGAAGAAGCCATGGACGTAGCTGACGTGGTGGTGGAGTGCGCCGGTGTCGCAGCAGTCGCCGAGTTCGGTCCCCGGAGTATTTCGGCCGGGAAGGACTTTCTGGTCACGTCGATCGGAGCCTTATGTGAGGCCTCGCTGAGGAAAACACTGCTCGACGACGGTCCAGGCCGAACGTTCCTGACAACCGGTGCGCTAGGCGGCCTGGACGCGATCACAGCGGCCTCCGCGGGCGGAACCATTTATCGCATCACCGTGGAATCGCGAAAACTTCCTGCTGCTTTGATCCAGCCATGGATGGACGGGGAAACGAAAGAATCACTCCTGGAAGCCACCGGGCCGGTTGAACTCCTGAGGGGCGGACCGGCCGAGCTGATCAAGGCCTTCCCCAAGTCAACCAACGTGGTGTCCGCGTTGGCGCTGGCAGCCGGTGACTGGGATGTGGTGGAAGCTGTGTTGATTGCTGACCCCGCAGCCAAGCAGACAACCCACCATGTCCTGGCCGAGACGAGCCTGGGGCTCTTCGACTCACGTGTCACCAACCAGGCTTCCCTCGGCAACCCGGCGTCGAGCGCTTTGGTGCCGCACGCCGTCGTCCGCGGTTTGAGGACGCTTGCCAACGCCAACGGCAGTTTTATCTGACTTAGGCCGCGCCGGCCCTACCCTGCGAAGTTCTCGTTCCAGACGTCAATGCCAAGTTTGATGATCAGCGCAGCCACCACGATCAGGAAGACAAGGCGCACAAACTTACTTCCCTTGGCCACAGCGGTCCTGGCACCGAGGTAGCCGCCTGCCATATTGGCCAGGCCAAGGATGAGGCCTACGCCCCACAGCAGGGAGCCGTGGGGGAGGAAGAAAATCAGCGCGCCGGCATTGGTGGCCATGTTGACGATCTTCGCTTTTGCGCTGGCTTCCAGGAACGCATAACCCATGGCCGAAACGAGCGCTATGACCAGGAACGAGCCCGTACCCGGACCGATCAGGCCGTCGTAAAAGCCGATCACGGCACCGATCATGCACGCCACCACGTAATGCTTATGGCCGTCGTGGCGCAGGGCGGTCAGTTCACCGGCGCTGGGACGCAGGGCTGTGAAGATGGCGACTGCGATCAGCGCCAACACGATGATGGGCTTGAAAACGCTGGCAGGCAGGGAGGCAGCGAGAATGGCCCCGCCGAAACTCCCAGCCAGCGCGATCACCGCCATGGGAATTGCGGTCTTCAGATCCGGCCCGACGCGGCGATAATACGTGACCGCGCTGGTGGTGGTCCCGAAAATGGACCCCATTTTGTTCGTGGCCAAAGCCTGGACGGGCGTGATACCTGGAACCAGCAGCAGGGCGGGGAGCTGGATCAGTCCCCCGCCCCCGACTACGGCGTCCACCCAGCCTGCTGCGAATCCAGCCACCACAATCAGGATGAGGGTGGTGAGCTGGATCGATTCGAAGCCGGAAATCACCGGGTTCGTACAGCGTTGACCACGTAGTCCACGGCCTTGTCCACCGCGATATTCTCGGCTTCGCCACTGCGGCGGTCCTTGATCTCAACCACACCGTCCACGAGCCCTCGGCCAACGGCCAGGATGGTGGGGACGCCCACCAGTTCGGCGTCGCCGAACTTCACACCGGGCGAAACCTTGGGACGGTCATCGAAAATGACGTCCAGGCCTGCAGCTTCGAGTTCAAGGGAAAGCTTTTCTGCTGCTTCGAAGATCTCATCGCCGCGACCGACAGCCACGACGTGAACATCGGCCGGAGCCACCGAGCGCGGCCACACGAGGCCACGGTCGTCATGGTTGGCTTCAGCCAACGCTGCGACGGCACGCGTTACGCCAACGCCGTAGGAGCCCATGGTGACAACCTGCTGCTTGCCGTTCTGGTCCAGGACCTTCAGGTCCAAGGCCTCAGCGTACTTGCGGCCGAGCTGGAAGATGTGGCCCATTTCGATGCCCCGCGCAGTTTCCAGCGGTCCTGAACCGTCCGGGGCGGGGTCGCCCGCACGGACATCGGTGCTTTCGATAACGCCGTCCCACGCGAAATCACGACCCGCTACCAGCCCAAAGACGTGCTTGCCATCAGCGTTGGCACCGGTAACCCAGCTGGTGCCGGAGACGACGCGGGGATCCACAAGGAAGAGAACCTTGGAGGATCCTTCCAGGCCCAGAACGGGCTCGTCGAGGGACAGGCCGGGTCCGATGTAACCCTTGACCAGCCACGGCAGCTTCTTGAGGTCCTCTTCGTTGGCGGCCTCGAGGCCGATTTCACCGGCGATGGGCAGGTGGGAGCCAATGTTGGCTTCCACGCGCTTGAGGTCCACTCCGCGGTCTCCTGGAACGCCGATCACCACGATCTGGCGCTCCCCCGTGGGCAGCGTGACGGCGAGGACAACATTCTTGAGCGTGTCAGCGGCAGTCCATGCGCCGCCGTCGGACTCGCTGCGCGGAGCCAGCTGGTTGGCGGCCTCCACCAGAGTCTCGATGGTGGGAGTGTTCGGCGTGTCCTGGACCTGTGCGGCCGGAGCGTTGCTGAAGTCGACCTCGTCCGGGACAACCGTGG